>Ga0233425_10009108_pt1 | contig 12770 bp, 11 predicted proteins | sample Watercolumn_Towu_2_FD_181712 | JGI IMG/M metagenome (GOLD analysis project Ga0233425, IMG submission 181712) | Freshwater microbial communities from Lake Towuti, South Sulawesi, Indonesia - Watercolumn_Towuti2014_140_MG | ecosystem: Environmental > Aquatic > Freshwater > Lake | place...
GCGGCGCTGGAAAAGTTGCTGAAGCGGATCGCCGAGGCCCGTGACGCTGACGGTCGTGAACCCAAGGGTCTGCGCCCGCGCCTGCTGAGCCGCTTGTTCGGCCGGCCGGCGGGCAGCAGCGGTGGCTTCGATCTCGGCCAGATCAAGGGCAATCTGCTGAAGCTGATGGCCAGCCTGGACATTCCCCTGGCCCTGCAGGCCGAGGCCAATCACCTGCAGGAGCAGCTGCAGCGGGAGCTCGACGCGCTACGGCTGCTGGCACTGTTCGACGCCGTGCTGGAGTTTCTGGTGCGCTTGAAGGACCGGGTGCGGCAGGAACAGCAATCCCTGGAGGTCTTTCTCAACGATCTGAACAGCGCACTGGAGGAACTGGGGCGGCGGGCGCTGGGCATGCAGAGCCTGAACGCGGTGGCGGCGGAGAGCGCCGCCAGCTTTCACGTCGGCGTCAGCCGGCGCATGGAAGACTTGCGCAGTTCCAGCTCCGCGGCGACCGACCTGGTCCAGCTGAAAGGGGTGGTGAACGAGCAGCTGCAGGCCATTGCTCACTGGCTCACGGCTGAACGGCAAGATCAACTGGAACAGGCCAACGAGGCGCGCGCCCAGTCCCAGCAGTTGGCGGAACGGGTGAGCAAGCTGGAACTGGAAGCCACCGACTTGCGGACCAAATTGCGCATCGAGCACTCCCTGGCGATGCGCGACGCCCTCACCGGTTTGCCCAACCGCAACGCCTATGATGCCTTCATCACCGGCGAGGTGGCCCGCAGCAGGCGCTTCGATCAGCCGTTCTGCCTGCTGGTCTGGGACATCGACTTCTTCAAGAGCATCAATGACCGCTTCGGGCACAAATCCGGCGACAAGGCGCTGGTGGTCATCGGCGAGATTCTGGCATCTTCGATCCGGGATGCCGACTTCGTCGGCCGGTTCGGCGGTGAGGAATTCGTGATGGTTCTCACCGGTACCGGCGTCGACGACGGATTGCGCATCGCCGACAAGATTCGCGGCCAGGTGGAGTGCTGCGGCTTCAATGCCCAGGGCAAGCTGGTCCCCATCACCATCTCCTGCGGCATCACCCAATTCGTTGCCGGGGACGACCTGGAACAGGCGTTCGAGCGTGCCGACCAGGCCTTGTACCGGGCCAAGACCGAGGGCCGCAACCGCTGCATTCCCGCTCTGACCGACGCGCAGCCGGCGCCGTAAGGCGCCGCCGGCGGGTGCCTATGGCGGGGGTTGCCGCTGCGGTGGTTCGAGCGACGGCGGCGGCTGACCCGGCAACGGCGGCGCACTGCCACCGCCGCCGAACCAGCGGCGTAGCAGGGCGAACAGCTTCTTGATGGCCGACCACAAGCGCGGCAGCAGCCAGATCATGACGACGATGAAAACCGCGAGTGCTCCCAGGAACCACAGCGGATGATGCAGCGCCGCCCACACCCCGGCGATTACCGTGATGTCCTCGGTGATGGAAGCGGCCCAGTTGCTGAAGGGCTCCGGCGAGGTGTTGATCAGTACCCGGGTGCCGGCCTTGGTGGCGTGGGTGGTGGCTGCCAGGCTGCCGCCGACGATGGCGGCGGCCAGTTCCGCCGAGGGCGACAGCTGTCCGATGGCGCCGGCCGCCAGCACGGCGCCGGCGGGAATGCGGATGAAGGTGTGGATGACGTCCCAGCCGGTATCGACGCCGGGAGTCTTGTCGGCGAAGAATTCGACGGTGTACATCAGTCCGGCGGCGCCCAGGACCAGGGGATTGGTCAGCACTTCCAGTCCCGGCGGCAGGACGATGTCGCCGCTGGAACCGAGTATCCCCAGGGTGAGCAGCGTGGCGTACAGATTGATGCCGCTGGCCCAGGCAGCGCCCAGGCTCAGGGCCAGGGCCTGGGAGATTTGTTGCAACGTGTCCATGGGTGGCTACCTCATCGCCGAATCGACCGCAGCTGCGCTGCCGGGCCGGTCCATTTGAACGCATCCCCGCTTCCTTCGCAACGCTCGCCGTTTTCCGTCCGGAGGTCCGTGGTCGCAGCCTCCTCCGAGTTCCGATGCTGAACCTCATCCTGTACGGCTGTGTCCTGTCTGCCTTCGGCTTCGTGGTGCTGGAGGAACGGACCCGCATCAGCAAGGCCAAGAGCGTCCTCTTTTTTGGCTGCCTGGCGTGGATCGCCATGTATGTGGCGGCGCCCGCGGCCGGCCGCGGTCCGGTAGACGCGGCATTCCGCGCCAATGTGCTGGAGATCGCCACCCTCTGGCTATTCCTCATGTCGACCATGACCTTCGTCGCTTACATCAATCGCCGCGGCATGCTGGACGCCTTCATGCGGGCGCTGCTGCCGGTCCGGGTGACGACCCGGCGGCTGTTCTATTCCATCACTTTTCTGGCCTATCTGTTCTCGCTATTCTGCGACAACGTCACCACCGCGCTGGTGGCGACGTCCCTGATCCAGCCGCTGGAGTTGCGGGCGCCGCAACGGCTGACCTTTGCCGCCGCCATCGTGTTCGCCGTCACCGCCGGCGGCGTGGCGCTGATCACCGGCGACGTGACGACGCTGATGATTTTTCTCGCCGGCAAGGTGCAGATCGGCAGCCTGCTGCTGCTGGGCCTGACGTCGCTACTGGCGCTGTGCGCCCTGGCCCTGCTGCTGGGCCGGCGCCTGGACGGGGAGATCGACCTGGCCGCGGCCTACAAGCGCCGCTTCAGCCCCAGCCTGGTGGATACGGTGATCGCCATTCTGTTTCCGGTGACCATTCTTGCAACCATGCTGCTGCACGTCTATTTCGGGGTGCCGCCACTGCTGACCTTTCTGTTCGGCCTGTCCCTGATGCTGATCGTCGGCAGCTACCGGCGCGACGACCAGGTCCGCCACATGCTGGACTACGTGCGGGAGATCGAATTCGACTCCCTGCTGTTCTTCCTCGGGGTACTGCTGCTGGTGGGGATGCTGGAGCGGATCGAGGTGCTCGGCGGCCTTGCCGGAATCTACCGGGTGTTGCCGGTGCCGCTGTGCAATTATCTGATCGGGCTGATGTCCGCCCTGGTCGGCAACGTGCCGCTGACGGCGGTGGTGCTCAAGGCCGGCATCGACATGCCGGAACCCCAGTGGCTGCAGTTGACCTACGCGGTGGTCATGGGCGGCACGCTGATGGCAACCGGTTCCGCCGCCGGCATCATCGCCATGGGCAAAGTCCGCGGCCTGACCCTGCTGGCCTACGGGAAGTACGCGGGGTATCTGTTGCTGGCCTACAGCGTCGGGTTCGGCGCGGTACTGCTGTTGCCGCTGTAGCGAAGGCCGGTGGGTGTAGGAGAAGGACTACAGTGATCCGGATCAGTGGCGACCGCCGGGCTGCCGCAAGCGCGGGTGGCGCGTTCCTGCTCCAGCAATAGGAAGCACCGAGCCGGAGCGGGTCGCGAAGCGATTCGAAGGGAGAAGGAGGGCGCCGCCGGCTGTCCGGCGGCGCCGGGCGTTGAGCCAACCCGGAACCGAGTATGCTCAACGCTTCACAAGAAAAACCGGCTGCTGCTTCCTCAGGAAACACCCTTGCTATTCAGATAGGGGCCGTAATGCTTGTCGACGTTGGGGATGTGGTTGACCAGCCAATCCTTGACGAAGGCGGTGGTTTCCTGGGTGATCTCCAACTCGCCGGCATGGAACTTCTTCTGGACTCCGCCGCAGGTTTCCAGGAGCTTCGTGTGTTCGGCCTTGTGCGCATCGAAGTCCGGATAGCCCTGGTGTTTCATGAGGCGCTCTTCGGTCGCAAAGTGTTCGACCACGAAATTGATGAGGGCGTCCAGCTTGCCGCCGATGGCGGCGCGGTTGGAGCCGGCGGCCAGTTCATGCAATTCGTTGAGCATGTTGAACAGCATCTGGTGCTGCTCGTCGGCAACGTTGACGTTGGTGCCGAATTGGTCTTTCGTCCAGGTGATGAGTGCCATTTGATCTCCCCGTGCTCATGGGTTTGGAATTTCGAGAATGTGCCCGAAGGCCGCAGCACTGTACCGGCAAGACCGAGTCGTTTTTTTGATCTGGATCAGGTTTTGTCGTCGGCTCGGTGGCCGGGCGCGCCGCGCCGCGACTCCGATTCCGTCAGCGGCACGGTATATAATGCGCCCTCCTATCGCCGAGGAAAGCGTGCATGACCAGCGAGCAGAAACTGTGGGGCGGGCGCTTCACGGAGGCCACCGATGCCTTCGTCGAAGCCTTCACGGCCTCCGTGGGCTTCGATAAAAGGCTGGCGCCCTTCGATATTCGCGGTTCCATCGCCCACGCCACCATGCTCGAGAGCATCGGCGTCCTGAACGAGCGGGAATGCAAATCCATTGTGCAGGGTCTGGAAAACATCCGGGAGGAGATCGAGCGCGGCGATTTCTTCTGGTCGGTGGAACTGGAAGACGTGCATATGAACGTCGAGGCGCGGCTGACCGACCGCATCGGCATTGCCGGCAAGAAGCTGCACACCGGGCGCTCGCGCAACGACCAGGTGGCGACCGACGTGCGGCTCTATCTGCGGGCGGAGATCGACACCATCGGCGCTGAACTGGTCCGGCTGCAGACAGCCCTCATCGACCTGGCGGAACGGGAGGCCGACTCCATCATGCCCGGCTTCACCCATCTCCAGGTGGCCCAGCCCATCACTTTCGGTCACCACATGCTGGCCTGGAACGAGATGCTGGAACGGGATCGCGGGCGCCTCGCCGACTGCCGCAAGCGAGTCAACGTCATGCCACTGGGTGCCGCGGCGCTGGCGGGCACCGGCTATCCCCTGGACCGGGCGCTGACGGCGCGCCTGCTGGAATTCGACCGTCCTTCCGGCAACTCTCTCGACGCCGTCAGCGACCGCGACTTCGCCATCGAGTTCGCTGCCTGTGCCAGCCTAATCGCCATGCACCTGAGCCGCTTCTCCGAGGAACTCATCCTCTGGACCAGTGCCCAGTTCGGTTTCGTCGATCTCCCGGACAAGTTCTGTACCGGCTCCTCCATCATGCCGCAGAAAAAGAACCCCGACGTGCCGGAACTGGTGCGGGGCAAGTCCGGCCGGGTGTTCGGCCATTTGTTCGCCCTGCTGACCCTGATGAAGAGTCAGCCCCTGGCCTACAACAAGGACAATCAGGAGGACAAGGAGCCCCTGTTCGACACCGTCGATACCGTGAAAAACTGCCTGCGCGCCTTCGCCGACATGATGCCGCAGCTGGTGGCGAACCGGAGCGCCATGTACCAGGCCGCCAGACGCGGTTACGCCACCGCCACCGATCTGGCGGATTATCTGGTGGGCAAGGGGGTGCCCTTCCGCGACGCCCATGAGATCGTCGGCCGGGCGGTGCGGCTGGGGCTCGAGAGCGGGCGGGATCTGGCGGAAATCGGCCTGGCGGAGTTGCAGGACTTATCCCCGGTCATCGACGGCGAGGTCTTCGCGGTGCTTTCTCTGGAGGGATCGGTCGGCGCCCGCGATGTCGAGGGCGGCACGGCGCCGGCGCGGGTGCGTCAGGCCGCGGCGGCGGCCCGTGCGGCCCTGAGCCGGTAGCCTTCCGTGCATACCGAAGAGCGGGTGACCACCCTGATCGACCTGATGCGCCACGGGGAGCCGGTGGGAGGGAGCCGCTACCGGGGGCAGATGGACGACCCCCTCAGTGCCACCGGCTGGGACCAGATGTGGAAGTCGGTGGGCCATCACCATCCCTGGGACGTCATCCTCAGTTCGCCGTTGAGCCGTTGTCTCGCCTTCGCGGAAGCGCTGGCGGAGCGCCACGGCATCCCGCTGGAGGTGGAAACCGACCTGCAGGAGCTGGGCTTCGGTTCCTGGCAGGGCAAGACCCACGACGAGCTCACCTGTTACGACCCGGGCCTGCTCCAGCGCTTCTATCGGGATCCCATGACCAACCGGCCGGAAGACGCCGAAGGGCTCGGCGATTTTCGCCACCGCATCGTCGCCGCCTGGAACCAGATTCTCAACCGCCACGCCGGCAAGCATTTGCTGCTGGTGTGCCATGCCGGCGTGATCCGGATGGTGATCGCCCATGTCCTCGACGTGCCGCTCTCCAACCTGTTCCGGATCAAGGTGGCGACCGCCGGGATCACCCGCATCGAATGCCTGGAGCAGGGTGAAGAGTTTCTCGGCCAGCTGGTTTTTCACGGTGGCTCCCTGTAGCCGAGCCACGTCGCCCAGGCTCTCCGGCGCGGAACTGTGACAGAGGCCCCTGGGGTTCGGCGGGTTCCGCTGGGTCAGCCCGGTCCCGTGCCCGCCGCCATGGAGGCAGCGAACCGCTTCCGCTCCCGGCTGCTGCCGGGACTCGGCCGTTTACAGCCGGTTGTGGTCGACCACGCCGGCGGCCAGCCAGCGCATGGTATCGGGGTGGCTGAGGTAGGCTTTCGCCGGCTTGTCGCCTTCGCGCCGGCCGGTACAACCCACCTGTTGCGCCCACCGCAGGAAGTCGGCGAGGGCCTGATGTGCCGCTTCTTCCGATGGGTAGGGGCCGAGCATGCCTTCCCGGACCAGGCAGAACCATTCCGGCCGCCCCTCCAGGTTGATGCTGTGGATGATGCGGTCCGAATTAATGCGGTTGGAATCGTTCATTTCCTTGCTCTCTCTGGGATCGAGGTGGAACCGGCGCTGCGCCGGGGTCAATCATAGTATTGCAAACGTGGTGCCAGGAATCCGTTCGGCGCCTGCTCGTGGCCGTTGACGATTCTCCAAGGGATGACCCGCTGTCAAATATGGCAGGGAATGCTGCCAGGGGTGACCGGCCCCTGCCACCGTGGAGCCACGGCCTTGGCTGCAGCGAGTGAAGGCCTTGCCGCACTGGGCGCTGCCGCCGGGGCGATCGCTGGGGCCTGCGGGACGCTGCGGTCGCTGCAGGCGGTCGGCGGCGGTTGCATCAACGACGGCTACCGGCTGGCGGCCGCAGGCGGGGACTATTTCCTCAAGCTGAACCGCAACGCGCCGGCGGCCTTGTTCGAGGCCGAGGCTGCCGGGCTGCAGCAACTGGCGGCGACCGGCTGCCTGCGTGTGCCGCGGCCGGTTTGCTGGGGCGACGCGGAAAGATGCGCCTTCCTGGTATTGGAATGGCTGGACCTTAGGGCCGGCGGGCCGGCGGCGGACGAGCAGCTGGGACGTCAACTGGCCGCGCTGCACCGGCAGCCTCAGCCCTATTTCGGCTGGCATCGCGACAACCACATCGGTGCCACCCCGCAACCCAATGCGCCGGCCGACGATTGGATCGGCTTCTGGTCGCGGCGGCGCCTCGGCCATCAGCTGGATCTGGCTGCCCGGCGCGGCTACGGTGGCACCTTGCAGCGCGACGGCGAGGAACTCTGCCGGCTCCTGCCCGGGCTGTTTCCCGGTTACCGGCCGCAGCCCGCGCTGCTGCACGGCGATCTTTGGGGCGGCAATTGGGCCTGTGTGGCGGGCTCGGTGCCGGTGCTGTTCGATCCCGCCTGCTACTACGGGGACCGGGAGGCGGATGTGGCCATGACCGAGCTCTTCGGCGGCTTCGGCAACCGCTTTTACGCCGTTTACCGGGAAGCCTGGCCGCTGGATTCCGGCTACCGGGTGCGCAAGCAGTTGTACAACCTCTATCACATCCTCAACCACCTCAACCTGTTTGGCTCCGCCTACCTGAGTCGGGCGCAATCCATGATGGCCGCCCTGCTGGCAGAGCTGCGGGCTTGAGGTGCGCGGCTAGCGCCGCCGGCGGAAGAATTCCGTCAGCAGCAGCGAGCAGGGCTCCGCCAACACCCCGCCGGCCCACTCCACCCGGTGGTTGAGGAACTCCGCCTCGGTTAGATGCAGGGCGCTGCACGCCGCGCCCCGCTTGGGATCGGCTGCGCCGAACACGAGCCGCCGGATGCGGGCATGGACGATGGCGGTCATGCACATGGCGCAGGGCTCCAGGGTCACGTACAGGGTACAGCCGGTCAGCCGGTAGTTGAGCAGGCTCAAGCCCGCCTGCCGCAACGCCAGAATCTCGGCGTGAGCGGTGGGATCACAGGCGGCGATGGGGCGGTTCCAGCCTTCGCCGATACAGCAGCCGTCGCGGACGACCGCCGCGCCCACCGGGACCTCGCCTTCCGCCTCGCCGTGGCGGGCCAGCGTCAAGGCCCGCTGCATCCATTGGCGGTCGGCGGCTTCCTGCTCCTGTTCGAGCGCCGGCGCTACTCCCACTCGATGGTGGCCGGAGGTTTGCCGGAGATGTCGTAGACCACCCGCGATATGCCCTTCACCTCGTTGATGATGCGGCGCGACACCAGGTCCAGGAATTCGTAGGGCAGGTGGGCCCAATGGGCGGTCATGAAGTCGATGGTCTCCACCGCGCGCAGGGCGACGACGTAGTCGTAGCGGCGGCCGTCTCCCATCACCCCCACCGAGCGTACCGGCAGGAACACCGCGAAGGCCTGGCTGGTCCTGGCATAGAGGTCGTGGCGGTAGAGTTCCTCGATGAAGATGGCGTCGGCGCGGCGCAGCAGGTCGGCGTAATCGGCCTTCACCTCGCCGAGGATGCGCACCCCCAGTCCTGGTCCGGGGAAGGGATGGCGGTGGATCATGTCCGATGGCAGGCCCAGTTCCAGGCCGATCTGGCGCACCTCGTCCTTGAACAGTTCGCGCAGCGGTTCCACCAGCCTCAGCGCCATGTTCTCCGGCAGCCCGCCGACGTTGTGGTGGGACTTGATGACATGGGCCTTGCCGGTCTTTGCGCCGGCCGATTCGATCACGTCCGGATAAATGGTGCCCTGTGCCAGCCAGCGGGCGTCGGTGAGCTTGGCGGCCTCCTCGTCGAAGATCTCCACGAACAGCCGGCCGATGATCTTGCGCTTCTGCTCCGGATCGCCGACACCTCGAAGCGCCGAGAAGTAGCGCTCCGCCGCATTGACCCGGATCACCTTGACTCCCATGTGCCGGGCGAAGGTGGCCATCACCTGGTCACCTTCATGCAGGCGCAGCAGGCCGGTGTCGACGAACACGCAGGTGAGCTGGTCGCCGATGGCACGGTGGAGGAGGGCGGCCACCACCGACGAATCCACCCCGCCGGAAAGGCCCAGGATGACCTGCTCGGAGCCCACCCTGGTGCGCACCTGGGCGATGCTGTTGTCGATGATGTTGCGGGCGGTCCACAGCGCCTGGCAGCCGCACAGTTCGCGCACGAAGCGTTCCAGGATGCGCCGGCCCTGACGGGTGTGGGTCACCTCCGGGTGGAATTGCAGCGCATAGAACCGCCGCCGGTCGTCCGCCATGCCCGCGATGGGCGCGCTGTCGGTGCTGGCGATGGTCTTGAAGCCCTGCGGTAGCACGGTGACTTGGTCGCCGTGGCTCATCCACACGTCCAGCAGGCCCCAGCCCTCTGGGGTGGTATGGTCCTCGATCTCCTTGAGCAGCGCCGAGTGGCCGTGGGCGCGCACCTGGGCGTAGCCGAACTCGCGGTGGTCGACCGCCTCCACCGTGCCGCCCAATTGTTCGGCCATGGTCTGCATGCCGTAGCAGATGCCCAGTACCGGCATCCCCAGGGTGAAGATGACATCCGGCGCCCGCGGGGTATCCTGGGCAGTCACCGTCTCCGGTCCACCGGAGAGGATGATGCCCCGTGGAGCAAACTCACGGATGGAATCGGTGGTGCAATCCCACGGATGGATCTCGCAATACACCCCGATCTCCCGCACCCGGCGGGCGATCAATTGGGTGTACTGGGAGCCGAAGTCGAGGATCAGGATCTTGTCGGAATGAATGTCTTGCATCGGCTGTTCCACCACGGTGACCAGGATCAAATCCAACGTAGCCTGCGTAGAGCGCAGCGAAACCCAGGGGTGAGCGCAAAGGTAAGGACCGACCCCGGCCGCGTCAATCCAGCCGGTAATTGGGCGCTTCCTTGGTGATCGCAACGTCGTGGACGTGGCTCTCCTTGATGCCGGCGGAGGTGATGCGGACGAAGCGGGCCTGGTAGCGCATCTCTTCGACAGTGGCACAGCCGGTGTAGCCCATGGCGGCGCGGATGCCGCCCACCAGCTGGTGGACGATGGCGATCAGGCTGCCCTTGTAGGGAACTCGGCCCTCGATGCCTTCCGGCACCAGTTTCTCGGCGTCGGCGGCCTCCTGGAAATAGCGGTCGCTGGACCCCTGCTGCTGCGACATGGCACCCAGCGAGCCCATGCCTCGGTATGACTTGTAGGACCGGCCCTGATACAGCTCCACTTCGCCCGGCGCCTCCTCGGTGCCGGCGAACAGACCGCCCAGCATGACGGTGTAGGCACCGGCGGCGATGGCCTTGGCAATATCGCCGGAATAGCGGATGCCGCCGTCGGCGATGACCGGAACGTCGGTATCCCGCAAGGCGTCGGCGATGTTGGAGACGGCGCTGATTTGGGGCACGCCGACCCCCGCGACGATGCGGGTGGTGCAGATGGAGCCGGGGCCGATGCCCACCTTGACGGCGTCGGCGCCGGCTGCGACCAGGGCCTTGGCGGCGCTGGCGGTGGCAATGTTGCCGCCGATCACCTGCAGATGGGGGAAATTCTGTTTGACCCAGCGCACCCGGTCCAGCACGCCCTGGGAGTGGCCATGGGCGGTGTCCACCACGATGACGTCGACCCCGGCATCCGCCAGCGCCGCCACCCGTTCCTCGGTGCCGGGTCCGGTGCCGACCGCCGCCCCCACGCGGAGACGCTCCAGCTCGTCCTTGCATGCCTGAGGATAGTCTCGCGCCTTCTGGATGTCCTTCACGGTGATCATGCCGCGCAGCTCGAACCGGTCGTTCACCACCAGCACCTTCTCGATGCGGTGCTGGTGCAGAAGCTGGATCACTTCCGACTGACTGGCGCCTTCGCGGACGGTCACCAGGCGTTCCTTGGGGGTCATGACGGCGGTGACCGGCAGTTCAAGCCGGGTCTCGAAGCGGAGATCGCGGCTGGTGACGATCCCCACCAGTTCGCCCCGGTCCACCACCGGCACCCCGGAGATGTTGCGGGACCGGGTCAGGTCCATGACCTCGCGGACCGTCATGGCCGGAGAAACGGTGATGGGTTCCTTGATGACGCCACTTTCATATTTCTTAACGGCCCTCACCTCGTAGGCCTGGCGTTCCGCCGTCAAATTCTTGTGGATGATGCCGATACCGCCTTCCTGGGCCATGGCGATTGCCAGCCGCGCCTCGGTGACGGTATCCATGGCGGCGGCAACCAGCGGAATGTTCAGGGGGATGCCGCGGGTGAGGCGGGTTTGCAGGTCGACCTCGCGCGGCAGGACGGAGGAGTAGGCCGGAATCAGCAGGACGTCGTCAAAGGTGAGGGCTTCTTGGTCTATACGCATCGTTCTTACTGCCTGCAAAATGGGAATTCTACGGAATTCGGCAAGGCCCTGTAAATCAACGGCGATGGCTGCAGGTGCCTGGATTGGGCAGACACACTCCGGAAAATTTGGGGAATCCCGGATTTGAAACCTTTCCGGAAAATGCCGGGTTCGCCAGAGCTTTCTGTCGGAGCACCGGTTATTGATCCTCCCAGAATACCCTTATATAGTGACCCAGGGGTCTGTTCTGGAGAATCTCCAACCCCCCTGAATTGCCATGCCGAAATCAAGGTTGGGTGTGGCGGATTTCCCTGCATATTTGACGGAGAAGACGATGATTACGGATCAAGCCAATGAAGCCTTAACCGGACAGCTGTTGAGGAATCTATCCCAGTCGGCGAAAAGCATCGTCGAGTTGTCCCCGGTGCTGCTGAAGAGCACGGGATCTACGGGGTTTACCGGTACCGGCGTCATAGCCTACAAGAACACCGAAAAGGGGACGTTTTATGTCCTGACCGCCAAGCACAACCTGCTGAAGGCCGCGAAAAAGGCCCATGATGCCATCGTCAGGCCGGCGCAATGGAAGCCGGAGGACAAGGACGGCAATACTGCAACCCTGGTGGACTATTTCAGGACTAACGTGCGGGTGGAATACCGCGGTGCCGATATGACGAAGGAGACGCCGGAGACCTGCAGTCCCTCGGGCGCCATCACGGCAATCAAGCTGATGGAAGATTGGACCTACGATGTGTGCCTGCTGGAGGTAAGTTATACGCCGCAAGTGACTCCCCGCGTCGCCGTGTTCGGGCCGAGCGATCGCGAGCAACTGAAGGATATCGCGGCGGCGCAAAGGCTGTTCATCGACCAGTTGGCGATCGCGATCAACAGCCGCGACCAGGTGGACGGGCTACGCAAGTATCAATTCCTGCAGGTCGGATTCGGCGTGCAGGACCGCGCGGTGAAGGGCGACTTTATCGGGTCCCTGGACAAGTGCAAGACCAAAGCTTCGGAACTGCAGGATGCCGGTGCCGTGAGGAAGGTCTACGACAGCGACGTCGGGCAATATCAGGATACCTTTCGATTGACGTCGACGGAAAATTGCACGACCTACGTCGGCGATTCCGGTGGGCCGCTGTTCTGCGTGGAACTAGGGGCGACCACGGCCGGAATCTACTTGGCGGGAGTCACCCTGGGGTCCGACTACTTCGTGCGGCAGGAGGATGAACCGCCCTCTCTGGAGGAAGACCCTGACGGCAAGTACAACAACGCCGCGACCTCATTGGGCCAGTACTACGACCGTTTCAATCCGTAGTGGAACAAATCCGTCCCGGAAGGACGTCGGGTAAACCAGCCCGGCCTTCCGGGCTGGTTCCCCACAGGTCCGGACGTGCGCGACTGGCACATCCGGCTCCGCGGTTGCAGATATTCGCTAACCCATCTTTAACGTCCACCCCTGAAAAACCGCCCCTGACGGGCATTGGTTCATGTCAATCCTATTGATTTATAGTGATGCCCGGTAA
>Ga0233425_10009109_pt1 | contig 12769 bp, 10 predicted proteins | sample Watercolumn_Towu_2_FD_181712 | JGI IMG/M metagenome (GOLD analysis project Ga0233425, IMG submission 181712) | Freshwater microbial communities from Lake Towuti, South Sulawesi, Indonesia - Watercolumn_Towuti2014_140_MG | ecosystem: Environmental > Aquatic > Freshwater > Lake | place...
TATATGGTGGCCTTCACCGACAGCGCCTATCAGAACCCCAGATCCATCTGCCCCCATCATCACCTGATGCTCCCTCGCCTGATCCGGGCTCAAGTCGTTAAAGGGCTGGATCGGCCGAAAAAGGAAGCGTAAAAAAACTAATTTTTTTTATCATTATCCTTAACAGGCAGGCATTCCTCCAGTTATCTTGAGGGGAATGCTTGCCTTTATCTATGCCACTCCTCAAATAATCCAACCTTTCTTTCTTCTGTACACTAACTGGTCGACTTGCTTTAACATTGACATTACATGTCTATTATGGTTTAACTTGCTAATTAAAATATCTTTTTCTGACAAGCAGCACAAGACAAGCAGATCCCTATAGTACTTTAACAATAAATCCATCAAAGCACCGTTTGAAGATTTTCCCATAGAGGAACTGCAATAATGGATGTCTTACTGACCTTCACCGGTTTTCACGATCCCTTCTTTAAAGGGTTAATCGGGCAGGCCGAGCAGCCCGGTCCGATTTTATCCCTTCTTTCCGTTCGTTCCTTTGAAAGAATATACCTTTTCGATACCCCGGCAACCCAAAAGTTGACCAAAAATACGAAAAAGGCCATCGCTGAATGTTACGATAAGTCGCAAATCGAAGTCCTAACCGTTGACTTGAGCGATCCAACAGATTACCAAATTATACTTAAACAACTCAGAAATCATCTTCATAAACTTCAGGAAAAACTTGTGGGGGGGAAATTCTTTATATCCGTGGCCTCAGGAACGCCTCAGATGCACGCCTGTTGGGTACTATTGGCCAATTCCGGAGAAATTCCCGTCCGGGTTCTCCATGTTCGTCCACCTCATTTCGTTACCAAAGGAAAACCCTTAGTCAGTGAGATTGATTTTACTTCCCGCTATTTCCCGGTTGTCCGGTTTCTATCTGAAAAATTTTCTGAGAAAGATGATCAGGAATTAGATTTCCAAACGGTAAGTAAGCAACTTGGTTTCGTGGGGGATCATCCTCTTATGGTTCATGTCCTTGAAACAGGTGCCATGCTTGCGTCCTCCAATGTTCCAATCCTCATCCTGGGGGAGACAGGGACGGGGAAAGAACTTCTTGCTCACTTTATTCATAGGCTTAGCGGGAGGCATAAATACCCATTTGTGCCGGTTAACTGTGCGGCCATCCCCGAGAATCTGGTAGAGAGTCTTCTGTTTGGTCATAAAAAAGGGGCCTTTACCGGAGCGATGACCGGTCAAAATGGAAAATTTGATAACGCTGATAAAGGCACCCTTTTTCTGGATGAACTGGGCGATTTACCATTATCGGCCCAAGCCAAATTATTACGAATCCTTCAAGATGGATTGGTAGAACCCATTGGCGACAGAAAACCTCATCGGGTTGATGTTCGGATTGTTGCCGCAACTAATCGTGATCTCCTGAAACTTGTTAAGCAGGGCAAGTTTAGAGAAGACCTCTATTATCGTCTCAATGTGGGGGAATTAAAAATTCCTCCCTTACGGGAACGACGGAGCGATATTCCCAGGATTGCTCTTCAGATACTTGATCATATTAATGGATCGATACGCAAACCTAAAAAGTTTTCCCCCGAGGCCCTTTCACGGCTCCAAGCCCACAACTGGCCTGGAAATGTTCGTGATTTGGAAAATGTGCTTGAACGATCAGCCAGGCTTTGTTCAAAGGATGTTATTGAGGCGGATGACCTTTTGATTTCGGAACCAATAGTAGTTAGCGATCCCTTAGTTGCCTTACCGGACCCTCATGAAGGTTTTTTAATGGATGAGTTTCTGGCCAGTGCAAGAAAACAGTTGCTAATGAAGGCCCTTGAAGCCTCAGGCGGGAATCAGAGCAGGGCCGCTCGCTTGTTGGGGGTAACTCCTCAGGCCGTGCATAAATTTCTACAACAAATGAAGGAATAAATTTAAACCAAGGTTGAAGTTCTTTCAACTCTGGTTTAAAATAACGCAGATCAGAAAAAATTTTTAGTTTAGGAATATTTTTTTATAACAATAGGTTATAAAGAAATAAGTTCCTGGCATGGTGATTGCTTTCTCTGATAATTAAGAAGAGAAATTTATTCAGAAAAGGAGCCATCATGTTACCTTTAGTTTCATTTTCGATTTTTCTAATGGAGTACCAGTAACCGACAAAACTATTTCAAGGAGCGCCTTTGAAAGATCATTCGACTGAAGCGGATGCCCGGATTATCATTGATGAGCTCTTGCGACAGGCTGGATGGGATCCGGCAGATAAACGGCAAGTGTTGACGGAGCAATATGTCCGATCCCAAACCCTGGCGCAATCACACGCCCTTTATCAAAAAGGAGCCAGCCGTTTGACCGTTGACGGTGATGAAATTCCCACCGGCAGGGCCGACTATGTGCTTTTGAATCAGCGTGGACATCCCCTGGCGATTATTGAAGCCAAACGTTCGGCTATTGAGCCCTATGTGGCCAAACAACAAGCCCTTCCCTACGCTAAACAGATCGGTTCTCCTTTTATTTTTCTAACCAACGGCGAGCTTATTTATTTTTGGGATTATGGTAATGACGATGCCCGTATCGTCAATTCCTTCTTCTCCCGCCGAGACCTTGAACGATTGGTGGAAATGCGGGCTTCACGTCGCCCTTTGGCCACGATTGAAATTCCGGAATATTATCTGCGCCAGGGTGAAACCCGTCAGGTTCGGCCCTATCAACGAGATGCTATGCAGGCTTTGGACCATGCCGTTGAATTAGGCAAACGCCGGTTTCTGATCGAACTGCCCACTGGAACCGGTAAAACGGACCTCATTTGCCTCTATTTAAAACGCCTGATCCAGGCCGGACATGCGGAACGTATTTTGTTTTTGGTGGACCGGGAACAATTAGCCAAACAAGCCCTGGAGGCCTTTCAAGATATCTTGAATCAATATGGCAGCTATTGGCTCCGTCCCGGTATGGTCTCTCAACAACAGCAGATTACCGTTTGCCTGTTACAAACCATGATCGGACGATATCCGGAGTTTACCAGCGGCTATTATGATGTGGTCATCGCCGATGAATGTCACCGTTCCATTTATGGGGCCTGGCAAACGGCTTTGACTCATTTTGATGCCCTGCATATCGGGTTGACCGCCACGCCTTCCCAATACATTGAAAGAAATACCTTCCAATTTTATCAATGCCGGGATGAACAACCGGACTTTGCATTTCCCATTCAGGAGGCTTTTGAGAAAGAATATCTGGTACCTTATAAATTTGCTTCAGGGATTACCGTTATTCTGGCCGAGGGAGCTGAAGTTGAGAATGAAACCTATGATCCTGCCGAATTCGAACGGAAATGGACCAACGAAAAGACCAATCGCCTGATGATGGAGGAATTCGACCGGCTGGCCTGGGAAAATTATCTGGAACTGGCACCCGGTCAAAAGATCGGCCCCGGGAAAACTATTATCTTTGCTATCACTAAGCATCATGCCGCCCGTTTGGCCCATTATCTGAATGAACTCCATCCGGAACTAAAAGGGAAGTATGCGGAAGTCATCACCAGTGATGTAAGCAATGCCGATGACCTTATCCGTAAATTTAAGCGAGAGGACTACCCGCAAGTGGCTGTTAGTGTAGGGATGCTCGATACCGGATTTGACTGCCGGGAAATCCTCCATCTGGTCATGTGCCGACGGGTTCGCAGCCCTATCCTCTATCAGCAAATGCGTGGTCGTGGCACCAGGACCGCCAACCATATTCAGAAAAAAAAGTTTGTCATCTACGACTTTTTCGGCAATCACGAATATTTCAATGATAGTGATGTTGATATTTTTACCGGAACAGGCGGAGGACACGCATCGGGAGGCGGCGGCAAACTTCCAAAGCCGCCAAGAGATTTAATTGAATTGGGCCTGGAAGATGAATGGCTTTATGCCGTAACCTATGTAGATGTCGGACCGACCGGTGAGCGGGTTGACAAAAAAGAGTATGTCACTAACTGGGAGAAAACTATTCGTTCCGCCGAGAAGGATGATCCGATTATCCAGAAGGTCCGCCGGGATGATTTGCTTTCGGAAGAAGAAGAAAAAACCCTCTCTGAAAAACTGAATCGTCCGGAGATGTATTTTAATGAAGAAAATCTTCGACGGGCCTATCGCAAGCCGGGCGGGAATCTGATTGATTTTATAAAGGCCGCCTTGGGCAGGCTTAAAATGAAACCGCGGGAAGAAGAATTGACTGAAAATTTTCAAGCCTGGCTGGTCACTAAGTCGCTAACCCCCAATCAGGCTCAGTATCTTTCCCTGATCAAGAATCGAGGTATCGCCCGTGGCCGCGTTGAGTTGGAAGATTTATTTAAACCTCCCTTGTCTATACTAAATGCAGCCGGGCTTGGCGTAGAACTGTTTGGAGAAAAAGGGCTTAAAGAGATCATCGAAGATTTGAACGAATCGATATTCCGGAAAGCTACTTATAATTGATGATCGTCGATTGTCGATTGATGATTGAAAGATGAACCCGGAGACTTTGAAACAAAGAACAAAAGATTTTGCTTTGCGGATTATTAAACTTGCCGAGGCACTTCCAACTTCATTAACGGGTAAGATCATAGCAAATCAAATAATTCGATGTGGAACCTCAGTTGCCGCAAATTATCGGGCGGCCTGTAGAGGGCGTAGCAAGGCGGAATTCACTGCAAAGCTCGGTATCGTTGTCGAAGAAGTGGATGAGACTATTTTCTGGCTGGAAATGATATTTGAAGCTGGTATCTTTCCAAAAGATAAAATTAATCCTTTACTTGCAGAGGCAAATGAACTCACGGCCATATTTGTTACCTCTCATAAAACCGCTTCAATTCCGAAACCATCAATCGTCAATCGAAGATCATCAATCGGAGATTATAAATGAATCAAGACTTAAGAAGAAAATTAGACCGGATCACCGACATCCTCTGGGCTGGGGGTGTTACCAATCCGGTTACCTATATCGAACAAATTTCCTACCTAATTTACTTGAAGTTGCTCGACGAGGAGGAATCAAATAGAGAACTTCAGGCTCGTCTCATGGGCAAGCAGGCAAATGGAAATGGCAAGCTTCTCTTTCCCAAACAGGCGGAACGATATCGCTGGACCAAGTGGCGGTTTAAGAGCGGACCCGAATTACGGGATTATGTTCGGGATGAGGTCTTTCCTTACATGGCCTCTTTGGTTAAGGAAGAACCTCAAATAGCCGACTATTTCCGGGATGCTATCTTAGAAATTGTGGACCCTAACGTTCTCAAGCAAGTGGTGGATGAGATCGACGGCATTGATTTTGCCAAGCTTGGCACCGACGTCAAGGGGGATATTTTTGAATATCTCTTGACTCACCTTGGGCAATCGGCCCTGAATGGCCAGTTTCGTACCCCCCGGCAGATAAGGACCATGATGGTGGCCATGCTTGATCCGGATCTGGGTGATACCATTTTTGACCCGGCCTGTGGGACCGGTGGGTTCCTAATCGATTCAGTCGAATACATTCTGGCCAAGTATTCCACCGACCCTCAGGAGGTGCCTATTTATGGAGAAGAATGGCTGGATAAAAAAGGACAATCAATAGAGGAGGCCAAAAAGGAAATCCCAACTTTGCAAACATATCGCAAAGGTCCCGGCGAAAAGATTCCGGATTGGAATCTGCTGGAGAAATCCAGCTATGGTGTTGACGTATCCCGCCAGATGATGCGTATTGCCATGATGAATTTGGTTCTCCATGGCATTCGAAAGGCGAATGTAAAGCGGGCCAACGCTCTTTCCGATATGGGGGGACTCAATGAAGATGATTTGAGTCGCCGCTATAAGGTTATCCTCTCTAACCCTCCTTTTGCCGGGGTACTTCCTAAAGAATCTATCCGGAAGGATCTCCCTACCAATTCCAAAAAAAGCGAATTGCTTTTCCTGGGTGTCATGATGGAAGCCCTCGCTCCCGGTGGTCAATGTGCGGTAGTGGTGCCCGAAGGTTTGCTCTTTGGTTCGACATCAGCCCATTTGGAACTGAGGCGCAAACTGATAGAGGATTTCGACCTTCTGGCCGTTGTATCCCTACCTGCGGGTGTTTTCAAACCCTATGCCGGGGTCAAAACAGGCATCCTGGTTTTCAGAAAGCCAATGTCGATTGATGATCGAAGATCGAAGATTGAAAGTGCAACCAGGCAATCATTAATCAAAAATCAAAAATCAAAATTGGAAGATTTAATCTCCAATCAGCAATCAAAAATCAGCAATGGAAAAGTTTGGTTCTACGAAATTCGCGCCGATGGTTATGACCCGGACAAAATTTCCGGCGGTGGACGCCCCGAAACCCCGGAACGAAACGACATTCCAGACCTGCTATTGCAATGGGCTGAATATAAAAAGTCAGGATTCAAAAAGATTCCTGGTGTAGAAGCTGGAACGCTTCTACTCGCCGGAAGTGAAGAACCACGTTGTTGGTGGGCGACTATTGAGGACATAGTTGGGAACGATTATAATTTGGCTTCTGGGCGTTACAAACCACTGATTGCTGAAAAGGTATCGGATGAAGACCCGGCTGAGTTGATTCGTGAAACATTGGCTATTGAACAAGAAATTACCCTTGGATTGGAAAAATTGCTTAAAGAAGTAAAGGCAATCAAATGAAGTGGCCTGAGTATCCATTAGCAGATATTGTTGAATGCTTTTTGAGCGGGGGAACACCAAGTACAAAGATACCTGAGTATTGGATAGGTGATATTCCCTGGATAACCGGTGCGGATATCGTCGATGGAGAAGTCATCTTAGGTCGCAGGTTTATAAATAAGGAGTCGATAGAAAGTTCAGCAACTAATATTGTCCCCAAGGGTTCCTTATTAATGGTCACAAGAACTGGTGTGGGAAAAATCGCGATAGCTCCTATTGATATTGCTATTAGCCAAGACTTTACGGGGATCATCCTTAAAAAGGTTATTGATTCCAAATTTGCCTTAGCAGCCATTAAGTTCCGAATGCCAATTCTCTTGGCCGTTCAAAGAGGGGCAACAATCAAAGGGGTAACTCGATCTGATGTGGAAAATTTAACAATTCCACTTCCTCCAATCTCTGAACAACGCCGGATTGTTGAAATTCTTGACCAAGCTGATTCCCTCCGAAAGAAACGCATCGAGGCCGACGCCAAAGCCGTCCGCATCCTCCCCGCTCTGTTCTATAAAATGTTCGGCGACCCTATGACAAATCCTAAAAAGTATCCTCTCGTCACTATTGGAAACCTTGTCGAACAAATTCAACGGCGAAATCCATCTGATTTACCCGATAGCATATTTAAATATGTGGATATTTCTAGTGTAGATGGAGTTTCTGGACGCATTAAAGAATATAAAGCATTGCTCGGGAGTGAAGCACCCAGTAGGGCACGGCAGGTAATTGAGACAAATGATGTGCTTGTTTCAACAGTTCGACCTTACCTGCGTGCTACGGCTATAGTCCCTGCTGAATTGGATAATGAGATTTGTAGTACAGGATTTTGCGTGCTTCGAGCCATAGAGGGTAAAGGGTATGGTTATTTGTACGCCTTATCTCGCCTTCCATGGTTTACTGAATTGTTAAACAGCATGGCAAGAGGGGCTTCCTATCCAGCTGTTACAGACAATGATATACTGGATCTTAGAGTCCCGTATCCAGCGGATAATTCCAAAGTCAGACAATTTGATGATGCGATATTTCAGCTTATTGAATTACAAGATTTTCGAAGGAAGTCTTTTAATATGTTGGAGAATCTGTTTGAAACAATTCTGCATCAAGCTTTCCTAGGTGATCTTACGTACAAATGGCGTGAAGCCCATATGAAGGAACTTCTGACCGAGATGGAGCTACAAGTAAAAACATTAGATTCATAACTAATGGGTTTCATGATTGTATGACAAAACGGAACATTAAAGAAAAAAATAAAAAGAAGGCTACGGATGAAAATAGTGCCAATTTTGCAAATAATCCTTTTTCACAAGAAAAGTTGAATGAAATTTTTAAAATTTCTTCGGCAACCGGGGATAGATTAATTTCAAGAGAAAGTAGCCTGATCGAATTTAAACAATCCTTTGGTTGGAATAGTTTGTTTAAGTATTTGAAAACTTGTTCGGCATTTGCAAATACAAAAGGGGGATACCTTGTTTTTGGTATTGGGAAAAAACCTCATACTCTTTTAGGATTGTCTGGAGACAACCTTCAAGCCTTTGAGAATATTGACCCTGAAAGACTGTCTGGAAATTTTAACAATTATTTCTCCCCGGAGATCCATTGGGATATTCATGAATACGAAATAAATGGCAAAATTTATGGGCTTTTATATATTTCTGAATGTAAAAATAAACCGGTTATCTGCAAGAAAGAAACGGATACCATTCTTCGGGAGGGCGATATTTATTACAGATATCGAGGTCGATCTGAACGTATAAAGTACCCAGAACTTAGAGATATCCTTGAAGAAAAAAGAAAGAATGAACAAGAATTGTGGATGGAGCATATTGCTCGCATTTTAAAAATAGGCGTCACTGAAACAGGAATAATTGATCTAAAGACAGGTCAAGTATCTGGAAAATCTGGGTCGTTTTTTATTGATGAGTCATTGCTGAGCCAACTTTCCTTTATTAAAGAAGGGGAGTTCTCAGAAGTCAAAGGAAAACCAGCCCTCAAGGTAATCGGCAATGTTCAGGTTATTCAAGGTGTGCCGAGTCCAATTAATGTCAAAAAAATTGTTAAGACGAAGGGGATAAGGTTTTCTGATATCATTTTGGCCTTTTTGGATCTAGATCATGTTGTGGAGCCTTTGGAATATATTAAACAAATTTGTTTTGAAAGCACAGGTTTCTTGCCCGTATATTACTTTATGAAACTTTTTAAAATTGACAAAGGAAATGCTATCGCAGAAATAAGCGGAGTCGTAAGCCGGTCTCAGGCAAGGATTAAATTGCTTGAACGATTAAAGAGCGGACATTTTCAGGCGCTTAATATGCCGTCAGGTGATACAGAATCTATCAAGAAAAAGAAAAAATATAGAATTCAACTGATTGAGGGTAATATAGAATTGAGTATTGAGAATAAGGAACTTGAATACTGCTTACAGGCTATACGTATGCTTAAACCTAATGAGGTGGAAACTCGATCTAATTATATTCGCAGTCTCTTAAAAGAATGGTTCAATAAATATTATTCATCATCAAGTCAAACGATTGCTGATAATTTACGCCGATCAATTTGTTGGGTTGATGAGGCATTATACGGACAAGGGAAATGAAATCATGCTAACCGCCATACAAATAGGAAATTTTAAGGCTTTTGCGGAAACTCAAAGGATTCCCATACGCCCTTTGACTCTGATTTATGGGGCTAACAGTTCTGGAAAGTCAAGCATTCTTCATAGTCTGATTTTGGCTCGTCATGCTGCTGATACAGGGGAACTTGATGTCCATCGGACAAATTTGGGAGGAGAGGCGGTAGATTTAGGCGGTTTTCGCCAATTTATTCATCGAAGGGAATTGAGCCATCGATTGGAATGGTCTGCAGAGTTGAATACCATCTCTTTGGAGGGCCGTCTAAAGGAATTGCTGGCTCCAGCAAAAAAGATAATGGTTTCTATTGACATTGGCATCGCTCTTGATGATCAAGGGCGATCATTAGTAGGCGCAATACCAGAAGTACATGGTTATGAAATGTTAAGTGATGGCAAAAGCCTTCTTCGAATGAGTAAACGCAGAGATGGATCCTTAAAAATGGACCGTCTGGAGCTTGATAATCCTATTCTCAGAGAAGTATTAAGGGCCATAGTCGAATCATCAACAACCACAGAATCTTTAAATGCTTCTGAGTATGCAGGTCTTAAGGAAGCAATCTCGGGAATCGTTCCAGATTTGGTAGCTTCTGTTGGGAAATTCCTTCCCGAAGGGTTAATTAAGACTGATTTTTTTAACCCAGGAGCCCAGCTTTCCCTTTTTCCCGTCAGCAAAGGTCGCCGTCAGGAAGATCTCGGAGCGGCTGTACGTTTCTTTTTTCCTCGGACTATAGATGAATTAATCAGAGGAATTAGCAATTCAGTCGAATCTGAACTTTTTCGTCTTCAATATTTGGGACCCTTGAGGTCTTATCCGCCCAGGCATCTTGCTTTTGCTCAACATCATGACCAAAATTGGTTTGCCGGAGGGGGCTATGCCTGGGATGTAGTCAGGAGGAATACTTATGTACGAGATCAGGTCAACACTTGGCTTGGTGCAAAAGCTCGGCTCCAAACGCCTTATGAACTCAAGATTCGAGAACTTATTAGTGATTTAACTATTGAAGAAGAATTACCGACAGATATTCAAAAAATAGTCCATGATGCTTTTCGTGATTTTTTAAAATCAACACCTGAAGGAGGAGGAGAAGGTGACCCGATTGGAATAATTGTCGATGAAATTTTTACGGATCAAAATATAGATTCGCCGGATACAATTTCTCCCGACATTGAATCTATTGTTTCTCGATTTGTAAATTCGGAAGAACTTGCAACTAAAATAACGCAAAAATTAATTCAAACCCGTGATGAAGGGCTTCAAGAACTAATTCTTGTCGATAAAAGATCAAATACTTCCGTAAGTCACCGGGACGTAGGTATTGGAGTTAGTCAGGTTTTACCTGTTCTTGTAGGGGCCTATGCCTCCCAAAGCCAAATCATCGCCATTGAACAACCTGAAATCCACCTCCACCCGGCGCTCCAAGCAGATTTGGGGGACGTCTTTTTACAGTCGGCCCTCGGAGAAAACAAGAATAGATTTTTGATCGAGACGCATAGCGAGCATTTACTTCTCCGGATCATGCGCCGAATGCGAGAGACAGCTTCGGGGAAGTTGCCTGAGGGGTGTTTGCCGGTCCGGCCCGAGGATGTTATGGTTCTGTTTGTTGAACCGGACGGCTCCCGGAGTATTGTTCGAGAGATGCCTTTAAATGAAAACGGCGAGCTGATTAAAGCTTGGCCGGGTGGATTTTTTGAAGAAGGACTTCGGGAGATTTTTTAATGGCCCTTCTTGCGGAATATGCCCTGACCCCGGATGTCTTCGATGGGACTTCATACAGTAATGCTGAGATATGCGGTGTTCATCTTCAAACGCTTAAAGATGTTCTCCTCCAGGAAGGGCTTGTCAGGAGTCTCTGGAGTGGGGAGTGGTCACGAGCCTTTGCAAATGATCACCGGCCGTGGCACCCTCGGGGGAAGGAACTCCTCAAGAAATTAGCGGTTCAAAACCGGCTCGTTTCCCATCGGGCGATTAGCCCTTATTTTCCGGCTAATGATAAAGAATGGTGCGAAGAGGCCCTAGCCAGTCATGGGATAACCCCCCTGAACGGTATCATTATCTCGGATTGTATTTACGATTTTTATAAAAATCAGCCATTGGTGGCACCCGTCGTGAAATTATCGACAACTCCTTGGTGGACCAGTCGAAGCCCATCTATAAGGCCACTTCGCAATCTGAACGACTATAAAACCGCCTTGAGTCTTGTACTTAAGCACGCAAATTCCATCATGTTCATCGATCCACACCTGGACCCAGGCCGGCCTCAGTACCGCGATTTCGGAAGACTGTTGGAGGAAGCCGGATGTCGGACACCTGCTCCTTCAATTGAGGTACATCGTGTTTGTTACCGCGGCTCCGGTTCACAGCGCCAGATTTTGAACCTACAAGAAATTGAAGAATGGTTCAGAACAAGCCTATCTGAAACCTTAAGAAAGGTTGGATTGAATATCGATGTCTTTATCTGGGATGATTTCCATGACCGTCACCTGATCAGCAATTTGGTTGGTATTGCAATGGCCAATGGTTTTGACACGACGACAGCCCCAAACGCACAAACCACTTGGACCAGATTAGGCCGTGTAGACAGGGACGATATCCAGCGGGAATTCGATCCTGCTTCAAATCGGCATAGTTTAAAAGGAACTTTTCGGATTCCTTAGGCTAAGAGGATTAAAGGATCATCATGGTATATGAATTACCAGAAAGCGAATGGAATGAAGTCTATCAGTCTGTCTGCGAGTTGGTCAAAAACCATTCGGATAATAGAAGGGATGTTCTATTATGAAACCGATTAGGTTGTCAGGCCATGCTACGGATCAACCTTTTTTCAGAGGGACAACGGTAGAAGAAATAATAGAGGCCATCGGGACATCCGATTGGCAAATTGCAGAATTAGGCAGGTTGGAGTGCCGGAAAGATTTTCAATTAGAAATGTAATAGAATAACAGATATTATAGAACAAAACAAGTAAGGCCCATTTTTGTGGAAGAGGCCACGGAAATTGTAGTCGTAACGGTTTATACTTATTTCTTTTAAAGGGGAGGAAGGCGTTATGAGAATCACCTATGATTCAGAGGTTGACGCCCTTTATATCCGGTTCGTTGAAACAACGGTCACCACCAAGCAGGTGTCCGAAGGGGTTGCCGTTGATTACGATTCGGAAGGGCACATTGCCGGAATTGAAATACTCGATGCCATAAAACGATTAGGAACAAAAGAGGTGTTCAGAAAAGTAACCCTGGAAGACCTGGCCTTGCAGGCCTAAGTTGTCAAGGAATGATGTAGTGAAAGATTGGAATGAAATAGTTCAGTTGGTCTTGAGCCATTATCCCCAAAGCCAAGCCATCTATCTTTTTGGATCTTACGGCACCGAACAGGAAAGGCCGGAAAGCGATGCGGATATCGCCTTATTATTGCCGCCCAAAGAAGCCAGGAAGGCTCAGTCGCTAATGTTAGGTGATTTGCATTCGGATCTCGAATCTTTATTAAATA
>Ga0233425_10009110_pt1 | contig 12766 bp, 8 predicted proteins | sample Watercolumn_Towu_2_FD_181712 | JGI IMG/M metagenome (GOLD analysis project Ga0233425, IMG submission 181712) | Freshwater microbial communities from Lake Towuti, South Sulawesi, Indonesia - Watercolumn_Towuti2014_140_MG | ecosystem: Environmental > Aquatic > Freshwater > Lake | place: Indonesia...
CGGGCGACGCTGATCGCCGACCTACGTATCCCCGGGTTCGACCATGTCTGGGTGGAACACCCGGACAGCGCGCCGGAGGAGGTGGCCGACAAGCTCTGGCGCGCCAGCATCGCCATCACCAACAAGGTTCCCGTCAGCCGTGCGGTGCTCGATGCCTGCCCCAAGCTGCGCCTGGTGGCGGTGGCCGCCACCGGCGTCAACAACGTCGATCTCGATGCCTGCCGCGAGCGCGGCGTCGCCGTGTGCAACATCCGGGGCTATGCCGAGCACACCGTGCCCGAACACGTGTTCATGCTGCTGCTGGCCCTGCGTCGCCAGCTCCTGGCCTGGCGCGACAGCCTGCGTCGCGGTACCTGGCAAAAGGCCGGGCGCTTCTGCCTGTTCGACCACGAGATGCACGATCTTCACGGCTCCACCTTGGGGCTGATCGGCCACGGCAGCGTCGGTGCCGGCGTCGAGCGCCTGGCCCGCGCCTTCGGCATGGAGGTGCTGGTCGCGGAACACAGGGGTGCCGATGAGATACGTCCCGGACGCGTCCCCTTCGACGAAGTCCTGGCCCGGTCCGACCAGATCAGCCTGCACACGCCCCTGACCGAGGCCACCCACAAGCTTATCGGCACCCGGGAGTTCGGCCTGATGAAGCGCTCTGCCGTGCTCATCAACACCGCCCGCGGCGGCGTGGTGGACGAGGCCGCGTTGATCGAGGCCTTGCGCGGCGGACGCATCGCCGGCGCCGGCTTCGACGTGCTTGCCGTCGAGCCGCCCCGTGATGGCAATCCCCTCCTCGACCTGGACCTGCCCAATTTCCTGCTCACGCCCCATGTGGCCTGGTCCAGCCGCGAGGCCATGCAGACCCTGGCGGACCAGTTGATGGACAACATCGAGGCTTTTGTCAGGGGAGAGGCGAGGAACCGGGTGGTGTAGGGCATCGATCCCACTCGCCCCGGCAGGCAAGACCGTGGCGGACATGCCATGGCCCGAACGCGCGTTTTCCCGCTGTGCATCCCGGAAGTAGGTCGCTCTGCGGAATGGGCGTATATCTGCGGTCTGCGGTATCCGAAACCTGGCTTGATCGAGCCATGGGCCACTTCAACTCCAGTCGGCGGGGCAATCATGAACGCACTACAACCTCTGTACCGGGCCTTCCTTCCCACCCTTTGCCTCGGCCTCGCGGCGTGCGCCACGACCCAGGATGTCGAACAGCAGGCCGCGCGACTCGGCGGGCGCGTCGACACGCTCGGCGCCACCGTGCAGCAATTGGGCGAATCGCACCAGGCCTTGAGCCAGCAGGTCCGCCAGCTGGAGGCCAGCCAGGGGGCGCGCATCGGCAAGCTGGACGGCGATGTGCGGCAACTGGCCCAGGATTACCGGAACCTGGGCGGCAAGGTGGATGCCAACCACGCCGAATTCATCAAGAGCCGCCTGGAAGGCAAGCTGGTCAAGCAGGTGTTCCTGACGGAAGACCGCATCATGTACCCGGCGAACGCATCGGACATCCCGCCGGGGGACGCGAAGGCCCTGGACAACCTGGCCAGGGAGCTGAAGAACGGCGATACGGCCTATCACATCGAGATTCAGGGCCATACCGAAGACAGCGGCCATGCGGACTTCAATCAATTCCTCGGCGAAGGCCGGGCCCGGGCCGTGCGTGATTATCTCCACCGCCACGGCGGCATTCCGCTCTATCGGATGTCGACGATCTCCTACGGCGCCACGCTCCCTGCCGCCGACGATCCCGGCGCCGGCGCCAATCGGCGCGTGAAGCTGCTGGTCTTCCGCTGACGCGGCAAGCCGGGCTTTCCGGCAGCCAGACGATACGGCCCGTAATCGGGCCGTATCTCATTCCTCCCCGCCGGCCTCCATGTTCAACTCCTGAATCTTGCGGGTCAGGGTGTTGCGTCCCCAGCCCAGCAGGTTTGCGGCATCGATCTTGCGGCCGCCGGTGTGGGCCAGGGCGACGCGGATCAGGGTGCGCTCGAAGTTGGCGGTGAGGTCGTCGAGGATGCCGTTTTCGCCGCGGCCCAGGCGGGCCTGGGCGGCGCGGGCCAGGGACTCTGTCCAGTCCTGGACGGCGCCGGCGGATTCCTGCAGGGCCTCCGGCGGCAGGTCCTTGGGTTCGACGACCTGGCCCGGCGCCATGACGGTGAGCCAGTGGCACAGGTTTTCCAGTTGCCGCACGTTGCCGGGGTAGGGCAGGGTGGCAAGGGCCTTCATGGCCTCGTCGGAAACCTGCTTCATTTCCACGCCGAGCTCCTGGGCGCTCTTCTGCAGGAAGTGCTTGGCCAGCAGGGGGATGTCCTCGCGCCGCTCGCGCAGGCTGGGCAGCTTGATGCGGATGACGTTGAGGCGGTGGAACAGGTCCTCTCGGAACAGGCCCTGGCGCACCCGGTCTTCCAGGTTCTGGTGGGTGGCGGCGATGACCCGCACGTTGACCCGTACCGGCGAGTGGCCGCCCACCCGGTAGAATTCGCCGTCGGCCAGGACGCGCAACAGGCGGGTCTGCAGGTCGGCGGGCATGTCGCCGATCTCGTCCAGGAAGAGCGTGCCCTCGTCGGCCTGTTCGAAGCGGCCCCGGCGCGAGGTGGTGGCCCCGGTGAAGGCGCCGCGCTCGTGGCCGAACAGTTCGGATTCCAGCAGGTCCTTGGGGATGGCCGCGGTGTTGAGGGCGATGAACGGCTTGTCCTTGCGCGGGCTGTGGCGGTGCAGGGCGTGCGCCACCAACTCCTTGCCGGTGCCGGTCTCGCCGGTGATGAGCACGGTGGCATGGCTTTGGGAGAGGCGGCCGATGGCGCGGAATACGTCCTGCATGGCCGGCGCCTGCCCCAGCATGGCCTGGCCCGCCAGGCCGGAATCCAGCCCCGGCGCTTCGTCGCCGCGGCCGCCTTCCTCCAGGGCGCGATGAATGAGCTCCAGGGCGTGGTTCACGTCGAAGGGCTTGGGCAGGTATTCGAAGGCGCCGCCCTGGAAGGCCGAGACCGCCGAATCCAGATCGGAGTACGCGGTCATGACGATGATGGGCAGCCGCGGCTGCTGCGCCTTGAGCTGCTCCATGAATTCCAGGCCGCTCATGCCGGGCATGCGGATGTCGGTCAGCACCGCGCCGGGCGATTCCCGCTCCAGTGCGCGCAGGGCTGCCTCGGCGCTGTCGAAGATGCGGTGGGCCAGGTTTTCCCGGGTCAGGGCTTTTTCGAACACCCATCGGATGGAGCGGTCGTCGTCGATGATCCAGACGGGTTTCATGGGGTGACTCCTCAGGCCTCGTTATTTGATGGGCAGGAAAATCGAGAAACAGGTACGGCCGGGCTGGCTTTCCACGTGGATGGCGCCGTCGTGGCGCTGCACCAGGCTCTGGGCCAGGGTGAGCCCCAGGCCGCTGCCGCCTTCACGCCCCGACACCAGGGGGAAGAACACCCGACCCAGCATGTCCTCGGGGATGCCCGGGCCGTCGTCGATGACATCCAGGCGGATGGCCAGCTTCCAGCGCTTCATGGCCAGGGTGACCTGGCGCGCGACGCGGCTGCGGAAGGCGATGCGTCCCTCGCCGTTCATGGCCTGGGCGGCATTGCGCACGATGTTGAGCACGGCCTGGATGAGCTGCTCCGGGTCCCCCGCCAGTTCCGGCAGGCTGATGTCGTAGTCGCAGTGGAATTGCAGGCGGGGGAATTCCGCCTGGATCAGGTTGCGCACCCGTTCCAGCACCTCGTGCACGTTCACCGCCTGCACCACCGGGCGCTTGGCCGGGGTCAGCAGGCGGTCCAGCAGGCTTTGCAGGCGCTGGGTCTCCTGGATGATGACCTGGGTGTACTCGCGCAGGTCGGACGCTTCAAGCTCGCCTTCCAGCAATTGCGCCGCGCCGCGGATGCCGCCCAGGGGGTTGCGGATCTCGTGCGCCAGTTGCCGCAATAGGGCCTGGCTGGCCTGGGTCTGGGCCATGACCTGCTCGTCCCGTGCGATGCGCACGCCGCCGGCGGCGGGGTGAAGTTCGATCACCACGGCTCCTTCCGCGTCATCCAGGGGGGAGACGGTGGCGGACAGGGCTAGGGCATGGCCGTTGATGGCGAGGCTGAGATCGTGTTCGGTATAACTGGCGCCCTCGGATAGTGCATGATCCAGGGCGCGCACTAATTCGGTGCATTCCCCGAGCAGCGCGGTGACCGGCTTGCCCAGGGCGTGATGCGACGAAACGCCGAGCAGATTCTCCGCCGCCGGGTTGAGGTAGCGGGTGACCCGCTTGGCGTCGGCGATGACCACCGCGGTGGCCAGGATGTCGGGGTTGGGCGTGCTGTGCATGGTGGTTGGGCTTGGGTTGCCTCCAGATTAGCAAGAAGCAGGCCACGGCAGGTTCTAAATCCAATACCCACGATTGGAAATGCGCGCATGCCTTTTTTCGGGCGGGCTCCTAGAATGTCCTGAAAAGGGTGATGGAGACATTGGGGCCGGATTCGGCGGGTGGCGCGTCGCCCGCCATGATCGGTTTGCGAGGTTTTCCGGGAGCAGTCATGAGCACCTTCCTCAACATCGACGGCAACGAAGCCGCCGCCCGCATGGCCTACCTGTGCAACGAGGTCATCGCCATCTATCCCATCACGCCCTCCTCCAACATGGGGGAATGGGCCGACGAATGGGCCTCCCAGGGCCAGCTCAACCTGTGGGGGGCAGTGCCCAGGATCATCGAGATGCAATCCGAGGGCGGTGCGGCCGGTGCCCTGCACGGCGCGCTCACCTCCGGCGCCCTGGGTACCAGCTTCACCGCCAGCCAGGGGCTGCTGCTGTTCATCCCCAATCTCTACAAGCTCGCCGGCGAGTTGACCCCGTTCGTGCTGCACGTGGCCGCCCGGGCTCTGGCCACCCACGCCCTGTCCATCTTCGGCGACCATTCCGACGTCATGGCCTGCCGCGCCACCGGCTGTGCCCTGCTGAGCTCCAATTCGGTGCAGGAAGCCCAGGACTTTGCCCTCATCGCTCAGGCCGCGACCCTGGCGGGCCGCATCCCGGTGATCCATTTTTTCGACGGCTTCCGCACTTCCCACGAGGTGGCCAAGATCGTCGCGGTGGAGCCGGACACTGCCCGCGCCCTGCTGGATCCCGAGGCCATCGCTGCCCACCGGGCCCGGGCCCTGTCCCCGGAGCATCCGGTCATCCGGGGCACCTCCCAGAACCCGGACGTGTTTTTCCAGGCCCGCGAGCGGGCCAACCTCTGGTACGAGGCCTTCCCCGGCGTGGTGCAGGCCACCATGGACCGCTTCGGCCAGCTTACTGGCCGGCATTACCGGCTGTATGACTATGAAGGCGCCCCGGACGCCGAGCGCGTCGTCATCCTCATGGGTTCGGGCGCCGAGACTGCAGGGGAGACGGTGGCCCACCTCAGCGCCCGGGGCGAGAAGGTGGGCGTGCTCAAGGTACGCCTGTTCCGCCCCTTCGCTGCCGATGCCCTGCTGGCTGCGCTGCCGGCCAGCACCCAGGCCATCGCCGTGCTCGACCGCTGCAAGGAGCCCGGCGCCGACGGCGAACCCCTTTACAAGGACGTGCTCACCGCCCTGGCCCGGGCAGCGGCGGATGGGACGAGACCCATGCCCCGCGTCCTCGGCGGCCGTTACGGACTGGCCAGCAAGGAGTTCACGCCGGGCATGGTGAAAGCGGTGTTCGATGCGCTGCGGGCCGATTTGGCTCCCGCCCCCTCCCAGCCTCCCCTGCAAGCGGGGGAGGTGTCTTCCTCCCTCCCCGCAGGCGGGGAGGGTCGGGGTGGGGAGCGGTCCATGCCGCGCCGGCGCCAGTTCACCATCGGCATCCAGGACGACGTCACCCACCTGTCCCTGGACTGGGACGCGGCCTTCCGCACCGACGCATCCCGCGCCCTGCAGCACGCGGTGTTCTGGGGCCTGGGTGCCGACGGCACGGTGTCGGCCAACAAGAATTCCATCAAGATCGTGGGCGAGGCCACCGGTCTCCAGGCCCAGGGCTACTTCGTCTACGACTCCAAGAAATCCGGCGCGGTGACCGTCTCCCACCTGCGCTTCGGCCCGGACCCCATCCGTTCCGCCTACCTGGTGGAGGAAGGCATGGCGGGCTTCGTCGCCTGCCACCAGACGGTGTTCACCGAGCGCTACGACCTGCTGGCCCACGCCGCCCCCGGCGGCGTCTTCCTGCTCAACACCCCGGAGCCGCCGGAGCGGGTCTGGGACAGCCTGCCGGAATCCCTGCGCGCCGGCATCGCGGGGAAGAATCTGCGGCTCTGGGCCATCGACGCCTACCGGGTGGCCGCCGAAGCGGACATGGGCCGGCGCATCAACACCATCATGCAGGCCTGCTTCTTCGCCATCTCCGGCATCCTGCCCCGCGACGACGCCATGGCCGCCATCAAGAAGGCGGTGGACAAGACCTACGGCAGGAAGAGCAAGCGCCTCGCGGACCTCAACCACCAGGCCATCGACATGACCCTGGCGAACCTGTTCCAGGTTCCCCCCTTTGGAAAAGGGGGGGTAGGGGGGATTCCCGGGTCTATGCCGGACAGGGCGGCCTTGAATCCCCCCCGGCCCCCTTTATCCCCGCATGGGGGCTTTCCCAAAGGGGGGAGTGGAGAAGGAAATCTTCCCGCCTTCGTGCGCGACGTCACCCTGCCCATCTTCCGCGGCCACGGCGACCGCCTGCCGGTGTCGCTCATGCCGGTGGACGGCACCTTCCCGGTGGGCACCGCGCAGTTCGAGAAGCGCAACATCGCCCTGGAAATCCCGGTGTGGGAGGCGGACCTCTGTACCCAGTGCGGCAAGTGCGTCTTCGTCTGCCCGCATTCCGCCATCCGCGCCCGTGCCTTCCCGGCCGAACTGGCGGCCGATGCCCCGCCCGGCTTCAAGCACGTACCGGCGAGGAGCAAGGACTACCCGGCGGGCACCCATATCAGCTACCAGGTGGCGCCGGAGGACTGCACCGGCTGCGGCGACTGCGTCGAAGCCTGTCCCATCCACGACAAGTCCAACGTCAGCCGCCTGGCGGTGAACATGGCGCCCATCGGCCCCTTGCGCGAGCAGGAGCGGGACAACTACGCCTTCTTCCTCGGGCTGCCGGAGTTCGACCGGGCGGCGGTCAAGCACGGCACCATTCCCGGCTCCATGCTGCTGGATCCGCTGTTCGAGTATTCCGGCGCCTGTGCCGGCTGCGGCGAGACGCCCTACATCCGGCTCGCCACCCAGCTCTTCGGCGACCGCATGCTGATCGCCAATGCCACCGGCTGCTCCTCCATCTACGGTGGCAACCTGCCGACCACGCCCTACACGGTGAACGCGGAGGGCAAGGGCCCGGCCTGGAGCAATTCCCTGTTCGAGGACAACGCCGAGTTTGGGCTGGGCATGCGCCTGGCGGCGGACCAGCTGATGGACTACGCGAAGCGGCTGGTCCGGGAATTGGCGACTGACATCGGCGGCGACCTGGCCACGGCCCTCATCGACGCCGGCCAGCGCGAGGAAGCGGGCCTGCACGTGCAGCGCCGCCGCGTCGTGGCCCTGATCGAAAAGCTGGCCACTTCAAGCCATCCGCGCGCGAAAGAGCTCACCAGCGTGGCCGAATGGCTCATCCGACGCTCGGTCTGGATCGTCGGCGGCGACGGCTGGGCCTACGACATCGGCTACGGCGGCCTGGACCACGTGCTGGCTCTGCCCTATGACGTCAACATCCTGGTGCTGGACACGGAGGTCTATTCCAATACCGGCGGCCAGACTTCCAAGGCCACCCCCATCGGTGCCGTGGCCAAGTTCTCCGCCGGCGGCAAGGCCACCGCCAAGAAGGATCTGGCCAGGCTGGCCAGCGACTACGGCCACGTCTACGTCGCCACCGTGGCTTACGGCGCCAAGGATACCCAGACCCTGCGCGTGTTCCACGAGGCGGAAGCCTACGCCGGTCCCTCGCTCATCGTCGCCTACAGCCCGTGCATCGCCCACGGCGTGGACATGCTCTACAACCAGCGCCAGCAGGACATGGCGGTGAAGAGCGGGCACTGGCCCTTGTTCCGCTTCGACCCGCGCCTGGCAGAAACCGGCGGCAACCCGTTCAAGCTGGACTCGGCCGCGCCCAGCCTGCCCATCAAGGCCTTCATGGAAAGCGAGACCCGCTTCGCCATGCTGTCCCGTAGCCACCCGGAAGCCGCCGAGCGCTTCCTGGCCGAAGCCCAGAAGGAGGCTGAGCGCCGCTTCAGGGCCTATCAGGAACTGGCCAGGGCCGATACCCCCAAGACAGGAGCCTGACATGATCGATCTGTCCACCGACTACGTCGGACTCAAGCTGAAGAATCCCCTGGTGCCTTCGTCGTCGCCCCTGTGCAAGAAGCTGGACACCGCCCTGCGCCTGGAGGATGCCGGGGCGGCGGCCATCGTGCTGCATTCTTTGTTCGAGGAGGAACTGCGCGCCGAGGAGGCCATGTCCGAGCGCTTCCTGCTGCACGCCGACCTGGGCCATGGCGAGGCGGACGGCTTCCTGCCGGACGCCGGGCATTTCCAGAGCTGCCTGGACAAGTACCTGGAGCACCTGCGCCAGCTGAAGGCGCGCATGGACATCCCGGTGGTGGCCAGCCTGAATGGCGTGTCCCTGTCCGGCTGGGTGGAGCTCGGCAAGGAATTGCAGCAGGCCGGCGCCGATGCCCTGGAACTCAACATCTACCACGTGGCGGCGGATGCCCGCGATTCCGGGGAGGCGGTGGAGGCCCGCTATCTCGGCCTGCTTTCCGAGCTGCGCGGCGTGGTGGGCATTCCCGTCATCATGAAGTTGTCGCCGTTCTTCACCTCGCTGCCGCACTTCGTCAAGCAACTCGAAGCCGCCGGCGCTCGTGGCGTGTCGCTGTTCAACCGCTTCTACCAGCCGGATTTCGACCTGGACAGCCTGCGCATGGTGGACCAGCTGCACCTGTCCTACCCGGACGAGGTGCTGCTGCGCATCCGCTGGATCGCCATCCTGCACGGGCGCACGTCCCTTACGCTGGCCGCCACCGGCGGCGTGCACGCCTGCCAGGAGGCCATCAAGCTGCTGCTGGCCGGCGCCGACGTCGTGCATCTCGCTTCCTGCCTGCTGCAGCACGGCCCGCAGCGGCTGGCGGAGATCCTCGCGAACATGGAGCGCTGGCTGGGCGAGCGGGAATACACCTCCGTGGCCCAGCTCAAGGGCAGCATGAGCCAGCGGAACATGCCCGACCCCGGCGCGGTGGAGCGCGCCAGCTACCTGCGGGTGCTGGACAGCTACTCGGCGCCCGCAGGCGTCTGGCGCTGATCAGGCCGCCTCGTCGCGACCATCGCGCGGCCGGCCGCATCGCCAAGGGCACGAGGCGGCCGCGAGCGGCTACAATCGCCCCGCCATGACCGACCAGCACGAAACTTCCGCCCAGAACTCCGTTGAGGAAAACCTGAAGCAGGTCCACAACCTGCTGGCGCGGCATCGCCTGGTGGAAAACCTGGTGCACAAGCAGGACATGCCCCGCCACGAACTGGTGGAAAGCCTGGTGCACAAGCAGAACCTGGCGGAACTGCAGAAACACCTGGACCACCTGCACCCCGCCGACGTGGCCTACATCCTGGAAGCGCTGCCGCTGGACGACCGCCTCCTGGTCTGGGATCTGGTCAAGGCGGAGCGGGACGGCGAGATCCTGCTGGAGGTGTCCGACGCGGTCCGGGAATCCCTGATCGAGTCCATGGACAACCGGGAGCTGGTGGCCGCCGCCGCCAGCCTGGACACGGACGAGATCGCCGACCTGGCGCCGGACCTGCCCAAGGACGTGGTCCAGGAGCTGATGAAGTCCCTGGATCAAGCCAAGCGCGCCCAGGTGGAATCCTCACTGTCCTACGACGAGGAATCCGTCGGCGCCCTGATGGACTACGACTTCGTCACCATACGCGCCGACGTGACCCTGGAAGTGGCCCTGCGCTACCTGCGCTTCCTGGGCGAACTGCCGCCGCACACGGACAAGCTGTTCGTGGTGGAGCGGGACGGCAGGCTGATCGGCACCCTGCCCCTGAAGCGCATGCTGGTGCACGACCCGGAGGCCCACGTGGCGGCGGTCATGTCCGACGATCCGGTGCTGTTCCATCCCTCCGACGAGGCCACCGACGCTTCCCAGGCCTTCGAGCGTTACGACCTGGTGACGGCCCCCGTGGTGGATGCACAGAACCGCTTGGTGGGCCGCCTCACCGTTGACGTGGTGCTGGATTTCATCCGCGCCGAATCTGAGCAGGACATGCTGCAAATCGCCGGCCTGCGTGAGGACGAGGACCTGTTCACCACGGTGTGGAAGGCAGCCAAGAACCGTTGGCTGTGGCTGGGCATCAACCTGTGCACGGCCCTGTTCGCTTCCCGGGTGGTGGGGGCCTTCGAGGGTTCCATCGAGAAGCTGGCCGCCCTGGCGGCCCTCATGCCCATCGTCGCCGGCATGGGGGGCAATTCCGGCAGCCAGACCCTGACCCTGGTGGTACGGGGCCTGGCCCTGGGCCTCATCGGCAAGGACAACGCCCGCCGGCTGATGCTGAAGGAACTCAGCATCGCCGGCCTCAACGGCGTGGTGTGGGGCGGCATCATGGGGGTGGTGACCTACATGCTTTACGGTAACGGGCCCCTGGCCCTGGTGATGTGCGCCGCCATGTTGCTCAACCTGCTGGTGTCCAGCATGGCCGGCTATTGGGCCCCCAACCTCATCGTGCGCATGGGCCACGACCCGGCCTTCGGCGCCCATGTGCTGCTGACCTTTATCACCGATTCCATGGGTTTCTTCATCTTCCTGGGGCTGGCGACGGTGGTGCTGCTGTGACCTTCCACCGTACCCGGCCAGCAGGCTGAGCATGAACAGGATTCCCCTCTCCGTCTTCATCATCGCCAAGAACGAGGCGGACCGGATTCCCGTGGTTATCCGGGCGGTCAGAGACTGGGTGGACGAGGTGGTTGTGGTGGACAGCGGCAGCGAGGACGACACCGTGGCCGTCAGTGAATCCCTGGGTGCCCGGGTGGTGTTCAATGCCTGGCGCGGCTACGGGCCGCAGAAAGTGTTCGCGGAGAGCCTGTGCCGCAACGCCTGGTTGCTCAACCTGGATGCGGACGAAGAAATATCACCCCAGCTGGGTGAGGAGATCCGCGGCCTGTTCCGGTCCGGCGAGCCCTCCTGCGCCGCCTACACGTTGCCCATCCTCCCCCTGTATCCGTTCCAGGACAGCGGCCACCCATGGACCGCCTTCCACCATCCCGTGCGCTTGTACCGCAGGGACCGGGCAGGTTTCAAGGACGAACTGGTGCACGATTCGGTGGTGGTACGGGAAGGCCGCATCGGCCGACTCAAGGGCATGGTGCTGCATCGTTCCTTCCGTTCACTGGCCCATCACGTGGACAAGGTGAACGGCTATTCCAGCGCCCAGGCCGAGGTGCTCGCCGCGCGCGGGCGGGAACCCGGCCTGTTCGCCTTGCTGCTCACCCCCATCCTGGCCTTCTTCAAGCAGTTCATCCTGCGGCGGGAGTTCGTGAACGGCGTCGACGGCATCGTGGTGAGCTATATGTATGCCTTCCAGCGTTTCATCCGGCTGGCCAAGACCCGGGAGCGTCAGCGTCTGGCACGCCGGAGCCGGTAATGCCCACGGTGTTGTGGTGGGGGCGTTTCGACGCGGACTACTCCCGCAACCGCATCCTGCGCAAGCTGCTGGGCGGGCTGGGCTGGGCCATCGTGGATTTCCATCCCCGCTTCAGTGCCGTGGCTGACTGGGAGGCGCGAGCCAGGCGCCTGCCGACGCCGGACCTGGTATGGGTCCCCTGCTTCCGCCAGCGCGATCTTGCCGCCGCCAGTCGCTGGGCGCATGCGCGGCGGGTGCCGCTGTTGTTCGATCCGCTGATCTCCGCTTATGACAAACAGGTGTTCGAGCGGGAGAAGTATCCGGAATCCAGCGAAAAGGCGGCCCGCCTGCTTCGCCGGGAACGGGCTCTGTTCCGACGCGCGGACATCCTTCTCGCCGACACTGCGGAGCATGCCCGATTCTTCACCGAGGTGCTGGAGGCCGATCCGCGCCGTGTCCACGTGGTCTTCGTCGGTGCCGAGGAATCCTTGTTCCATCCCGGCGAATCCATGGAGAACATGGCTGGCGAAGTCCTGGAGGCCCTGTTCTATGGCAGCTTCATCCCCTTGCAGGGCGCCGTCGTGATTGTCGAAGCCGCGCGCCGCTACACCGGCCCGCCGGTGCGTTGGACACTGGTGGGCGCTGGCCCCGAACTCGCCGCCTGCAAACAGGCGGCGGCCGGATTGCCCAATGTCGCGTTCGAGCCCTGGATCGACTATGCCGCGCTGCCAGGGCGCATACGCCGCGCCGACATTCTGTTGGGGGTCTTCGGCGCCACCGCCAAGGCGGGCCGTGTGATACCCAACAAGGTGTTCCAGGCCCTGGCCTGCGGAAAGCCGGTGGTTACACGTCGCTCGCCCGCCTATCCCGAGGACGTGGCGGACCGCCCCGGAAAAGGCCTGATTTGGGTGGACGGCGGTGATGCGCGCGGGCTGGCCGACGCCGTCGTCGGCCTGGCTGGCCCACCGGGGAGGTTGGGACAAATCGGGCGAGAGGCCCGCGCGACGTTCGAAAGCCACTTCTCAGAAACCGCCATCGGGAAATCCCTGGCCGACGCCCTCGCCACGCTGCCGGAGCCGGCCCGCTGACCTTCCGCTCAGGCTTTCCCGGCTTGGAACAGCGCGCGCAGCAGGACGGGCCATTTCGCGACCCGCCGTTGCACATGCCACACGAACGTCCCGCGCATCAGCAGTCGTCCCAAC
>Ga0233425_10009111_pt1 | contig 12765 bp, 15 predicted proteins | sample Watercolumn_Towu_2_FD_181712 | JGI IMG/M metagenome (GOLD analysis project Ga0233425, IMG submission 181712) | Freshwater microbial communities from Lake Towuti, South Sulawesi, Indonesia - Watercolumn_Towuti2014_140_MG | ecosystem: Environmental > Aquatic > Freshwater > Lake | place...
GGTTTCTTATACCCAGCAATCAGCTGGTCGAGCAGTTCATCGTTAATGGCCATTGTTTTCTCCTGGTTGGGGGTGGCGGTCCGTCTACCCCTTCATGGCCATTTACACAATCTATTTTACACCCTCTTGCGAGGGTCAACGTCGATTATGAGGACGTTGGCCGGTATCCTATACCCGAGGTTGTATCCCAGGGCGAGATAACCACGGGCATCGCCGTTTATAGTGCTCGGCGCTGTTGTCCATGCTTTTTCGAGTGGAACCTTTTTGCCTGGTTGGAGAAGGATAATATTTCCAATGCAGAAGTCGTACAGGTCAGCATCAGGAGAGCAAAACTTGCCATCATACTGTTTTTGTGTTATTATTTGACCATGCGGTGTGGTTGTCGAAGCCGTTTCGCCCAGATGGTCAGCCTGTGGAGGTGAAACGGCTTCTGGCATTTCAGGAGTCATAGTGCCACCCCCCTCTCCGCCAAAAGCCTTATGTCCTCTGCTCTCCAGCAGGTGCAACGATCAGAGAGCTTAATCGGTTGGGGAAACCTTCCCGATTTTACCCCCTCCCACCAGACAGATTTCCCGATTGGCAGGAAACCCCTCTGCCCTCTCTTCTTGTTGCTGACAATCTGGTATAGCCTTACCAGCCCACTCTGCGGGAATGTCTGCTCGTGTGCGACGCCCCCCCCCCTTCTGCTTGTGTCTCTGCTCCGTTCTCCTCTAGCCCCTTAAACTTATACATAAAAATTTACTCCTTATTGCTCCGACAACAAAAAAGCCTGCGCCAAACCCAGTGAGCATGATGATGCTCTGAAGAGTTCGACACAGGCTCTGAGTAGTCCGTAAGGAGGTCAGTCTGTTGCCGATGATTTAAAGCTGGGGCTGTTACCCCTCACTCCTTGCTGCGAAGTCAGCGACTTCTCGGTAATGAGGCCTGGGTCAGCTCTAGCGGTTGAATCTAGAAACTAAATGCGATGCTGCTAACCCCCCTGTGATTGTGGGAGACTTCGATTCTCCCGGTAAATGGCGCTGGTAACTTAGGGAACATTTGCTGAATCTGCGGCCACTGCTGTTTAAAGCCCTGCTTAGCCGTCTTGTCAACATCCTTATTGCGTATGCCCCCTTGGTAGATGTCGAGAGTAAAAACCTGACTATTTTTCACAGTAACGGGCTTAGTTAGGAGGCCCTCAGGAGCAAACCACGATAGCGCCAACAGCCTTCCAATTATGTCATTCAGAATGCCTAAAGGGGCTGACACTCCCTTGATTGATATTTTATGAACGACCTTCATATTTCAAACATATACCATCACTCGCCTTAAAAGCCAATACCGGACAACCATTATCTGTCAACCCGCCATCGACCGTATCGGGATCACCTTTGCTCCGGCCTTAATGCCATCAAGATGATCCGCCCATGCCTGCATCATCTTCTTGCGTTCTGGCAGGAACTCCGCATAATTGTAAGCAGCACGGACGCTGTTCCTTTCCGCATGGGCAAGCTGTCGCTCTATGGCGTCACGGTTCCAGCCCATTTCGTTCAGTAACGTGCTGGCCATACTCCTAAAGCCGTGTCCGCTCATCTCATCCTTGGCGTAACCCATGCGCCGCAAGGCAGACAGAACAGCATTGCTGCTCATCGGCCTGCTGTCTGTCCGTGGGCTTGGGAAGACGTATCGACCATGCCCGGTCAATGGCTGAATTTCTTGCAGCACTTCCATGGCCTGCCGGGACAAGGGGACGATGTGCAGGACTCCGGCCTTCATCTTCTCAGCCGGGATTCTCCATTCTGCCGCCTCAAGGTTGATCTCTGCCCACTCAGCATGCCGCAACTCACCTGGGCGAACGAAGGTCAACGGCGCTAGTTGCAGGGCGCAGCGAGTAACGATGCCGCCCATGTAACCATCTATTGAGCGCAGCAGGCCTGCTATCTCTTTCGGATCAGTGATGGTGGCCATGTGTTTTGCAGAGGCGGGGGGAATAGCCCCACGCAGATCGCCAGAAGGATCACGTTCGGCCCTACCAGTGGCCACGGCGTATCGGAAAACCTGTCCACAGTTCTGTTGGGTTCGGTGTGCGGTCTCAAGGGTGCCTTTCGCTTCAATTCTCCGTAAAACCGACAACAGTTCCGGTGCGATGATTTTCTTGATTGGCCTGTCTCCAAGCCAGGGAAAAACGTAGAGTTCGAGACGCCTCATGATTTTGCCACCATGACTGGAGGCCCAGGAAGAAGAAAACTTAGCGTGCCACTCTCTGGCTACCACCTCAAAGGTTTCTTTCTCTTCGGTGCCTGCCACTTTCTGTGCCTTCTTGGTGTCATTTGGGTCAACACCACTGGCCACTAAAGCCCTCGCCTGGTCGCGCTTTTGTCTGGCCTCGACAAGTGAAACGTCAGGGTATGAGCCGAGAGTTAATTTTTTCTCTTTACCCTCGATGCGATATTTGAGGTGCCATAATTTCCCACCCGTTGTGGTTACCAAAAGGTAAAGGCCACCACCGTCAAACAGCTTATAATCTTTGGGTGATGGCTTGGCCGTTCTGATCTTGGTGTCTGTGATTGGCGGAATCCTTTTAGGCATGAGGCTTTCCTCCTTTTTGGGGGCTTCCATTTTCTCTTGGGGGCTTTTCACCTTCAAATCAGCCCCCAAAACCATTGGATTTTAGTATATCAAAACGGATACCACCGGACAACATAAAAACAAAAAAGCCCGCAGTCCTAAGAAGGACGCGGGCTTTTCGGATACTACCGGACATTGCCGGATTGTGTTTTGGTGGCGATGCAGGGACTTGAACCCCGGACACTGCGGATATGAGCCGCATGCTCTAACCGGCTGAGCTACATCGCCATGATTTTAAACAGTCAACCAAGCAAGAGACAATTTATATAGCATATTCAAAATAGAAAATAAAGGGATACAGAGCTTTTTTCTTTTTTGAAGGAAGCTCTGTGTCATCAGATATCATTAACGGCACTCTTCTTCATCTTCAATATCGATATCTTCCCCGAGATCTTCATCGTCTTCTATATCATCGGTGTCGGGCGTCTCTTCGTTTTCCCCCTCTTCGTCCTCAGTCTCTTCGTCGGAATTCTCAGCTGTTTCTTCGGGCTCATCTGAAAAATCATCTGGATCATCGTTTTGCGATGGGCGGACCGTCTGTCGGAGCTTATCCTGAGGCAACACCAAAGTTATAATTTTGGCAATATCTCTTTTGGCCTCGGGATCCATGAGACAGACCGGGCAATCGGAAACATGATTCTCCATGAAATCAACCATCCTCGCAGGGGCAAGGGCCTCGCTCTGGACCTGGATGTACCATGATTTAAGCAACTTCTTGAAGCGTTCGCATTCCATGTGGTGGAACTCCCGATTTATTTATAAATAATTATTGTGAAGACAGTAATTTAAAATTATTATCTCTGTACTCCAAGCTATAATGGTACTACAGGAAGTGGAAAGGGCGCTGGTGGCCCTCCCGGACTTCAAATCCGGTGCACTGGGTTAATAGCTCGGTGGGTGGGTTCGATTCCCATGCACTTCCGCCATCCCTGGAGAAGCGTGCGAGCTCATCCTGAGTTAATCAAATTACAAATTTTACCAACAACAGCTTTAGGTTGTCAATTATTTTCCCCTTTTTCCGGTGATGCACCCAGCGAAAAAAGGATTTGCGCTTGCAGATTTGGGTTATAAAGTGTTGACGGAAGTTGCTCGACTTGCTATATTGTGCCCGCCTTTCAGGGTGAATCATTGATTAGTTCCACAATGCAGATCTTGTGCTCCTCGGTAGCTCAGTCGGTAGAGCAGGTGGCTGTTAACCACCCTGTCGCTGGTTCGAATCCGGCCCGGGGAGCCAATTTTATCTTAGTGGCCGTTTTTCTTGTGAGAAACGGCCACTTTCTTTTTTGGCTTGTCCCCTAAGGTGAAAATTAATGAAATTTCGACATGTTGGGTGAGTCTAAAACGGTTGGGAAGCATTTCCTTATGCATGAGAGGTGATAACAGTGAGGAAGCGGATGCCTGAGGAAAGTCCACTGCGGGTTGCTCTGCTCGCTGGCGGTAAGTCCGGCGAACGTGAGGTGTCTCTCGCCGGGGCCAGAGAATTGGAAAGAGCGCTTGATCCCGCAAGATATAGGGTCACCCGTTATGATCCTGCTACCGATATTGCTAGACTAGCGAGCGATGTAGAAGCAATCGACGTTGCTTTTATTTTGCTGCATGGCCGGTTCGGTGAGGATGGCACGGTTCAGGGGTTTCTTGATCTTCTGGGCGTGCCATATCAAGGCTCAGGGGTACTAGGGAGTGCCTTGGCCATGGATAAAGATGCGGCTAAGGCGGTGTATCAGTCCCATGGCCTGCCGGTCTCCCCTTGGCAGATGGCTAAAAAAACCGATGCCGAAGATCCCAGCCCTCTGCTGAGTTCCCTGACGTTTCCTGTAGTGGTCAAGCCCGTACGCCAAGGGTCAAGCCTGGGCATGAGTGTCGCTCATACACCGATTGAGTTGGCAAATGCCATCGCCAAGGCGTTTGAATATGATCAAGAAGTCATGGTCGAACAATACGTCCGGGGCCGGGAGATCACGGTTGGCGTTATCGGCAACCAGGAACTCACCGCTCTGCCGCTGGTGGAGATTATCCCTGGCGAAGGCCACAATTTTTTCGATTATCAGGCAAAATACCAAGCCGGGGCCTCTAGGGAGATTTGCCCGGCCCAAGTGTCGGAAGCAATCCGCTGCACGGCACAGGATTACGCCATCCGCGCCCACCGGGCCTTGAGGCTCAGGGGGTATAGCCGCACCGACATGATTGTCACCGATGATGGCGGCCTTGTCCTTCTTGAGACGAATACTATCCCCGGCATGACCCCGACTAGCTTGCTCCCGCAAGCTGCTGCTGCTGCGGGCATGCCATTTCCAACGCTGCTGGAACGCTTGCTGGAACTGGCCCTAGAGGCAAAGAGCCCAGGGCCCGGCACTCGATAGAGATTGACATCCGTCCGCCCCATTGTTAAGAACAGAATTTTGGAAAAGGCGAAGACAATGCCACGGTGAGGTAGTCGCGATCCATCCGAGCCCGTTATGATTGCCGGGCAATGCGTGCTTTTAGTCCTTTTTGAGTTGAGTTGACTTCGCCGGCTAAGTGCAGGCGGAACTCAGGTGCGGAAAGGGATTCAGCCATTAGGGATATAGCCAGTATATTTTAGGTTAGGGAGTAAGAGAGATGAGCATACGAGAAGATGCCTTGCAGGGCAGAATGACCCCGATTTTTGAAGTATGCGCCAGAAATGAGGGGGTAAGCCCGGAGTTTTTGATGCAGGGCGTTGCCAAAGGGGTGATCGCCATCCCCAAGAACAACAACCATCATTTTGAAAAAATTATGGCCGTGGGCCAAGGCCTTTCGACCAAAGTCAACGCCAATATCGGTTCGTCCAAGGACCACCAGGGTGTCGAGCAGGAATTGCAGAAGTTGTGTATCGCGCTGAAGGCTGGCACCGATGCGGTAATGGACCTCAGCATGGGCGGTGACTTGAACGATGTCCGCCGCGAGATCTTGCGCAACTGTCCGATTCCGCTAGGGACTGTGCCTATTTACCAGTCGGTGGCGGAAGTCGTTGAAAATCAGAAGAAAGACATCGGTGCGGTTTCGGTGGACTATATTTTTGACACCATCCGCCAGCAGGCTGAAGACGGCGTCGATTTTATGACCATACATTGCGGAATCACCCGCAATACCCTCGAGCGCTTGCGCGGCCAACAGCGGCTCATGGGGGTGGTCAGCCGGGGGGGCTCCTTCCTTATCGAATGGATGACCTACAACCAGAAAGAAAACCCTTTTTATGAATACTTTGATGAGCTCATGGCCATTCTCAAGCAGCATGAGGTAACCTTGAGCCTGGGCGATAGCGTCCGGCCTGGGTGCTTGGCCGATGCCACCGATGCCGGTCAGCTTCAAGAGTTGATTCACTTGGGCGAGTTGACCCAGCGGGCATGGGATGCCGGTGTCCAGGTCATCATCGAGGGACCAGGACACATGCCCATGGATCAGATCGAGGCCAATATGATCCTGCAGAAGCGGATCTGCCGGGGGGCACCGTTCTATGTGCTGGGGCCTCTGGTCACCGACATCGCTCCGGGCTATGATCATATCACCGGAGCCATCGGCGGGGCTATTGCCGCCAAGGCTGGGGCCGACTTCCTCTGTTACGTCACACCTGCCGAGCACCTCAAGTTGCCCGACGGGGATGATGTCCGCGACGGTGTCATCGCCTCGAAGATTGCCGCCCATGCCGCTGACATCTGCAAAGGGGTGCCGGGGGCCATGGAGCGCGATATCGCCATGGCCAAATGCCGGAATGCCTTGGATTGGAAGGGGCAGATCGACCTGTCGCTGGACCCGGATAAGGCCCGCCGCTTCCGAGAAGAAGGGGGCAGCTATAAGGGCGATGCCTGTAGTATGTGCGGATCCTACTGCGCCATTAAGGTTTACAAGAAAGCTACTCTGCCGCAGCGGCAGTAGGGTAGTGGCAGAGGTAACGGCTGCTTAACACATCACAACGGGAAGGAGGGGGCCATGTCTGATTTTCTGGTGCGAGTCAGCGAGTGGATTCATCACACCCAGGTGTTGGAACAGATTAGGGCTGTCGACATCACGGGGCTCTTCCACAACCCGTATTTTCTGGCGCCTTTCATCTGTCTTATTATCTACAACCTCTACCGGCAGGCCTTCACCAACCTGGTGATCATCGCCCTCTGTCTCGGTCTCTGGTATTTCAGCGGCACGGATATGGTGCGCGGAGCGGTGGTGGACGGAGTCGTGCAGGTGGACAAGATTTTGCCAGTTGCCGGTGTCGGCATCGCCGGTATCGCTGTGCTGGTCTATCTCCTTTTTATCCGTCAGGATTAAGGCCGGATTTCCGTAAAACATGGCCCCTCGCCAGCATCTGCGCGACATCTACGATAGGCTCCTTGCCTTTTTCGGCCCCCAGCATTGGTGGCCAGGAGAGACCAGGTTCGAGATCATGGTCGGGGCGGTGCTGACCCAGAACACCGCCTGGACCAACGTCGAGAAGGCGATCATCAGCCTCAAGGACCAGGGGCTCCTCTCATTCGAGGCCATGTGCGCCTCGCCCCACGCGGCCCTCGCCGAATGCATCCGGCCCTGCGGCTACTTTAACGTCAAGGCCACTCGTCTACATAACCTCTTGGCCATGGTTGAGACCCGCTACCATGGCGACCTTGACCGCATGGCCGCAGATGAGTTGCCAGCCCTGCGTCAAGCCCTGCTTTCTGTGAAGGGCATTGGCCCGGAGACCGCCGACTCTATTCTGCTCTACGCTGCCGGGAAACCAATCTTTGTCGTCGATGCCTACAGTTATCGGCTCCTGTCGCGGCATGGTCTGGTATCCGAGGACGAGACTGATTACGAGACCATGCAAGAGCTGTTCATGGATGCCCTACCTGCCGACTCATCCCTGTTCAACGAGTATCATGCCTTGATCGTCCGCACCGGCAAGGATTTTTGTAAAAAGACCAATCCCCGCTGCGGCGCATGCCCGTTGATGGCCTTGTTGCCGCAGCTGTCTTCAGCCTCTGGTGATATGCCATGAAAAAATTGTTTAGCATTCCCCTTGTTCTGGCGTTTTGTTTATGGAGTGGACCATCGCATGCCGACGAGGGGCAACCCGCCCCAGAGTGTGTCCAGCGAAATTTTAAGGAAGTCGCTACTGTGACACCCTACGCCATTACCTTTCGGCCAAAATCCAAACGAGTCCTCTACGACGACATCATCTGCGCCTTGAAGTGGCGTAAGAAGCAGTGCTCATCCATTCAGATGAGCTTTGACGGTGAGGCGATTGTCTACGATTTCAATACCATGGCGGAGATTGTCGTCAGCAAGGCGACCTTCGTTCAGTCTCCAGAGATCAGCTCTCCCATGGGCTCTGGCCTGGCGGCCTTTGCCGATCCCGCTGCTGCCGATGCCTTCCTCGCAGCCCACCCTGCTGGTGGCAAAATAATGACATATCAAGACCTTCTGCAGGTTGAGCTCCCCTGACCAGGGCTGTCCGGAGGCGGGGCGCTGTTTTGACCGCGCATCACAGGCAGTTTGCGCGGGATCATGTGCTTCAGCCGACGATCCAGATTGCCACGCCACTGGCAAGGTCCAGGACTTTTTCCGACACCCCGGCGAAGATGCCTGTCGTTTTGGCCTTGGAGCGACGGCCAATGACGATGGTTCCGCATTGCTCGAGGGCGGAGCGCTGGAGGATGGGTTTGTGCGGAGAAAAACAATGTGAGTCATGGTGGGGGCAAATTCGGCTCTCGCTGACGCCTCGCTCCAGCAGCATCTGCTTGGGGCCATGAAAGACGCTGTCGGGTTTGTGCAGATGCTCAGCGCACCACGTTTCTCCCCACAAGGCATGTAGTTCGGGCCAATCCGGTTCCGTGTTGCCGCCGAATAGTGTCGAGAGGTGGAGGAGGCAAATTTCGGCGTATGGATTGCCCTGCAGAATGAAGCCGAGATGATCCGCGGCCTTGAGAGAGTTAAACGAGGTGTCCACAGGCAGCAGGAAGCGGTGGGCGTTGACCTTGCCGTCCACAATCCAGATGGGCAACTCATGGCTGTGGTGAGCAGCGGTGTTTGATACACTGCCACCGATCATCTCCTCGATGGCCCCAACTCCCCGGCGTCCGATCAGCAAGGCATCATAGGCCCTTTGCACTGCCTCATGAATGATGTCTGCCGCTACCCCAACCCGCGATAGCTGAATATGGCAAAAAATCTGACCTGCCGCGATTCCTCGGCGTCCTAACTGCAAAACAGCCTCTGCCATGAACCGTTTGGCTTGGTTCCATCGGGCCATGGCCGTTGGTGGCAAGCCGATGAGCCGTTCTGTCTCGTCGAGCCATTCCTCGCCAATCGGTGGCGGCGGGCCGGGCACGATATAGAGGAGATGGATGGCAATATCATCGAGATCGGCAAATAGCTGCCCCAGATAGCTCAAGGCATTGAAGCTAAAAACCGAACCGTCGACGGCAGCGAGAATCTTACGTTCCATGGGAGGGTTTCATCATGACCAGCCGTTCGATCTCGGCGAACAGGCGCGTTTTGTCGATAGGTTTGGTGAGATAGCCATCCATCCCTGCCGCTAGGCATCTCTCCCGGTCCTCTTGCATGGCATGGGCGGTCATCGCCAGGATCGGGACATGCTGGCCCGTCTTGTCCTCCTTCGCCCGAATGGCAAGTGTCGCTTCAAGGCCATCCATCCCTGGCATTTGGACGTCCATCAAAATTGCGGCAAAGGATTCGCGATCAAGCAGCCTGAGCACCTCATCCCCGGACTCAGCCACCGTGACGTGAAAATCTTCGCCCTCCAGCAGCGTCTTGGCCAGAATTTGGTTGATTGGGTCATCCTCCGCCAGCAGAATACGCCGTTGCCTACCGCGCTCTTTCAACAGGTGGCGGGTCACCAGAGGGCGTTCTGCCTCTGGCGTAGACGCTCCGCGGATCACCGTGCGGATCGCTGCGAGCAGATCAACGCCACCGACCGGTTTCATCAGGTAGCCGTCGATCCCCATCTTTTTTGAGCGGCTGGCCTCGCCGGCCATTCCCGATGAGGTCAGGAGGATAACCGGGGTCATGGCCGTGGTCGGCATAGCTTTGAGTCTGGCGACCAGTGTGAAGCCATCCATCACTGGCATCTGGGTATCGATTAGGAAGAGAGAAAAGGCCCCCGTACCGGCCTTTGCCAAGGCCTCCTCGCCGCTGGGAGCGAGCTCGATTGCCGCTACGTGAGGCGCCAGCAGGGTGGCGAGGACCTCGCGGTTGGAGGCGTTATCGTCGACGATCAAGACCCTCAACGCCGACACCTCATGCCGGGTGGCGAGGTCTAAGGGCAGGGGACAGGCAGCCGTTTTAGCCAGCCGGGCGGAGAAGTGGAATGTGGAGCCCTTGCCTACTTCGCTCTCCACGCGGATGTCGCCGCCCAGCATCCTGGCCAGCCGCATTGAGATGGAGAGGCCAAGCCCGGTGCCGCCGAACTTCCGGCTCATTGACCCGTCAGCCTGGGTAAATGAGTCGAAGATGGCATCGATGCGTTCCGGCGGGATGCCTATCCCGGTGTCTTGGATTGAAAAATGAATCATCATTTGCTCAGCAGCCGGTGGATCGAGCGCAGGGGCTGCTGAGATGCGTACCACCACTTCACCGTGCTCGGTAAATTTGATCGCGTTGCCGACCAGATTCACCAAGACCTGGCGGAGCCGTCCTGGATCGCCACAGGCCATGGACGGCACAGGCGGGGCAAGGTCAAGCACCAGCTCCAGCCCCTTTTCATGGGCCTTGACAGCCAGCAGCTTCATGGTGTCCTGAATCAGGTGCTCGAGGCTGAAGGGGATTTGCTCCAACTCCACCTTCTGTGCTTCGATCTTAGAAAAATCTAAGATATCGTTGATGATTTCCAGCAAGCGCTGGGCAGAGTTCTGGATCAGCTTCAAATAGTCCTGGCGCTGGGCATGATTTTCATTGTTGAGCAGAATTTCGGTGAAGCCGATTATCGCATTCATCGGGGTGCGGATTTCGTGGCTCATATTGGCCAGAAATTCGCTTTTGGCGGTACTGGCCGCCTCGGCTTTGGCCTTGGCTTCCTGGAGCATGGATTCTGTCCGTTTGTGCTGGTTGATTTCAGCCAACAGATCTTGATTGCTGCGCACCAGGTCGGCAGTGCGCTGGGCCACGATTTGTTCCAGATTGTTATTCAAGTCACGGAGTTTGACGATGGTGTGTTTGGAGAGGTTGATAACCAGGAAGACGAAGAAGGCCCCGCCCATGAAGACGGCGCCAACCAGCAACTCGAGGGGGAAGGGGATGTTGGTGTGCTGGAGAACTATAAAACCTAGGTAGCCGGCTAGAAAAAAACAGATCAATCCTGTCAATGTCAGCCATTTGCCGCGTAAACTCGTGGGCACCATACGATAGACGCCCCTGGAGCTCAGCATCGAGGCCAACAGGAAGGCCGCCCCCAGCCCGACCATGAGAGTCGATAGCAGCTTGCTGGCGATCATCTTTGTTTGCCAGGGCCAGGCATAACGTGCACTCCTTCGCCGGTGCCGGGATTCATACGCGTTGGCCGTAGTGCTGGTGGTCGATTTTTAGGCAGCGATCCATGATCACGTTCAACCCAGCCGCCCGCGCCATGGCGGCGGCCTCCTCATGGACAATTCCCAGCTGCATCCATATAGCCTTGGCCTTGATGGCGATTGCCGCCTCTACAATGGCCGGAACCTCTCTGGCATTTCTGAAGATATCTACAATATCGACCGCAACTGGGACTGCGGTTAGATCGGGGTAGGCCTGCAAGCCCAGGATCTGATCATGGCCGGGGTTGACCGGGATGACTTGGTACCCCGCCGCCAGAAGGTAGGATGCCACTTGATGGCTGGGGCGTTCCGCTTTGGGCGAAAGACCCACCACGGCAATGGTTTTTGCCTCGCGCAGAATTTGGGCTAGATCAGCATCCAGGCGTGGGGAGATCGGGATCATAGGCCTTTTTCTCGGGGGCAGGAGATGGGTTGCTCCCGCAAGTGTTTAGTTTGTTCGCTATGAATGGGGCTCCTTGCAGTATGTCTTCTCCAACTGTAGCCTCGACAGGTAACGGCTGTCAACTCTTTGTAAAGATGAACTATAGCAGGGGCAGGATACTTTGTCCCGCCCAGTTGGAATGGACTTTCAGCCTGTTTGCTGTTAATCGGCATCGAATATTGACCTTTTTATGAGCCAAATCGGCATTGAACTTTGACCACCACAAGGGCACTAGGCGGGAAATATTTTTGGTTCATCCGACTAGAGCGTACTTTGCTAGTACAGTGACACTTAAATTACGAAACATAATGGCGCGCAAGTTTACGATCAGCGTCCTGCACGCTGAAAGTCCACTGAATACAACATCGTTCCATATTCCGGCGCTTCTGCCAAGCGGCAACCTCCGAAGCCAGAACAGCTCGGCTAGGAAGACGTCGACCAAGGCACTGCCGGTCCAAGATTCCGATCTCGATCTCGGCCATATTGAGCCAACTGGCATGCTTGGGCGTGTAATGAAACTTTACTCTGCTGAGCAGTTCTGTGGCGGAAACTACACCCATAACCTCTTCGAAGCTGCCCCGAAAGTGGGTGTTTAAGTTGTCCAGAACAGAAAAGGCCACGCATCCCCCACGGGAAAGCGGCCCAGATACTTGTAGGCTATTTGTGGTATTGGTTCAACCTCCAGCGGAAAAAATGTGAGCCCTAGCCACCATGCTCCTGATGGGCACTGGCTTAGCTGGTCTTGTTGGCGCACGTAGAAAGAATCAATCCCCTTGCCGCATCCCCGCTAATAACCCTGTCTTGGCGGCGGAATTATACCTCCCGCTCCACAAAAAAAACGGCCCCGAGATTCCCCAGCCTAGTGACCAGAGAATCCGGAGCCGTTTTTCACCTACTTGTATGTCTAAACAATCATGCCGTCCGGCATAACCTCCCGAAACCACCGGGAATCGTCCCCGAGGCCCAGAAGGCAGTGGCCTGCTTGTAGTCCACAAACCTGCCAATCAGTTTGAAAAGTTGATTGTTTTCAGGATGTTGAGTTGTATTTGCTGCCATCTCTTCACCTGCACCCAGACATATGTCAATCGGCATCGAAAATTGACCCCCAATCGGCGTCCAATTTTGACCCCCCATTGGCAAAAAAATATACCTCCTCAAGGCGATGTCATTGCCTATTCCGCAGGCGCCAGCTTTGGTTGCCGG
>Ga0233425_10009112_pt1 | contig 12765 bp, 11 predicted proteins | sample Watercolumn_Towu_2_FD_181712 | JGI IMG/M metagenome (GOLD analysis project Ga0233425, IMG submission 181712) | Freshwater microbial communities from Lake Towuti, South Sulawesi, Indonesia - Watercolumn_Towuti2014_140_MG | ecosystem: Environmental > Aquatic > Freshwater > Lake | place...
CGGTCGGTCACCCGGGACGTCCTCGCCGGACCCGGCGCGCAGCTACCGGAGCAGCGTGGAGGCGGTGAACGACTTCCTCGCCTGGCGCGGCCAAGGCTGGCGGGTCCCACCGCGAGCCGGGTCGGGCTGCGCCAGGAGCTGGGCTCCCGACCTGCGCGCTTCGTTCGCGGGCGTGATTCCTCCGCCTGGCTACCAGCCCACGGTCATCCACGATTGCACTCATCAAGTCGACGTCGACTTCGGACTGCGCGAGCTCACCGTCCTGGAAGCGGAATGCAAGGGCGCCGACCTGACGACACCGGTGCGCGAGCCCATCGATGACGAGTGGTTGGAGTGTTTCCGAAGGCTGGCGTGGCCCTGAACCGCCACGGCGAGCTCGACCGCGCGCATTCACCCCACCGGAGGCGGTGCCCAGCGTGACCCGGGCACCGGCTCGTCGTCGCCGACCGCGAACACGCCCGAGCTAGCCAGCGCCTGGTCGGCCGCCCGCAAGCGTGGCAGAAGCTCCGCGGTGGCGCGCGCCCAGGGCTCGGGGAGCAGATCCAGGCGCAGGTGGTCGCCGACCTCTGCGAGCTCACAACCCGAGGCGGCAAGGGCGCGGTTCCCGAACAGCCCCCGCAAGCGTGGGCCGAAGTAAGTGCGCACTGCCAGCCCGTAGGGCCCGTGCTTGGCATAATCGGTGGCGCGCACTCGGGTGCTGATCCCGAGCGCGTCCACCTCGCGCACCCGTTCACCGTCGGTCAACGGACCGAGGGCGGCGAAGTCCGGCTGAATCGTCCGCACGAGAGCGTCGCCGAGGTCGTACGGAAGACGCGCCTGCTCCGGCTGGAGGCGCTCGGCTGCCGGGAGCTCTGTCTTCACGGTGCTCGGATGGCGGAGGTTCAGCTGCAACCAGGTCTGGTATCGCAGCGGCCTCTCGCCCCTCCAGGTGAGGATCATGGTGGGGTCTTGACAGCGCGTGACGTAGTCGCTGACACGCTCGCGTGAGTAGCCCTCGTCTGCGCGGTTCAGTCCCCAACTGTGCGGTGGGGCGAAACGCCTGAACGCCTCGAGAAGCTCACCGATCTTCGCCACGACCCGCGAGCGCTGCGCGACCGCGCAGAGGTGCAGGGTCACCGAGCGTCGCTTCGTCGTCCCCATCAGGCCTCCCAGGCTCGTCCGCACGTCATCGCCAGTCCAGCGCTCAGCAGAGCTCGATGGAAATCCCGTGAGCTACGCTCAGCCTCGCCGCTTCCCAGAGCGCGATCCACGCCGTGAGCTCGCGGCAGAACGCCCCGTTTTTGCTGGCTGCCGCGTTGATGCGCTCGACCTCCGCGTCGGAGAGCGAACCCGTTCGGCTCAGGTAGATCCCGAGCGCGGGGGCGCACAGCGAAAGCTCCTCCAGCAGGCGAAGGCTGGAACCCAGGCATCCGCCAGCCAGCTCGTCGTCCGTGAGCACGTCGCCGAAGCGCACGGGGACGTAGAACCCGCTCGAGTCCGAATGGCAGATCAGGTGGCTCGACAGATCGTGGCCGAGCTCCTCCACGAGCGCGTCCTCCGCCGGGTCTTCGCCGTCGGCGACGGGCTCGACGTCCGCGGTCGGGTCGCTCTTGCAGTGGGCATACAGGCGACGAAGGTGATGGATGAACGAGTAGGGGAACCCGACTGAGCCTGCGCGCGAACAGAGCGGCGGCTGCTCCGCCGGCTCCTCGTGCGCGGGTAGCCCCGCCGCGCCGAGCACTCGGTTGACCACGCGGAGCTGGCGTGCGTGCCAGTCGTCGGCGAGGGACAGAGCTCCGAGCTGCAGCGAGAGGCCCATCGAGCGTGGACGCTAGCGCCGGTCATGGCTCTGCCGCAACGCCCCGCGCTGCCGGGTCACCCGAGCTTCTGCAGCGCATTGCGAGCGGCCTGGCGCACCGCGGCGGAGTCGTCGTCCAGTGCGCGGACGAGATCCGGCTGGGCTTCGGCGGCTCGCCGAACCCCGAGCGAGCTCGCCGCCTGCTCGCGCACCTTCGGCGAAGCGTCGCCGAGAAGCAACATGCGCAGGCGTCGAACGACCCGCGCGTCGCCGGCGGAGCCCATGCCGCACGCCGCCGCTTCGCGCAGCTGGGATTGCTCGTCGCTGGAAGCCGAAAGCAGCGCTTCCGAGACCTGGGGCGCCGTCCCGCACCCTGCGAGGACGAAGAGCGCGCCGCCTTGGTGGACGAGGCTCGCGACCAGAGCGTCCGCGAGCAGCGGATCCGGTGACGTCTTCGCGATTGCCACCGCGCGCTCCACGACCCGCGCGTCCGAGTCACGCAACCCGCGCTCGAGGAATGCACGCCGTTCTTCCGGGTCGAGCTTCTCGCTGGCGCAGAGCGCCTCCTCACGAACCCGGGGATCGGGGTCCGCGGCCGCGTGAAGCAGCGCATCCCGCGCGCCCGTCGGATACAGCGCCGCGCAGGCCTTCACCGCCGCCTCTCGCACGTAGCCGAGGCCGTCGGTGAGCATCACTCGCGTGATCTCCGCCAGCACCGAGTTGCTCCGCCGCGCGACCTCCCCGGTCTTCGGCAGTGCGTGGAGCGCTGCTGCGCGCACGTCGCCGTCTTCGTCGAGGAGCGCTCCGACGAGCATTGGCACCGCTTCGGCTCCTCCTGCGCCGAGAGCGCGCGCCACGCTCCACCTCACCGAGGGGTTGGCGTGCGTGAGCGCCGGCGAAAGCGCCCTGATGCCCTCCGCCGTGGCGTGCTCGCACAGAGTGGTCGCGATGGCGAACGCCGCTCCGGGCGGCGGGTCCCCCATCAGCACGCGGAACGCCCTGAGCACGCGCTCGTCGGCGCCGGTCGCGAGCTCCTTCGCGGCGCGCTCGCGGATCCGCTCGCTCGGGTCCGCGAGCGCCTCGAGCAAGCGCGGGACGACGTCCGGACGCTGCAGGGAGCTCAGCGCAGCCAGCGCAGCAGCTCGAACGCCCTCGGAGTCGTCGGTCATGAGGCTCGGTGCCAGCGCGGTGACGGAGTCGGGGTCGGCCTTCGGCAACGCCCAGTACGCGGCGTGCTCACGCACGTTCGGCGCCGGATCGGCGCAGGCTTGCGCGAGCAGTCGATGAACGACTTCGGCTGGCTGGCGCCCGCGCGAGAGCCAGTGGGTGAGCACGATGACCGCGCCGAGGCGGACGGTCTGGTCCATGGAGCCCAAGCCGAGCTCGAGCGCGCGCGGGACGTCGGTGAGGTCCCGAAGGATCCCTTCGAGAGCGTCTTCGAGCAATCTTTCGGCCCAGGAGCTGTCGGAATTAGCCGAGTGGAACCAGGCGGCCACGGCTTTCGACAGGAGCTCCCGGGGTACTTCGTCCACGGCGCGAGCATGGCTACTCCGGATGTCCGGACGCAAGCGGCGGGTGATGCACCTGCCGCGGCGGGCGGGTCGTAGAGAGCCAGGCTGGCGGGCAGTGCTGGTGGCGAGGGAGAATGGAGCGCATGGCAGCTCTCCCGCGGACCGTCTCTGCAAACCTTCGGGTCACCTACGAGGTGGGCAACGAAAACAACCCCAGCAACCCCTGGGGCCGGCGACTGCTCGAGATGGGGGGAGAAGGGGGCGCGCGCCTGGAGCACTTCGGCGTCACCGGCGACAGCCGGGTGTGGCAAGGACGGGTCGCGGTCGAGGTCCTGAGCTCGCTGCTAGAGAGCCTGTCGCGAGCCAGCTTTCCCGACGTGGCGCGCAAGATGCCTCCGCCTGGAGCGGGCATGGTGGATCTCCGGGTCCAGAGCGAGAGCTACGACGAGCGCGCTTTCATGCCTTGCTCGCAGGCCGACGAGCTGCCTGGCTACCGCGACGCGTTCCGCACGCTCGACAGCATCGTTCGGCAGCTGAGCGAGGGATCCCTCGAGGCCACACCCGACTTCGTGCCTGGGCTCGTCACGGGTGTGACGCTGGTGAGTGGCACGCGGCTGAAGCTCTGACCTGCGGCGGCAGCCGCAGTGGACGCCGGCGTCGCTAGACTAGATCAGCCTTCGCACTCGATCTTCTGCGGGACTCTCTCCTCGCATGGCGGCTGTGCGCACGAGACGGCGTCGAGCCGAAAGCAGCTCCCGCTCCATCGGAAGCGCGCCTCCTGGGCGCACGGCACGCGAACGCGGAACGTGGGCGTGCAGTCGCCACCTCGTGGTGGCGGCGGGCACCAGGTCTGGGATTGGTAGCGGCAGAGCTTGGAGGACTCCTGCTCCACGCGCGCGGGGAAGCGGAACCAGCCCGCCTTCCCCGGCGGCGGCGGCGTGCGGCAATCCACGACCTCGGGCACTGGGACGTTGCACGCCGATCCTGGCGGGCACGAAAGCGCCGGCGCGAACCGACACTCGCCGCCGCGTCGTTCGAGGGAGTCCTTCGGGCCGATTGACGGGGTCGGAACGGGCTCCGCGTCGAGCCAGACCGTCGAGCGCGGCGCCGGTTCGCGACCGGCGCTCTCGCGCGGCGGCGTGGGTGTCGGCTGTTGCTGAGCGCTCTCGCGAGGCGCGACCGGTGTCCGCTGCGCCGGCGGCTCGCTGCTGCTTCCTTCGCAGGAGAGCAACGTCAGGACGATGGACAGGGATCGGGCGGTCACGCGCGGGCCTCGGCGCTAAGGGTCATGGGGCGAGCTTACCCCTTCGGCGCGGAGGCTTCGTCCCCAGCATGTCGATGGGCTTCGGGCACTCGCGCCTGAGGCCACACCCGGAGCACTCCTTGCCCGACCAGATGGCGTCGAAGCGCGCTTGCAGCACGTCGAGCAGGTGCTCGTCGTCGGTCAGGATGCCGATCTCGAAGTTGCGTCGCGTGTCGCCGCGCGCGCCGATGCCGGCGCCGGTGAAGTTAGCGCTCCCGAGGTAGAGCGCGCGCCCGTCCACGGCGACGAGCTTCAGGTGCACGCGCGGGCACTCGCGCAGGAGCACCTTCTGAGCGAGCCCGCGCCGCTTGCCGAGCTCGGCGGCGAACGCGCGCGACGGCGGCCGGCCGTGCAGGATGCGGACGTCCACGCCGCGGTCCGCCAGCGCCTCCAGGGTCTCGAGCACCGAGACGTAGCGCCCCTGCGCCCGGGCCCGCGTGCCGATGGGCGCCTCCACGCGCAGCTCCTTGAGGTTCGCGGTGGCGATCCAGAGCGCGACCTTCGCGCTCGGCAGCTCCTTCTGCACGAGCTCGTCGTAGTGGTCGGCGTCGCACAAGAGCCGCACCCGCGCCAGACGCGGCTCGCGTGGGCTTCCTCCCCGAGCCGCGCGCGCGACCAGTCCCTTGGTCATGCGCAATTGTCGCCGAAAGTGGCCGTGCGGGCTACGCTCGCGCCGCTTGCTCCGCGTCCACGCCGCGCTCCTACTGGTGCAGATCCTGTTCGGCCTCTGGCCGGTGGCGGGCAGCGCGGTGATGCAGCACATGACGCCGGCCGCGCTGATCGGCTTTCGGCTGCTGCTCGGCGCGCCGCTGCTCGCGCTCGCTGCAGGCTTGCCCTGGCAGAAGCCGCCGAGCTTGCCCGATCTCGGGCGGCTCGCCATCCTCGGCGCCCTCGGCATCAGCGTGAACCAGCTGCTCTTCGCCGAGGGCCTGCTGCGCGCCGGGCCCATCAACGCTTCGCTCTCGATCCTGCTCATGCCCGCGCTGACGCTCGTCATCACCTCGGCCCTCGGCGTCGAGCGCCCGGGCGCCGCACGCCTCGTCGGCATCGCGCTCTCGTTCGTGGGGGCGGCGCTGCTCTTGCGAGTCGAGCGCTTCGACCTCGGTGACCGCACCACGGTCGGCAACCTGATGCTGCTCTGCAACGTGAGCGCGTACTCGATCTACATCGTCGCGGCGCGGCCCGTGCTGGCGCGGCTCGGCTCGCTCCGGACCATGGCCTGGGTGTTCGTGTTCGGCGCGCTCGAGGCGGCGCCGCTCACGCTGCCCGGGGTGGCGCGCGTGGATTGGCTCGCGTTGTCCCCGGCGACCCAGGCCTCTCTCGGGTTCATCCTGGTCGGTGCGACGCTCGCGACGTACCTCTTGAACGCCTACGCGCTGCGCCGCGTCGAGAGCAGCGTGGTGGCCGTGTACGTCTACGTGCAGCCGGTCATCGCCATGCTGGCCGCCTGGCTCTGGCTCGAGCAGGCGCCAACTTTGCGCACCCTGATCGCCGGTGCGGTGATCGTGATCGGCGTCGCCCTGGCGAGCGATCTCGGATCGGCCCTCGGGAAGCGCGCGGAGCCTTCAGCCATTCCCTGATTTCTGCGACAGTGGTCGGCATGGGCAAGCGCGAGCGGCTGATCATCCTGGGCGCTGCGGGGCGCGACTTCCACGACTTCAACGTCGCCTTCCGCGACGACCCCAGCGTCGAGGTCGTGGCCTTCACGGCGACGCAAATCCCGAACATCGAGGGGCGCCTCTACCCGCCGAGCCTGGCCGGCCCGCTCTACCCCTCGGGCATTCCCATCGCGCCGGAGTCGGAGCTCGAGAGGCTGATCGCCGAGCACCAGGTCGACGACGTGGTGTTTTCCTACAGCGACGTCGCGTACCCCACGGTGATGCACCTCGTGGCGCGCGCGCAGTCTGCAGGGGCGGGCCTGCGCCTGCTCGGCCCGAAGCGCACCATGCTGCGCTCGACGAAGCCCGTGCTCAGCGTGTGCGCCGTGCGCACCGGCGTGGGCAAGAGCCCGACCACGCGTCACGTCGCGGGCCTGGTTCGCGAGGCGGGGCGCTCGCTCGCCATCGTGCGACATCCGATGCCCTACGGCGACCTGGCCGCGCAGGCCGTGCAGCGCTTCACGCGCATCGAGGACCTGGAGGCGCACCACTGCACCATCGAGGAAATGGAGGAGTACGAGCCGCACATCCGACAGGGGCACGTGGTCTACGCCGGCGTGGATTACGAGAAGATCCTGCGCGCGGCCGAGGCCGAGGCGGACGTCGTGCTGTGGGACGGCGGCAACAACGATTTCCCGTTCTACGTCTCCGACTGCGAGATCGTCCTCGTCGATCCCCACCGAGCCGGCGACGAGAGCCGCTACTACCCGGGCGAGACCAACCTGCGCCGGGCCGACGTCCTGGTGCTGAGCAAGGTGGGCACGGCGCCCCCCGCCGACGTCGAGCGCGTGCGCGCCGCCGCGCGCGCCGCCAATCCGGACGCCACACTGGTCGAGGGCGATCTCGGCATCGAGGTCGATCGCCCCGACCTGCTGCGCGGCGCCCGCGCGCTGATCATCGAGGACGGCCCGACCACGACCCACGGCGGGATGGCCTACGGCGCGGGCTGGGTGGCCGCGCGGGATCATGGCGCGAAGCCGGTGGACCCCCGGCCGTTCGCGGTGGGCTCCTTGGCCGAGACCTTCGCGAAGCACCCGCACCTCGACGCCGTGCTGCCCGCCATGGGTTACGGCGAAGCTCAAGTGCGCGAGCTCGGCGCTTCCATCGCCGCCTCCGACGCCGACGTGGTGGTCATCGCGACCCCCGTGGATCTTCGCCGCCTGATCGACTTCCGGCAGCCGACGGTACGCGTTACGTACGCGTACGCGGATCGAGGCACGCCTACGCTGCGCGAGGCGCTCGAGCCGTTTCTCACGAAGCTCCGGAGCAGCTGACATGGCCAAAGCTTTCGACACCTGGACCGTCCTTCCCCATGAGCCCATCGCCGAGCACACCGAGAACCTGCGCTCGGTCGTGGGCGACATCCCCGGCATGCCGCTGAAGCGCCGCATGACCGCCGTCCGCCGGAGCGACGGGACGCTGGTGCTGCACAACCCGGTCGCGCTCGAAGAAGCGGAGATGAAGACGCTCGAGGCCTGGGGCGAGCCGGCCTTCCTGGTGGTACCGAACGGCTACCACCGCCTCGACGCCGCCAACTTCAAGCGCCGCTACCCGGACGCGCGCGTGGTCTGTCCGCGCGGCGCAACGCGGAAGGTGGCGGAGGTCGTGCCCGTGGACCTCGACTATGCCTCTGCGCCTGCGGACGACGCGGTGAGCTTCGAGCACCTCGACGGCGTCGCGGAGTCCGAGGGCGTGCTCAGCGTGCGCTCCGCTGCGGGCGAGACGCTGGTGTTCAACGACGTGCTCTTCAACGTCCCGAGCCTGCCGGGCTTCACCGGCTTCGTGATGGGGCTCTTGGGCTCGACCGGGGGTCCGAAGGTCACCCTGGTCGGGCGGCTCTTGGTGGTGAAGGACAAGCGGGCTCTCAGGGCTCACCTCGAGCGGCTCGCCGCTCCCGAGGTCCGGCGCCTGATCCCGGGTCACGGTGACCTGGTCGAGGATCGGGCCCCGGAAATCCTGCGGGAGGTCGCCGGCCGCCTCTAATCTGCTAGGAAATCCGTGCTTGCGTGGGGGGTGTAGTCGATGGTAGTTATATATCCCACCTGCACATAACGGGAGGCTCCCCCATGTCGCTCCGCCGTTTCGCTTCGTTCGCCACCATCCCCGCGCTGCTCCTGGCCTGCTCCGCGAGCGACGGAGGGTCCACCGGCGGGGGCGAGGCGCCGAACCCGTTCCTGGAGGATCAGACCCCGAGCGGCAAGGCCGACACGGCGTACATGAACCCCGACGGCATCGAGGTCGAGGTGGACATCGAGGCCGACGTCGAGGCCCCCGAGTACCGCCTTCTCGAGTCGCCCGCGTTCGTGACCCAGTTCGCCACGACCTACCTGCGCGAGCGCAAGGAGTTCTACCTCGAGTCGCTGGCCGAGGACTCGACCTCGAAGGATCGGGTCGAGTGGCTGGTCGACGGCAGCTGGATCACCGCGGCTGCGGCCGCGAGCGTGGACAAGTCCAAGCTCAAGCACTTCCGCATGAAGGGCGTGAACGCCGTGCTGCTGAACGAAGCGCGCGACGGCGTGCAAGAGGGCAAGGTCTTCGAGGCGAAGGTGCCCCTGAACCCCTTCAACGTGATGAGCGAGGCGGGTGACAAGTGCGCCAACCCGGGCGGTCACATCACGCTCAGCCAGTCTGTGTACTGGTACATGTGGAACCCCGACCACCCCGGCTGCACGCTCCCGACCCAGCAACTCAAGCTGACGGTCTCCAAGATGTTCGCGGAGTCGCAGAAGACCTACCCGGAGTTCGATCAGCTGACCGCGGACAAGAAGGTCACCGCAGTGGTGCTGTTCGGTCAGATCGGCGACGGCCCCATCGACGACTCCGAGGCCGGCGTCCGCAACATGAAGACGATGGCGGGCTGGCTGAAGCAAGGCGGCTGGTCGGAGATCACGCCTGCGCCCGTGGGCCGGCGCTTCTCGAAGCACATCAAGGAGGTCGACTTCGAGATCGACCTCTACGCGCCCACGGACTTCGCCGGGCTCTCGGACTTCGGGCACTTCTCGAACTTCCAGAAGGCCATCGGCGAGCACGAGATCGTCGTCTACGACGGGCACAGCATGCTGGGCGCCAGCGACTTCTGGTCGAAGCCGAAGTACCCGGACTTCTACCAGATCTACTTGTACGGCGGCTGCCTCGGCTACGAGTACTACGTGCGCCCCATCCTGGAGGGGAAGAAGGGCTGGTCGAAGCTCGACCTGGTCTCCAGCGTGGTCGAGGTGTCGGCGGACGCGAACGACATCGCCGGGCCCGTCTTCGCCAAGATCGCCTGGGCGCTCGACCACAACTACAACGCCCCGTGGCGTGAGCTCCTGCTCGCGGTGCGCAACCGCGTCGGCGACTCGACCTTCGGCGCCAGCGGCGTGCGGGACAACTGCTTCTCCCCGGGCGGGTCGCTGTGCGAGGGCACCGGCGGGACGGGCGGGACCGGCGGCACCGGCGGCGGTGGCGCGGGTGGCACGGGCGGTGGCGGCACGGGCGGCGCCGGCGGCTCGAGCGGCGGCGCGGCCGGCAGCGGCGGGGGTGGCGCGGGCGGCGCGAGCGGCGGTGGCGGGTCGGGAGGCGGCTCGAGCACCGGCTCCTGCGCGAACCACTGCGGCAAGACGGACGCCGCGCCGGGCAGCAACCCGGCCTGCTACTGCGACACTTCCTGCAAGAGCTTCGGCGACTGCTGCGCGGACTACGCCGCGCAGTGCCCGTGAGCGCGCCGGTCCGAAGGGCGCACCCGGTCAGGCCTCGGTGACTCCCGGTCGCCGAGGCCTGCGGCTTTTCCATGCGGCGCCCCTTGCGCACCGTTCACTGACTTGCTATCAGTGAATTTATGTCACCGAAACCGGGGACCCGGGCTCACAAAAAGGCCGAAACCCGCGGTTCCCTGAAGAAGGCGGCGCGCCAGTGCTTCGCCGAGCGGGGCTACGCGGCGACCCAGGTCGGGGACATCGCCCGGGCCGCGGGGGTCGCCCACGGCACCTTCTATGTCCACTTCCAGACCAAGGAGCAGCTCACCGACGAGCTCTTGGTCGAGCTGAACCAGCACCTGGTCGAGCGGCTGGAGAAGACCTGGCAGAAGCACGCGAGCGAGCCGCCGCCGGTCCTGGTCCAGGAGCTGGCCGAGACCTGCCTCGATGTCTGGACCCGGGAGCGCGAGCTCCTGGCCGCCTTCGCCGAGCGGGCCGGCGCCGCCGAGCGTCTCGCGACCTTGCGCGACGGCATCAGCCCCCCCGTCGCCGACTTCCTGGTCGCGCGCCTGCGCGCGCTCGGCGGCGAGGTCGAGGACGCCGAGCTCGTCACGCAGGCGCTGCTCGGCATGTGGATGCGCATCGGGCTCCGCTACGTGTTCGGCCCGCGCATCCCGAAGAAGACCGCCGCCGCGCTCCTCGCGCGGCTCTCGCTCGGCGCGCTCGGTGCCGTGGTGCCCGCGCTCGCCCCCCAAGCCGGAGGTCGATGATGATCCAAGCTGCAGACACCGCCCGCCACTTGCCGCACGCGAAGCCCGAGCCCTGGCGAGAGTACGCCGCCGACGCCCCGGCGTCGCTCCCCGAATTCTCCCGCTACGTGCCGCGCGCGGGTCACCCGGACTTCCCGCGCCTGATGCGCGAGGCCCGCGAGCTCGCCCTCCGCATCGCGCCGAGCTTGGAGGCGCCGCCGAAGGGGCCGCGCGAGGCCCTGCGCCGGCTCCGGAGCTACCGCACAGCCGCCGCGAGCTACGTCGAGAACCGGCGCCGCACCCGCGCCGGCCGCGAAGATCTGCTCCCGCTCTACTTCATCTGGACCACGCTCCGGCCCTGCAACTTCCGTTGCGACTACTGCGACGACCACCGCGGCGCGCGCTATCCGGAGCTCGACGGGCACGGCAAGCTCGACACCGGGCAGGGCTTCCGCCTGCTCGAGGTGATGCGCACTCGCACCCCGAGCGTGTACTTCGCCGGAGGCGAGCCGACCCTGCGCAAGGACCTGCCCCTGCTCACGCGACGCGCGCGGGAGCTCGATTACTACCCGCTGGTCCTCAACACCAACGGCAGCCTGTTCCACCGCCTGCTCGAGAAGCCGGAGTGGCGCGGCTTCCTGGCCGACATCGACATCCTGGTGGTGAGCCTGGACGCGCTCGATCTCGGGCGCCTGGCGGAGATGTGGCGTGCGCCGCACCCCGAGGACGTGATCAGGAACCTGCTCTTGCTGCGCGAGCTCGCGGCCGAGCAGCGCGTGAAGCTCATGGTGAACACGGTGCTCCAGCCCGGTCTGCTCGCGGAGGCCCGAGCGGTGCTCGACCTCACGGAGGATCTCGGCATCGGCTTCTGCCCCGTGCCGCGCAACATCGGGCCGCGCATCGATCAGGCGCTGCTCGCCGACCCGGAGTACCCGGCGTTCGTCGAGCACCTGCTCGCGAGGAAGCGTGCAGGCGCGCGCATCAGCGGCTCACTGCGCATGAACCAGCGCCTGCTCTCGGCGGCCCCGCTCGACTGCAAGAACTCGCTCAAGCCCCACGTCGACCACGACGGGCGCCTGGCCTGGCCGTGCAAGTCGACCGTCAACGTCGAGCCCGAGTGGCTCGACGTGCTCGCGCACGACGACGTCGACTCGCTCTGGGTGGAGGCGACCCGACGCCGCGATCCGAAGGGCTTCCACGGCCAAGGCCCCGAGCAGTGCGGCGGCGACTGCTGCTGGGCGCAGAACTACACCACCGACGAGTACGCCCACGGCCTCGAGCACCCGCTCTCGCTGCTCGGCGCCGTCGCCGACTTCCTGCGGAGCCCGCCGTGAGCGCGCCCGAGCGCAAGGTCGGCGACCGCGCCTTCGCGGTGGACGCCCTGACCGTGGCGCTCGTCAGCCTGTTCATCTGCCTGTTCAGCCAGCGGCTCGCGCTGATGAGCGTGCTCGTGCCGCTGACGCTGGCGCTGCGCCTCGTGCTCTGGCTCGCGCTGCCGCGCGCGGAGCGCGACCTCGGGGGCGCGGCCGAGGTCGCCTTCTTCGCCCTCGCGACGCTGTTCGGCGCCTTCAACGACTGGAACAGCGTCACGCGCCACCGCATCTACGACTACACGGTGCCGACGGATCTGCCGGGGCTGTCCCACATCCCGATCTGGATGCTGCTCTACTGGGGTATGATCCTGCGCTTCGTGCTCACGCTGTTCCACTGGCGGCGGCTCGGGCTCGGGCGCGCGGGTCAGGGCGTATGGTGGGCTGGCCGCGTGCACGAGTCCGCGGCGCTGCGCGTTCTCGTCGGGCTCGGGTTGGTGCTCGTGACCCGCCAGTGCATCTACCGGCTCTACGCGCACCCGCTCGGCTCGTGGCTGCCGTTCGCGCTCGGGCTCGGCGCGGCGCTGCTGTTCCTGCGCCCGGATCGCGCGCGGCTACGCCTGCTAGCGGTCGCGCTGGTGGTCGGGCCGGCGGTCGAGGTGCTCTACATCCAGGTCGGGCGCTTGCACGCCTACCACCTGGGCTGGCTCTTCGGCGTACCGATCTGGATCGCCTTGTGGTGGGTGCTCGCGGCGCTGATCTGGGAGGACCTCGGCACCCGCG
>Ga0233425_10009113_pt1 | contig 12764 bp, 9 predicted proteins | sample Watercolumn_Towu_2_FD_181712 | JGI IMG/M metagenome (GOLD analysis project Ga0233425, IMG submission 181712) | Freshwater microbial communities from Lake Towuti, South Sulawesi, Indonesia - Watercolumn_Towuti2014_140_MG | ecosystem: Environmental > Aquatic > Freshwater > Lake | place: Indonesia...
CCACCGCCTCGCCTGGGGCGCCAATGCTCGTCATCGGCACGCGATGTCCATTACAGGTGATGACGTGTCGACCAGGAACGAGCCCCTTCGCCTTGATCTGCAAGCGCTCAAGCGAAGAATCGACGTAGCGCACCGTGCCGCCGTTTCCGCCTTCCTCGCCCATCACATGCCAAGGTTCGAGCGCTCCGCGGACCTCCAGGTGAACGCCGCCATGTTCGACGCTGCCGGCCAACGGGAAGCGGAACTCGCGCTGCGCCTCGAACCATTCTGGCTCGAACCCGTAGCCCGCTCTATGCAAGTCGTCGACAACGCCAAGGAAGTCCTGCCACACGAAGTGCGGCAGCATGAATTTATCGTGCAGCGCCGTTCCCCAGCGCACCAGATCGCCGTGCTGCGGCTCCCGCCAGAACCAGGCGACGAGCGCGCGAAGCAACAGTTGCTGCGCGAGACTCATGCGGGCGTCGGGAGGCATTTCGAATGCGCGAAATTCCACCAGTCCGAGACGCCCCGTCGGTCCGTCAGGCGAATAAAGCTTGTCGATACAAATTTCCGCGCGATGAGTATTGCCGGCGACATCCACCAGCAGATTGCGAAATAGCCGATCGACGAGCCACGGCGGCACATAGCCGTCGCCGGGCGACGGCGTCTGAGCTAGGGCGATCTCCAGCTCGTAAAGCGAGTCGTGTCGCGCTTCGTCGACTCGCGGCGATTGGCTGGTCGGCCCGATGAACAGCCCGGAGAACAGATAGGACAGCGACGGATGGCGCTGCCAATAGAGCACGAGGCTCTTCAACAGATCGGGGCGACGCAGAAAGGGAGAGTCAGCGGGCGTTTCGCCTCCAAGCACCACATGATTGCCGCCGCCGGAACCAATCTGTCGTCCGTCGACCATGAATTTCGCGGTCGTCAATCGCGCCTCCCGCGCCTCCTCATAGAGCGCGGTCGTCGTCTCGACGGCCTCCCGCCATGTGGCCGCCGGGTGAATATTGACCTCAATGACGCCCGGATCTGGCGTCACCTTGATCACCTCGAGACGCGGATCGTTCGGCGGCGGATATCCTTCGATGTGGAGCGGCGCCCCCGTGGCTTTGGCGCTTTCCTCCACGGCCTCAAGCAATTCGAGGTAATCTTCGAGCGTCGCTACGGGAGGCATAAATACGCAGAGATGGCCGTCGCGCGGTTCGATGGTGAAGGCGGTCCGCACCGCGCCTTCAACAATAGACTGTTCATGCACATCTTGACGCGCGTGGCCGCCCCCGGCTTGCCCGGCCTGAATGCGTCGAAAATGTCCAGGCTCCGGTAAGGGATCTCGCGGAACGAAGGGGTCCTGCGGAAGGACGTGGGGATATTCGTCTTCCGACAGCTTGGGCAAAGACGCTACGGGAAGCCGCAGTCCGATTGGCGAATCGCCCGGCGCCAAGAACAGTTTTCCGCGACGAAGCGTCCATTTTTCCGAAGTCCAGCGCGACTGGGAGTCGGCGCGCGCATTCCAGCGCTGGATCGGTAGGACAAAGCCGGTGGGTTTGCTCAGGCCGCGCTCGAAAACCCGCATCATGCGCGAGCGTTCCTCCGCATCGTCGATCTTGGGATCGGACGGATCGACGTTGAGCGGAAGGGCGCTCTCCTTCACCATCCAATGCGCGGGATCTTCATAGGCCGGCACCGCATGGTCGGCGCCGACGCCCAGTCGCTCTGCGAGATGACGCACAAAGACTTCCGCGTCCGCCGTGGTCGCGCCTTTCGGCTCCATGATATCAGCGATGAACTGTGGCTCGGACCAAATTGGCTTGCCGTCGCGCCGCCAATAAAGACCAAAAGCCCATCGCGGCAAGCTTTCGCCGGGATACCATTTGCCCTGGCCGTAATGCAGAAAGCCGTTTGGCGCGAAGCGTTCGCGCAGCCTACGAATGAGATCGTCAGCTCGCTCGCGCTTGCTCGGGCCGGTCGCTGCCGTATTCCATTCGGCGGACTCAAAATCATCAATCGAGACGAACGTCGGCTCGCCGCCCATGGTAAGGCGAACGTCCAGCGCTTCAAGGTCGGCGTCTACTTTTTCTCCGAGTGCGTCGAGTCGGCGCCATGCTTCATCGGAAAAAGGCGCGGTGATGCGCGGCGCTTCATTGATGCGATCGACGCGCATTTCGAAACCGAACTCAACTTGAGCTGGCTCAACGAAGCCCGATATAGGCGCCGCGGAGCGGTAATGCGGCGCGCCGCATAGCGGCAAATGACCTTCCCCGCAAAAAAGGCCAGAGGTCGCGTCGAGACCGACCCAGCCGGCGCCGGGCAGGAAAACTTCCGTCCAGGCGTGCAGATCGGTGAAGTCGTGATCGGTTCCCTTCGGGCCTTCGATGGGATCGGTGTCGGCCTTCAGTTGAATGAGATAGCCCGAGACGAAACGCGCCGCGAGACCAAGCCTGCGCAAGATCTGCACGAGAAGCCAAGCGGAATCGCGGCACGAGCCTGACCCAAGCGCCAGAGTCTCTTCCGGCGCTTGCACGCCAGGCTCCATTCGGATGACGTAGAGAATATCGCGGTGCAGACGAGCATTAAGCTCGACGAGAAAATTAATGGTTCGGGTCTTTTCCCGTGGGAGACTCTGGACGAAGGCATTCGTCAGGGGGCCGACGTCCTCGGGTTCGAGATAGGCGGCAAGCTCTGTTTTCTGTTCTTCAGGATAAGTGAAGGGAAAGTCTTCAGCATAAGGCTCAACAAAAAAATCGAAAGGATTGTAGACGGCAAGCTCCGCCAGCAGATCGACCTCGATCTTGAATTCGTTCGCTTTCTCCGGGAACACGAGACGCGCCAGCCAATTGCCGTTCGGGTCCTGCTGCCAGTTTATGAAGTAGTCCGAAGGCGCGATCTTGAGCGAGTAGCTCGACACCTTTGTGCGACAATGCGGAGCCGGGCGCAGGCGAACGATCTGCGGACCCAGCGAGACAGGCCGGTCATATTTGTAGTGCGTGATGTGATGGAGGGCGATCTGGATCGACACGTTATTTAGGGTCTCATCGCAGCGCCGTCCGCTTTCGAACTGGCGCAAAGCCGCTATCGAAGTTTAGCTGCGCTGGGCCGCGAAGTGTCAATCTGAAAGGCCAAGAAATTCGAGGCTTTGTTTGAAAATCCGGCAAAAAGCCTAGCGGCTGAATGCGACCTGCGCAATCAGCCGGCGCCGATCGATGTCCCGGAGGAAGGGTCTTCTGTCCGATTCAATCAGTTTGAACCTGGAACATTAGGTCTAACGCACAGTTATGGCTGCAAGCCGTCGGGGGAAAGAACTCCAATGAAGGCCTTTCGATGCCAGGCTTGCCGCCAGAGCATACTTTTCGAGAACACCAAATGCGAAAGTTGCGGGCGCAAGCTCGGCTATCTCCCGCGCCTCGGCGAAATGACCGCCGTCGAACCGGTCGGCGACGGTTGGGTCGCGCTGGCTGACGGAACTCGCGAATACCGGTTCTGCAAGAATTGGGAGCTGCATGGATGCAATTGGATGGTCGAGAAGGGCGGTCCGTCGGAATACTGTCTCGCCTGTCAACACAATCGGACTGTGCCCGACTTGTCAGACGATAAGCGCCACGCCGCTTGGCAGAAAATCGAGACCGCCAAGCGGCGGCTGTTTTACAGTCTCATCCGACTAAATCTTCCCGCGCCGAACGCTTCCGATAACGACGGCGAGCCGCTCATCTTCGATTTTCTTGCGGAGGAGCTTTCAAAAAAGCCGGTTCTGACAGGCCATAGCTCGGGTTTGATAACGATCGCCTTGAAAGAAGCGGAAGATCCAGAGCGAGAGAAAATGCGCGACGAAATGGGCGAGCCCTATCGCACTTTACTCGGTCATTTCAGACATGAGATCGGCCATTATTATTGGGAGCGCATCGTGCCGAACTCACGTCACCTCGCGCCCTTTCGTGAGCTTTTTGGAGACGAGCGAGACGACTATTCCAACTCCCTGAAAAAACATTATGAAGAGGGGCCTTCAGCCGACTGGCGACAGAACCATATCAGCGCATACGCCTCATGCCACCCGTGGGAAGATTTCGCGGAGACCTTTGCGCATTATCTCCATATCGTCGATACGCTCGAAACAGGCCGCAGCGCCGGGCTCGTGGTACGACGGAACGATGGCTCTCCCGCACGGGTCGATTTTGATCCGTACAGCTATCCCGACATCAACGAGATGATTGATAACTGGCTCGATATTTCATTCGCACTGAACAACATCAACCGATCGATGGGTCAGCCGGATATCTATCCCTTCGTGATCTCGCCAGTCGTCAAGGAGAAGCTAGGCTTTGTCCAAAGCCTCCTAAAGGATCATGCACAGCGCCCGTGTGCTGCGAGCGGCGTTTCAAGGCAGGGATTACTCCCCATGGCGCATTGTGGCGGGCAAGTTCCCAACCAATAACCAGCGCAATCCTCCTCTCAAAGCCGCCACCGGCTTCGAACCTGGTCCTGAAGGCTCGACGAACGCCGCCGATGAGATGATTGCCGCTCGACTCTCCAAACCGATATAAGGGTTCGCTAGGTTTTCCGTGCCCAGAGCGAACCGAAACGGTCCGCTGTCGAAGCGCATGAGACGGCGACTTTGGATGGCGGTATCTAAGGGGCGCCGAACGTCCCTTCGGAGAATTGAATGATCGTTTCGTCGGCTTCAGACTACCGAAAGGCCGCGCGGCGCAGGCTGCCTCGCTTCCTCTTTGATTATATTGATGGCGGAGCGAACGCCGAGGATACGTTAAAGGCCAATGTCGCCGATTTGAGAGCCGTCAACCTCAGACAGCGGGTGTTGAAGAATGCCGCGGATCTCAGTCTCGCGACGGAGTGGTTTGGTCAGTCTTCCAGTCTTCCTGTGATCTTGGCGCCTGTGGGGTTGAGCGGGATGTTTGCCCGTCGCGGCGAGGTTCAGGTCGCCAACGCCGCTGAGAAAAAGGGCGTTCCCTATGTGTTGTCGACGCTGTCAATTTGCCCGCTTGAAGAAGTCGCGTCGCACTGTTCGTCGCTCTGGTTCCAGCTTTATGTGCTCAAGGACCGCAGGTTCATGCAGTCTATGTTGGAGCGCGCTCAGCACACAGGCGTAAAAAATCTTGTTTTCACGGTAGACCTGCCTGTGCACGGATCGCGCTACCGCGACGCCCCTTCGGGTCTGTCCGGACCATACGCCGCGCAGCGGCGCATACTTCAGGTCATCAGTAAACCCGCATGGGCCTTCGACGTTGGAATAAGAGGTCGTCCGCACGATCTCGGCAATATCTCGAATTATCTCGGCAAGGCGACAGGTCTGCAGGACTATGTCGGCTGGCTTGGAAAAAACATTGATCCGTCGATTAGCTGGTCGGACCTGGAATGGATCCGCGATTTTTGGAAAGGTCCTCTGATTCTTAAAGGCATATTGGATCCCGAGGACGCTCGAGACGCGGTGCGGTTCGGAGCGAATGGAATCGTCGTTTCGAACCACGGCGGACGCCAGCTGGATGGCGCGCTGTCGACGGTCAAAGCCCTCCCGCCGATCGCCGATGCGGTCGGAAACGACCTCGAGGTTTTTGTCGATTCAGGCGTTCGTTCCGGACTGGATGTTATCCGCATGCTGGCGCTTGGCGCAAAAGGCGTCCTGCTCGGGCGGGCCGCCGCTTATGCTTTGGCTGCGGCCGGCCAGGCCGGCGTTGAGAATATGCTCGAGATCTTCGCCAAGGAAATGCGAGTGGCAATGATTTTGACCGGGGTCACTTCGATTGCTCAAATTGACCGGCGAATTCTTGCTTGATCTTCTGAGCGTCGGCCCAGAAGATTTTTGCGTCGAATGTGCGCTTCCTGACTCGATAAGGCTCAGGGCCTTAGCTTCACGCAAAAAGATCCACCCGGCCGTTAGCAAGGCGATAAATTCCGCTGACCACTTTGAGGCGCTTTTCGTTGAATGCGGCGCTCAGCAAAGGCGTTGCGGTCTTGAGCGTCTCGGCGCAAAGCCGGGCGTTCTCCTTGGTCGCGTTTTCTAACGGATCGCCTGGACGGCCGGTAACTGCTTTCACTGCTGGGGTCAGAGCGGCGACAAGCGACGGTAGGTGGCCAGGTAGAGTCGTATGATCCTGTATCGAAGAAATCGCGGATTTAACAGCGCCGCAGGCTTCGTGACAGAGCACGAGAATGAGAGGAGTCTTCAGCACCTCCACGGCATATTCCATGCTCGCGACATTGTCTGGATTCACGATATTGCCGGCGACACGCACGACGAACAGATCTCCGCGCGAACTGTCGAAGGCGTATTCCGGCGCAATCCGTGAATCGGCGCAGCTGAGAATCGCCGCATAAGGATTCTGCCCGCCAACGAGCGCCTCGCGTTCGGCGGCGAAGTCGTGCCGCTTTGCGACGCCTTGCTGATATCGCTTATTGCCCTCCATTAGCCGCGCCAACGCGTCGTCAGGGGTCATCACGTTCTCAGGCTTGGGCGGCGTACTAGCCTGTTTTGCCCGTTTAGATTGGGCTATTTGGCCCTTCGCGTTCGCGCTTGTAACCGCCATCGCTCCCGCTGCGGCGCCGAAGACAAAGGTTCTGCGACGCATCTTGCTTCCATGAATGATGTCGGCAAAGCCACAAGCCTGACACATGACGCGATCCTCCGGGGGAGAGATAATCCTCCACTATTTGTGGTGCAAACATAACACGCACAGTCGCCAGCCACATAGCAGGAGAGTGTCTTCTCCTCTCGCTCAAACTCTGCCAGGGATCGGGAGCGTGCCGATTGGATGCGTCTTAACGAGGCGAGCCGACGCTACGCATTTAATTTACCATACAATTTACAAATCGCCGTCGCGCAGCGTTGGCCCACATTATGGCCGCAACCTAAGTCGACGCTCCATCGTCCGCTATTTGACGAGTGGAGGTGCAACATGCGTCGGCTCCGCTTGTATCGCCAAGAGGTCGGCGATCAATTCGGCGAATTGTTACGACAAACGTACGATGATGTCCTTCAAGAGCCGCTTCCGGGCCGTTTGCTCGATCTCTTGGAGAGGCTGGAAAGGGACGCGACGTCGCTTTTACAAGAAGCGCGGCCGTCCGAAATTAGCGAGGCCGCTCGAGAAGCGCTAATGTCCTTGGCGCGCCGACGTTCAGCTGTCGACTGAGGTCAGGTTAGGCAGATGGCGGGGGCCGCGTGCCCGAAAAATGGCGGGCTAACCTATCCCCGAACTGAACGCGGGATGCCGATATTTCCCATCGGACATTCGAGGGCGGCGCGGTCCCATCCAGCGGCGTCCGCGGCAGCGTCATATGCGCTCTGCAAGAAGCTCAGTAGCGTAGCATCGGGATGCTCGGCGCTCCGCACAACATCATATGGCATGATAAATTCCTTGAGATCCTGGCTAAAAAAAGCGCCATCCGGTTTGACCGGCGCGCGATCAAACCCCGACGGCGCCGGGTAGGCATACGAATAGAAGGCAGGGAAATCGACTGTGCCGCCTCCAGGCCAAAAGCCGGCGCTGCTCACCTCATGTGAGTATGCTTCCCGCACAACAGCGTCGGAAAGATTGGGGACGCCACCCGGATGGAGCGGCGCACGGCGACCGGAAAATCTTGTCACCGCCAAATCAAAGCTGCCCCAGAAAAAGTGCACTGGGCTCGCCTTGCCAATAAAGCCCGTCCGAAAATATTTGAACACGCGATCGGCTTGCATAAGCAATCTGAAAAACCGGTTCGCATAATCAGGATCGTAGGCGGCATGGATCTCGTCCTTCGTGAAGGGAATCGCGTCAGGGATTTCGTTCGGACGCTCATTGATGCGAACAAAAATGTTCAGCTCTTCGAGCTCTCTTAAGAGATGCGAATAGAAATCGGCGACGGCCTGAGACCGGAGCTTCATCTGCCGTCGTCCGCCGTCGCTCGACGCAATACGAAGCACCTGGTCGATGAAATCGAAGTCGATTTGAAAAGCTCTTGCGCCATATGCGATCGGCGAAGTGGTGAGGCCGCGCGCCGTCACGTACAGCGCGACGTGCCAGGAGTGGTTTAGCCAGGGCGTAAGCGACAATCGAATCTTGCCGACAATCTGAGTCCACAAGTGCAGAGTAGCGTAAGTTTCCCGCCAGGCGTCATATGGCAGTGCTGGCCAAGCATTTCGATCTGCTTCACTCACGTTTGTCGTACTCGCTCCAGCTCTTCGCGTCGTCCGGTCTCCGTTCAAGGCGTCAGTAGTTCGTGTACGCTGAACAGGTTCAGCTCATCTGTCCATACGCGCTGAGGGGTCCAGCCCGCAGATCGCGCCATCAAATGGAACTCCTCGATCGTGTATTTGTAAGCATTTTCTGTATGGATCGTTTCTCCGGTACGAAATCGGAATCTTCGGTCTTTCACCCAAACATCCTGATCGCTTGAGCTGATAAGATGCATTTCGATGCGTCCTTCGAACGGCTCGTAGATCGCTGCATGGCGAAAGCTATTAAGATCGAACGTGCCCTGGAGTTCACGGTTGATGCGCGCGAGCAGATTGAGATTGAATGCAGCGGTGACGCCATTCGCGTCATTGTAGGCTTGTACGAGCTGGCGAACGTCTTTCTTCAGATCGACGCCAATGATCAACCTGCCGCTTGGCGAGAGCGTTCCACGCATCGCTTGCAGCAATTGCGTCGCCTCTGCGGTGCTGAAATTGCCGATGGTCGATCCTGGAAAAAATCCGAGTTTTGATCGCTTCGCCAGTTCGATAGGCAGCTCGATCGGATGCGAAAAATCAGCCGCAGCCGGCCGTATGTTGAGCCGGGGAAATCGAGCGGTCAGCCGTGTCCGGGCGTGCGTAAGAGCGCTTTCCGAGATGTCGACTGGCGCATAGGCATACAGCTCCGGCAGTTCTCGAAGAAGAATTTCCGTCTTGATGCTCGAACCGGAGCCGAATTCGACGAGAACGGTTTCCTCGGACTCTCCCTCTAGCATCTGTGTCGCATTGGCTTCGAGAACCGCAATCTCAACTCTTGTCGGATAATATTCTGGCTGTCGCGTAATTTCTTCGAAAAGCGCGCTGCCTGCGGCGTCATAGAAAAAACGACAGGGAAGACTTTTCCGCCGTCGGGACAAGCCTTCCAGCACGCTGGTAACGAAGTCGTCCGCTTGCGGCAGGCTCGTCGCAAGGCGTTCGGTCGCCTCTGACATCAGTCGACCTCCGAAGCGAGGCGCAGGCCCATAAATTGCCAACGCTGGTGCGGGTAAAAGAAATTTCGGTAGCTCGCGCGGATGTGGCTTAGCGGCGTTACGCAAGAACCGCCACGCAATGCGTGCTGACCAACCATGAACTTGCCGTTGTATTCGCCCAGCGCTCCCTCTGGGGCGCGATAGCCCGGATAGGGCAGATAGGCGCTCTGCGTCCATTCCCACACATCGCCGAACATCTGCCGAGGCGACCCATTTGATTCTGCTTCAGCTGGCATGGGACGCAATTCGGCATTTTCGAGAAGATTTCCTCGCCTTGGCGATGATGTCGCCGCGACCTCCCATTCGAATTCGGTCGGCAACCGCTTGCCCGACCAGCGCGCAAAAGCGTCGGCCTCGTAATAGCTCACATGCGCAACCGGCGCATCGAGACGAAGCGGTTGTAATCCTTCTAGCGACATCCCAAGCCACTCTCCATCCTGCGTCTCCCAGTAGATTGGCGCATGCCAGTTCTCGCGATTGACCGCCGCCCAGCCGTCCGACAACCATAGGGTCGCCGTTTCGTAACCGCCGTCGGCAATGAATTCCAACCATTCCCAGTTTGTGACCAGGCGGTCGGCGAGTCGGAACGGATGGATCAGCGCATCGTGACGAGGCTGCTCATTATCCCATGCAAAGCCGCTTCCTTCGTAGCCGATCTGATAGACGCCGCCCGGAAAATCAATCCAGCGCGCCTGCTCGAGCGGCGCGCCGCCTATGGAGTGGGAGCGCGTTGGTCGGTAGGCCGGCCTCAAGGGGTTGGCGGCGAAAAGCGAGAGGATGTCTGTGAGCATCAGCTCCTGATGCTGCTGCTCGTGATTGATCCCGATATCGAGCCTATGGGCTAAGGCCGGCGGCAAGTTGATTTGATCAGCAAGGAGCCTCGCCAACGCCAGGTCGACATGCTCGCGATAGGCGAGAATTCGATCGAGCGACGGCCGAGTAAGAAGCCCACGCTTTGGCCGCGGCTGTCGGGGGCCTTGGTGCTCATAATAGGAATTGAAGCAATAATTGAACGCTTCATCGAACAGCCGATAGCCTGGCAGGTAGGGCGCCAAGACAAAGGTTTCAAAGAACCAAGTCGTATGGGCGAGATGCCACTTGGTCGGGCTGGCGTCCTCCATCGCTTGGACGACCATATCTTCAGCGCTGAGCGGATCTGCTAGTTCGATCGAACGCTTGCGCGTTTCAAAAAGGCGATCGCCCAAGGCGCCGCAGGCGCTCGTAGAGAGTTGCGGATCCGGGGTCAAAACCAATCCATGCATCAACATATCTCCGGGGAGCGCGCCGAGTTTGAGCGGCCGAGACGGACAAGGAGCATATAGGGCGAAGCGTAGACTAAAGTCTGGGTCCGAAAACCTCGATTGCTCATCATCCGTCGAGTTCCGGGTAATGACGAAATATTCCTTGCTCGTTGAATTTCACCCGGCGATCGCTCGCGAGATATGCGCGAATGCGCGGGCGTTGGACGACAATCATACGAAGACGGGCCACTCGCGGCGTCTCGGCGAGAACCGCTCGCGTTTTCTTTGGAAAGGCATAGAGCAGGCCTTCGACGACTTGAAACAGAGAAAGATCGGCGTAGCTAAGGGCATTGCCCACAAGATGCGCGTCGCCGTCGGGATTGCGGGCGAGGATGGTTTCAAACCAATCAAAATACTTTTGTATGCGCTCTTCGCGAAAGCTCTTTGCTCGGCGTAACGCCTCAGGTTTCTGCTCCTCATAGTACAGATCCGCGCCCAAGGGATGGTGGCTATCGTGGGCCTCGCTGACAAGATCGGCGATGGTCAGCTGAATTTGGTGAGCCCAAAGCCTGCTGGCCGCATCTTTAGGAGCGAGACCGTGACGATCGCCCAGATAGAGGAGGATCGCCGCAGTCTGACCGATTATGAGGTCTCCGTCTTTCAAGAACGGCGGCGCAAACGAAGGGTGGGTGACGTCGGTCCGTTCAAAAAAATTTAGAAGCGTCGCCTCGCCCTGTCGGTTGCGCGCGACATCAATGTAGTTGGCGCCGGCTTCTTCCAACGCAAGTCGGACGAACTCTCCGCGTCCCTGAATGCCGGGCCAATAATAGAGCTCGTAGGTCATGGCTGAGCCGCAGCGTGTGGGCGCTTGTCGAGCGCGGCGTTGAATTGGGTGAATTATGCGTTTCAAATATCGTTTGAGGGGCGCGGATCAAGGTTGCGCGGAGCGCGCCGGAAGCGGTGGCGCCCAGGCCCCTAATGGCTCGGGAAGCGCCCCGTGACTAAAACGAGCTAGGATCAGCGAATGAGAGCGATGGTGGAGCCAGACGGAATCGAACCGACGACCTCTTCAATGCCATTGAAGCGCTCTCCCAACTGAGCTATGGCCCCGTTCTTTTCGGACGCCTCTTGGGGGAGGCCGGACGGCTCAACGCCGTCGCGCGCTGTATAGTTCAGCCGCGCGTCGCCCGCAAGCCCGTCAAAAAGTGCGATATGGCCGAGCGGCCGGTCAGCGCTTTTCTGCGAGAAAGGAATTCACCGTCTCCAAGAATTTCGCCACGGAAATCGGTTTCGACAGATAGGCTTCGCAGCCGCCCTGAAGGATTTTTTCCTCGTCGCCTTTCATCGCGAAGGCGGTGATCGCGACCACGGGTATGCCGCGCAAATTTTCGTCTTCTTTGAGCATGCGCGTGACTTCCAAACCGCTAATCTCCGGTAACTGAATGTCCATCAGGATGAGATCAGGCTGGTGGCTTCGCGCCAAGGAAATCGCCTCAAAGCCGCTTTTTGTACATAGCGTCGCATAGCCGTTCGATTCCAGAAGGTCGTTGAAGAGCTTCATATTGAGCTCATTGTCCTCGACGATGAGGATGGTCTTGGTCATGCCCTTGGGCCCGTTTTCCGGCGTGCGGTCAGTCTCGGCCGTAGCATATGCAGATTAATGAAAAGCGCCAGAAATCCGCGCACTGTTAAAGATTAAGGGCTCGCGGCGCGCTTGCGTGCAATACGCCGCTCGACTAAACCCCTTGGAAAAGCGAGCGCCGCGCGAGGGAGGATGCCGACCTGCCGATAGGCGAAAGCTGTAGCGTTAGCGGCGCTCTTGCTCGCGTTGGAGGCGCGAGTCGATGACGCTCCTCATGCCGACGCCTGAGCCAGCGATCATGTCGCAACGCGACGAACTGATCGCGCGCCTTGGCGCCATTCTGCCTAGCGAAAGCCTGATCGTCGACGAGGTCTCGCGTCGCGCCTATGAATGCGACGCCTTCACCATGTATCGGGCGCTTCCGCTCGTCGTCGCGCTGCCGGGGAATGTCGAGGAGGTCCGCGCCATCATGGCGCTCGCCGCCGAAATGAATGTCAAGGTTGTGCCCCGCGGCGCCGGCACGTCGCTGTCCGGCGGCTCCATGCCGCTTGAGGACGGCATTCTTCTCGGCATGTCCAAATTCAACCGGATCCTCGAAATCGATTATGAAAACCGCTGCGCGCGCGTTCAGCCGGGCGTTCAAAACCTGGCGATCTCGAAAGCCGTTGAAGCGCAAGGCTTCTACTATGCGCCAGATCCGTCGTCGCAGATCGCCTGTTCGATCGGCGGCAATGTCGCTGAGAACGCGGGCGGCGTTCACTGCCTGAAATACG
>Ga0233425_10009114_pt1 | contig 12763 bp, 15 predicted proteins | sample Watercolumn_Towu_2_FD_181712 | JGI IMG/M metagenome (GOLD analysis project Ga0233425, IMG submission 181712) | Freshwater microbial communities from Lake Towuti, South Sulawesi, Indonesia - Watercolumn_Towuti2014_140_MG | ecosystem: Environmental > Aquatic > Freshwater > Lake | place...
TGATAGTGGCGTGGGAAAGTGCCAATTCTAGGACCCAAATATGAAACGGTGCCCAGGACGCACGACGCATTCTCAACCTGGGAATCAAGAGAGTTGCGGTTTTCGCCGATCTTCCCCATGGCAAAACTCTGCCACAGGGAGTAAGGGACTACCCCAAACTCACCTGGCAAATCTGGAATAGGTTCATGCTTACGGGCTGGCAGCGCCTGCTCTGGCCCCTCATTCCGTTCCTGCACGAAAGACTCAAGATCCGCGATCTCAAAACTGCGGTCTAACGTCTAGAACGGGTAGACACAAAAAGACCTTGGTTCATTACGAATCAAGGTCTTTATTTTTCCCCAAAAATACTCTGGCAACTACGTCGCCGGTTTAGGTTCCTCTAGTGACTCTGCGACCTTCAGCGCCAACTGAGCCAAACGGGCCGGGGCGATTCCTTCGGTGCCGGTCGTAAAACCAACGGACCAGCCCCTCTCTGCCCACTCAGCCGAAAAGGAAATCCAACGACCGCGGTTGCCATTTTGAATACGGCCGGTCGCTACCTTGCCATCATTCGCTTTGATGTCGAGCTTTCCAGAAATCATCTCTGCACTCCTTTGCTAAAAATTGGTCTTTTCGACCTTGGTTTCGCCATTTTACCTCTTTTCCAATTTCTCGCAACCCTACTCTGCATTTCGTGTTTTCCGTTTCCATTTGGCTTACCCCCCCTTGCTTCTTGCTTTTGTACTTATCACCTCCAACCACTAATGCTAAAATGTTCTCGTAAGGGAGGTGATTCATATTAAGTCACTAAATATAATTCTTATCGTTATAGTTGGAGCTATCGTTGGCCTTCTTCTCTACGGCCTAAATTTTTACAACAACCTGCAAACCAAAGTTCAGGGAATTGATTCCCAGTGGGCTCAAGTGGAGACCCAATATCAAAGGAGGTTCGATTTAATTCCCAACCTGGTCAATTCTGTTAAAGGCATCTTTACCCAGGAACAAAAAGTTTTTGGGGACATCGCCGAAGCCAGGACTAGATATAGCGGTGCCCAGAGTGTTGACGAAAAAGTAGCGGCCGCGGGCAACTTAGATAGTGCCCTTTCCCGACTTTTGGTGATTGTGGAAAATTATCCCAACCTCAAGTCGGACACAGCCGTTGCTTCCCTCATGGATGAATTGGCCGGAACGGAAAACAGAGTTTCCGTTGAGCGTCGACGTTTCAACGAGGTGGTCCAGGACTACAACACGACCATTAAAAGAATCCCGGGAAGCTTTCTGGCTTCCCTCTTTGGGTTCAAAGAAAGGGCTTACTTTCAGTCCGTCTCTGGGGCAGAAAAAGCTCCGGAGGTTAAGTTCTAACTTGGCAGTGGATCTTAAGGTCGTCAGGTCTTTAGGTCTATAGCGGTCCGTTGCTTTAGACCTTGAGACCTATGTGCCTTTTGACCTTTGTTCATATGAAAAAACTAATTCTGTCTTCTTTCTTGTGCACTTTTGCACTTATTGCTTATTTCCTCTTATTTCTACCCCGTTATTCCTACGCTCTAACCTTTCCCCAACCCACGGGTTTCGTCAACGACTTCGCCAATATTTTGCCAACCGAAATTAAGGTAAGCCTCGAACAAAAACTTACAAATTTGGAAAAAGAAAAGTCTGTTGAATTCTCCGTTGTCACGGTTCCCTCTTTGCAGGGAACCACTATTGAGGATTTCGCGGTTAAACTTTTTGAGAACTGGAAAATCGGCAAGAAGGGACAAGATAACGGTCTATTGTTTTTAATAGCGCCAGCCGAAAGAAAGGTCAGATTCGAAGTAGGTTACGGACTGGAAGGAGCACTGCCCGACGCCAAAACCGGCCGAATTTTAGACGAGTATGTTATCCCCAATTTTAAAAATGGAGACTATGCCAAGGGTATAAGTGATGGGGTCGATGCTGCTCTCGCCGTTCTTTCTGGTGACCCTTCCTTAAGTCTACCCAATCCCCCAAAATCCCCTAACCTTCCTATGCCCGGAGAGTGGGTTTTTTTTCTGGTCATCATTGCTATTCAATACCTGGCCAGCTTTCTGGCCCGATCTAAAAGTTTCTGGGCTGGGGGCGTTCTGGGCGCTATTGCTGGTATTGTTATTGGCGTCATAAGTCACGTTTTACTCATCGGACTTCTCTCGGCCATAGGTTTAGGGATTTTGGGACTGCTTCTCGACTACGTGCTTTCCAAAAACTACGATCGGCTTAAAAAAATGGGACACACCAACACCTTTTGGACTACCCTTGGCGGCTTTGGCGGGGGTAAATCTTCCGGAGGTTTTGGCGGCTTTGGTGGTGGTTCCTCCGGCGGCGGCGGCGGAAGCCGAGGCTGGTAAGCCAGTTTGTTAACTTATCGTCAATTTAAGCCCCTTCCCACTATCTGCTTCAGCTTTTAAAAACTGTTAACCTGTCAAAACCAAGAGACAAGCGACCAGCCAAATCCAAACTGGGTTGGCGCAGCGCCTTTAATTTGCGCCAATTACTCCCCCACCAACTACTTGCCATACCGGGCACTGGTCACCCATCGCTGGCCACTTTCTATAAAACACTGCGCATTGCCCCGGTGCAATCCCGAACACCGAGTACTCCAACGTAACCTCTAACCTATTACTTTTGGCCTCCTCACTTGTTACCCTACAAGGAATAAACTCCCCCAAATTCCTAATCCTAACGAACAATTGAAAATTGAAAATTGAAAATTGAAAATTCCGATCAATTCTCACGAGGAATTGATTGGTTTTGCACTCCTCCCCCATCCCAACAATCAGCTCATTCTTCTTAACGTTTTTACCTATGACGTAATATGGAGGTCTTGACGAACTATCATAAAGCGAGGATTTGTACAAAAGCGCGCGTTGAGGAGGAACCCCTCCGCCAGATGGCGGAAGGGGGGACCCCTTGAGCAAGTCTTTGGACAAATCCGGGTTAGCTAAGCGGACCGCGAATCCATGCCGCTGGCCGATGGTATAAAACTCCACCCCTTTATGTTTCCCGATTACCTCCCCAGCTCTATTGACCACACTCCCTTCGTGCTCAGAAATTCTTTCTTTTAGAAATTTTTCTACGTTTACCTCCCCAATAAAACAAATTCCTGTGGAATCTGGTCTGTCTGCCGTTGGTAGTTTTTCTCTTTTGGCAATCTCACGAACCTGCTTTTTTGTAAGATTTCCCAAAGGGTACAATATGTGCTCATAGGTACTGGGAGGTATATCATATAGGAAGTAGCTCTGGTCTTTCATTGCGTCCACTCCCCCAAACAGGGAAAGATTCCCGCATTTTCCCGCTCCAGTATCTCCAAAACTCCCTACGTGTTCTAAACACTCCAGATATTCCTCAATATTCACGTACTTTTCCAGGTTACTGTCACGGACACTTTCGCACTGCGAAAATTTCGGAAAAATCACCTTTCTTCCTCTGTCGCTAGTTACCGGTAACGAATCTTCGGTCACTAAACCTAAACGCGCGTAATGTCCCGTAGCAATGAACGTTGAGTTTTGAGGTCTGCAGGGAAAGACGCCGAAACGGTAATCCGCAGCGTGAGCGAGACTTAGCGCTCCGACGGTGTCTTTAGCCGTCGGAGACAGCGGCCGTTTCGGCGCTTGCCCGAGGACCGAACCAAACGCCCCCAACGCCCTCTCTAAAAAAAGCCCAAATTTTATTTCCCGATTACAAACAACATCCGGGTTTGGGGTTCTGCCCTTTTTGTATTCATCATAAAAATAATCGACAACCGTTTTTCGGTACTCTTTTTCAAAATCCCAAACCTCAAAAGGAATATTCAAAACGGAGGCAACTTTGGCCGCGCTATTTCTGTCCTGGTCACTTTGACAGCCCTCGTACGTCCAGTAGCACTTTAAATAAACCCCCCGCACATCAAACCCCGCTTCCCTCAGTAAAAGAGCGGCAACGGAAGAGTCTACCCCTCCCGAAAGTCCCACTGTAACTTTGATTTTATTTAAATCCAGATTACCCATATAGCCATTATAACCCTACAAAAAAGCTCAAGACCGGCCAGCATAAATGCCAGTCGGTCTTGAAAACCACGACGATCTCATTTAGAAGTCAGGGTTGAGCGCTGTGAGTCGGATATAGGTCGCAGATTCTCTGCCTCCATATACCCGCTTAGCTCCCAGTTGCCCCACAAAACTCCGTTAATCTTCAGAACACGAAGGACGTAGGCAACTTCAACTCCCTTGGAGTTGGTCTTCTTTTCGCTGACCAGGTAGGCCGCACACGACGGAACGCGGTTGTCGATAACCCTAGTCAGCCCGGGATCTGAATAGACCTCGAACAAGTCCCCAAACGCCTTCGCCATGGAAATCGCGTGAATGGGCTCGCCGGTAATCTTGACCATGTTGGCAGTGTCCACAGCATCGATCATAACCGGGATTTGCAATCCTCGGCCACAGTCCGCCGCCACCTTGGGTAGTGGACTACTGCACGCCACCAAGACGATCAAGCACAACGCAAGCAGGAAAGCGCTTCGATTTTTCACTCTCTACTCCTCTCTGAGTGTCAGAATTGTTGGTGTTTACCACCAATCATTGTTACCGGCTATTCTACCAAATACATATCAAGTACTCAAGTTGGCGTCGTACAACCCACAGGGGAGGATGCTGAAATGGTAATCCGCAGCGTGAGCGAGGCTTAGCGCTCCGACGGTGTCTTACCCGTCGGAGACAGCGGCCATTTCTGCGCCGACCCAAGGGTTAAGGTGGCAAAATCTGTGGTATTCTTTCCTTGTGGAAACAAAAGTCTTTGACGGCAAGCTGGCTGCAGCCATTATTAAACGTGACCTAAAATTCGAAGCCGAAAAATTAGGGCTTTGCCCAAACCTGGCCGTCATTCTGGTTGGCAACGATCACGCCTCCTTAACCTACGTGGGACGAAAACAAAAAGCCTGCGAGGAGCTGGGTTTCGGCTTTCAGCTCATTAAACTTCCCGCCCGTTCCAATTTCGACACCATTAGCCATAAAATACAAGTCCTCAACGAGGACCCACAAATTCATGGCATCCTGGTTCAGCTACCGCTGCCAAAATTTATTTCCGCCGGCCAAATTATTAGCCTTATAAAAAAAGGGAAAGAAATCGACGGGCTTTCCCCAACCTCCCCATACACTTCTCCTACTGCCCAGGCCGTCATTCACGTTTTAATGGAGGAAAAAGTTGACCTTAAGGAAGCCGAAGCCGTCGTTTTAGGCCGTGGTAAAACGGCCGGCGCTCCCATCGCCAAGGCCCTCAAAATGCGTGGTGCCAAAGTTTTCGTTGCCAACTCCCAAACTCCAGCCTCACTTCTTACTTCTCACCTTCTAACTTCTGATCTCGTTGTCAGCGCCGTGGGCAAGCCCAATTTAATTACGGGGCCAATGATTAAGGAGGGTGCCACGGTTATTTCTGTTGGTATGTCCCGCCTGGAACTGGATTCACCATCAAACACCCGGCTTGTTGGGGACATTGATGAAACATCCCTTATGGGAAGGACAGAACTAATTACGCCAACACCAGGAGGAATTGGCCCACTCACTGTCGCCTTCCTCCTCAAAAACTTATTAAGAGCCTGTGAACTCCAAAAATGCAGGCACCCATAACCATTTCCCCCTCAAGCAAGTCACGACGCTGGCCCAAAGCCTTCGTGCTATCATAAAAGAATGGATCCAAAATCCGTTGCCGTCATTTCCGCACTCGTTGGTTTTGCCTCATTTTTAGCCATCAATAAAGTTATCTCTGACCCAAACTTTAACCCTAGTTCTGCCCTCAAATTCTTGGACGTTAAAGCCTTCGTGCTTTCGCGAATTCCTGAGACTCCAAAAGCAGGGTTTTCTAAACTTCTTTCACAAAAAAGTGGTGTGGCTTTGGAACCAGAAACGGCCGCGCCGAAGGAGAACACAGCCCCCCAAACCCCAAAACCGGTCAAAGAGATTACGATCCGCCTGCCTTCACCGACTAGTGTAACGACTACTCAGCCAGTTGCGAACACGCCAACGCAAAACAACAACCCCACTCCCAGCAATAAAATTGAAATCACAGAAGATCAAATTAACCATAACCTAAACTCTTACATACCCAGTGGAACTCCAGTACAAAACCTAAAGGTAAAACTGGTAAGCGGAAAAATAAACGTTACCGGTAGGCTTTTGTCCCCCATTCAAGGGGACTTATTTGCTCAAGCTACCCTTACCTACACCAATAGTAATTTAGCCGTCAAAATTCAAGGCGCCTCCCTAGGTACTCTGGCCGTCCCACCTTCCCTGCTAAGCTCTCTGGAAGCAGCCACCAACCAAACCGTTAACACCCTCCTCAACCAAACTCATGGAACGGCGAATATCAAATCAATCGAAATTCAAGAAGGCAAAATCCTAATCACTTTTTAATATCTTGATAGAGACTTGTGGAGAATATTTGCGCTAAAGCCTACAGGTTAAGATGACAAAATGGTAATCCGCAGCGTGAGCGGGGCTTAGCGCTCCGACGATGTCTTACCCGTCGGAGACGGCGGTCATTTCTGCGCCGACCCGAGGGCCACGGTTATAAGCTCCGGAAACGGGCGTTGCGTAAATTTGAATTTATCTTGATTACCCCCAATTTGGAGCAGGAGACTTTTTGTGAAGATATGAATAAACGGAATGGGCGGCAATCGCCCCCTGCCCGGCCGAAGTAATCATTTGACGCAAGTTTGGAACATCGCTTTGTTTTACTAAGTCTCCGGCCGCGCAAACTCCGGCCACATTGGTCTCCAAACCACCATTGGTAACAATGTAGCCTTGGGGGTCGATTGTTACCCCAATCTGGTTCGCCAAGCCCGCCGCCGGCATGAGTCCCACCTCAATAAAAATCCCGTCAACGGACAAAGTTTTTTCGCGTTCCTCCCCTAATGTTGCGTATTTTAATTCCCTTAAAAGGGTTTCTCCAGTGAGCCCTTTAACCTGGGAATTAAAAATCGTTTTTACATTCTTCTTAGTTTCCAGGGAGGTCAACCAAACGGCGTCTGCTTTTTCAAAACTGTCGTGGCGATGAATCAAATAAACTTCTTTAGCAAAATCACTTAGATGAATCGCGGCCGTTACGGCACTATTTCCCCCACCTACTACTGCCACAGTTTTGCCCTTAAAAAGCGGGGCATCGCAGGTAGAACAATACGAAACTCCCCGTCCCAAATATTTTTCTTCACCCGGAATGTTCAAAGCGCGGTGCTGCGCCCCCATTGCTAAAATTATTGACTTAGTCTGCACTATTTCTCCACCTTCCGTGGTAAGTTCGAAAACTTGGTCTGAACTCGTGGCCTGACTTACAGCGGAAGTTGAAGAAACTTCGAGAGGCGAGGATTCGTTCAAAAGGGGGCGTTGAGGAGGCGCCCCGACGTAATCGTCGGAGGAGGACCCCTTGAGCGAGTCTTTGGACGAACCTGAGCCGACGCCGGATACGTTAATCCCCCCAATCTTCTCTTCCCTAATCTTCACCCCATACGATGCCACGTGATCCCTAAATTTCTGGGCCAAATCGGCTCCGGTAATCGATGTGTAACCAGGGTAATTTTCAATAATATGGGCATCAACAAACTGGCCCCCCACTTTGGCCCCAAAAATCAAATGATTAATTTTATAACGACTGGCGTAAATGGAAGCCGTCATTCCGGCTGCCCCAGCCCCCAAGATGACTAAATCGTATACCATAAATTAAGTTTAACACGTCACACAACCCCGACTTGCCGACCATACCTAAACCTGTTATAAGTTATTCATTCCAGATTAAGGAGGATGTAAGTGAACCCAAAATCACAAGTGTTAGTGATCACTACGACCCACGTCTTCGGGGTGGTGGAGATCACAGATTGGAGGAAGCGAAAGCCCGCGCAACAGCAAATCCAAGTACGGTTCGACACCCGGTTTGAGGCCATTGCTGAACAAACAGGCAGAACGTTTGACGAAATTATCGCTTTGGCTTCTGGCGTGGCGGTCCAATCCGTCGCGGCCCTGCTGGAATGTGACCCGTCCCAACTTCGAGCTCATCAGGCAGTCAACCACGACAGCAGTCTGTTTGTGGAAGCAGTAGACGGAGGAGACCTCCCGCCACCTCACCAGGAACGACTCGTGATGTAAACTCCGGGAACTGCAAACAGTGGGAACCAATAAACCTCGGCTGAATTGTCAGTTGGGGTTTATTCTTTTTCTTACTGATTAATTCTTAATTTTTGCTTCTTTTGGAAAAGCTCCTTAAGGCCTCAATTTGGGGCAAAACTAGGTGAACTTCGGGACGGCTAGCCTTAATTTTTTCCACGGCTCCGTCTACCTCCATCCCGGCGTGAATAAAATAGGCGGCCACCATGGTAGGGGCCCGTCCATAACCTTTACCCGAATGAACGTAGACTTTTTCGCCGGCCTTAATTAAGTTGTCCAAAAAATCTACCCCCACCCTAAACTGGGTGACGTTTGGTGCCTCGTCATCGGCTACCGGCAAACGGAGAGAGTAGTCTAGACCCTCAATAACTTCCAGACCTTCATCTTCCAAAGCCAGGTCAGCGGTAATTCCCAGGTTTTTTAAATTTTCGTCAAAGTGATTCTGGCAACAGTAGCCATTGCCAATATAAATTTGTGAGGTTATTTGGCTAAACTCAAACTGAGCCTCATTGTGATCTTCCACGTTAACCCCATTCAAGCAGAAAAAACAAAGTTCTTCAAGGGCACATGTAAGGGTACAGGAGTTGCAGGGCTGGGAATTTTTCTCGGCCTTGTTTTCTTTTAAGAAGTTAAACCTTACCAGCAGAACCAAAGAGTTTTATTTTTTCTTCCACAATTTTTTGTACTGCCTCAATTGTTTCTGGCATTAGGTCGTAAACAGCGTCCCCTGTTCTATTTGGATCGTTTAACGTCGTTTTGAGCGTCTTAGCGTAGGCAACCCGCAATTCGCTGTTGATGTTAATTTTTACAATCCCCTCTTTGACGGCCGCTTTAATTTGATCCTCCGGAATCCCCGACCCCCCGTGAAGCGATAAAAATTTATTGGGTAAAGCCTCTTTAATTTTTTCTAAAAGGTTCAAGTCAATATTTTTCGCACCTCGATATAACCCGTGGACATTACCCGCAAAACTGGCAAAGGTGTCCACCCCGGTTTCTTCCACAAACTTCCTAGCCCTTTCCGGATTCGTAAATGGAACTAAACGCTGAAAACTAGATGCCTCTTCGCTCGTGTGGTCATTGCTTGAACCTCCAATATGATCCATTTCCCCTTCCACCGGAATTCCCTTATTGCTGGCCGTCGCCACCACCATTTTGGTAATCCTCACATTTTCTTCGTAGGGCATTTTGGATCCATCAAAATGCACATAGTCAAAGCCGGCCTCAATTGCTCTAAGGCACGATTCCAGATCCGGTGCGTGGTCCAAATTTAATATGACCGGGATTTTAAAGTCCTTCTCCAAAGCGCGGACGGCCGCCACCATTTCGAGCATTCCAAAAAACGTCACCTCACCGTGGCTGGCCTCAATAATTACCGGGGAGGAAAGCTTGGCTGCCGCCTGAACAATGGCGCGGAATGTTTCCATGCTAGCACCGTTAAAGGCTCCAATGGCAAACTTTTCCGCCTGGGCTCTTTTTAACCATTCAAACGCTTTCATATTTCCCTGGGACCGAAACCGGGCCGTTTTAACAGTCTTTCCTCAATTTCTATCTTTGACAGCAATCCGGCCATCGCTCCGATTTTTGTAACTACTGAAGCAGAATTGACCATCCCCCACCTCATGGCATCAGCGGTTGATTTACCATGCATAATTGCCCCCATAAAACCAGAAGCAAAAGCATCTCCGGCACCGGTTGCTTCCACCGCTTGGACCGGAAAGATTTCGCAGTGGTAATATTTTTCGCCATCTAAACAGTAAGCTCCGTTTAGTCCGTCGGTAATAATAACGTATCTGGGACCGCGAGTCGAAATGGCTTTCATAGCCCACGTAAACCCCGTATTACCCCATTCCCCCCCAAGGACTTCTTTGGGTACCGACTGTTTGGTAGTAGACAGCAGTTGGATAGCTTCTTCTTTGTTTACAAAAATAAAATGAGACGCCTTAACCAACGCTTCGTAGGTCTCAAACTTAGATCGAAGCTGCGGCTGGGCGGGGTTAAATCCCAATTTGATCCCTTTCTCCTTAACATAGTTTGCCAATTTAGCGAAAAACTCTTCATAGTCTGGCCCCAGCGAGGAAACGTACATGAATTTGGCCACAGGAAAATTGCTAGGTAACTGGTAATGGTGCGGAAATCTTTTTTCCAAAATCGTCCGTTCCTTTCGGTAGTTAATAATCGTGGAATAGGAGGATCTTACAGCCTCCATTTGAATAAACTCTTTACTCAATCCCTCCATTTCTATTTTTTCGGAAATTATCCGACCCACCTCATCCTCCCCACAAACAGAATAAAGACCCGCATTGAACCCTTGCCTTTTTAGCCCGACCGCCACATTGGCAGCATTTCCCCCCAAACTAAAATCCAGCCCATCAACAGGAATCTTACCGGCGTAGTTAAAACAAATTTCAGTGGTGTGTTTTTTTAGCTCACAGCGCAGGTCCGCCTCGCTGTCACTAAGCGTCAAGAAGCAATCTAAAGTTGTGTCACCTATGGAAATAATATCGTACATAATTAGATCGTGAGGATTTGTACAAAAGCGTGCGTTGAGTGGGTGCCCCGACGTAATCGTCGGGGAGGACTCCTTGAGCAAGTCTTTGGACAAATCCGAACCGACTATTCCCCGCTTCCTTGCTTCGGGACGAATTCTGAACCCAAAGCAATTTCCACGGCATGACTGGTTCCAATCCTATCCGCGCCGGCGTCAATAAAAGTTTTAGCCTGTTCAAAGGTCGCGATTCCCCCAACCACTTTTATTTTTAACCGATCCCCCACCGCCTCTCTTACCAACTTGACATCGTTGACTTCCGGGCCGCGGCTGCCGCCCACCGAACCAGAACAAGTCTTAAAAAAATCCGCCCCGGAATCAGCGATGAGTGTGGCCACCTTTTTAATTTCATCCGGAGTCAAAAGACCAACCTCGGGAATAAACTTGACGATAACTTCTTTCTTCATATTTTTAACCCCGTCAACAATGGCCTCCATCTCCGCAAAACTTTCATCCCAATTAGCCTCCTTAATTAGCCCCACGTTCAGGCAAACGTCGATTTCGTCAGCCCCGGCGACAACAGCTTCTTGGGCACAAGCTACTTTAATATGTTGTAACTCTTGACCGAGCGGGAAAGAAACAACGGTACCAACCTTTGCCTTGTTGCTTATCATCTTTTTCGCGAACCCAACGTAGTAGGGATTAACAAAGGCGGAGTTGAATCCGTATTTTAGGACTTTCCCACAAAGTTCCTCAATGTCTTTATGGGTCGCGTTTTCGTGATGATTGGCAAAATCCAAATACGGCGCAATGTTAAAACTAGCTGGGGACGTGGCGGGAATAATTTCTGGAACAGGTTTCTTTTTAGGCATTAACTTCAGTATAACACCCACGCTACTTCTTAATCCTTACCTCTATACTCCATTTGTCTTAGTCGAAATATCCGGCAGATCCCGGCGGTACTTTTCTATTAGCGGCATTACCTCCTGCGGCCTTTCCACAATGTCATAAAGACGGGTTTCGCCTGGACGCAGGTACATATATTTTTTGAAGGTTTCAATAATGTGCCCCCAAAAGGAGCCAAACAAAATAATGGGAATGTTGTGGCCCTGATGAATTCTGGAAGAAGCCCAGGTCATGCCAAACTCGCCAATAGTCCCAGTGCCGCCCCTAAAAAGGATGTGTACATTACCCATCTCCAAAAGCTTTTTCGTCCGACTAAAGTAATCGGGAGTGACAATTTCTTCGTCAAACAAATTTTGGACGTCCCGACCTTCATAGTGCGCGTGCTTATAGGCCGGGTAATAGGTAATGCCAACGACTTTCCCGCCACCAGAATGGGCCCCCTCCGTGGCCGCCCGCATAATCCCCGGGCCTCCGCCGTCCAAGATGGTAATTCCGTTTTCGGCCAACGCCTTGCAGACACCAACAGTATCCTGATATTCCCTAGCATCTTCTTCGTATTCAGCGCCACCCAAAATCGCCGCCGTTTTTATGACCATGAAAAAATTATAGCACTAAAAGTTGAACGCTTGAGGGACTAGGCCGCCCAAGCGTTCAAAAAGACTCACGGAGCCGTGACTTGCAATTCAGAGGCGCGCTTTGCCTTCAAATGCTTCACAGCGTTGGTGAAGCCCTCCTCGGTCCCATACCAAAAGCCGAGGAAGTAGGTCCACTGTGATTCAGCGCGGTAGTACCCATCGATGCCGCAGAAATTCAGCATGACGTTTGCGGCGTAGAGTTCGGCGGCGCTACCACGACCGGGCATGGTTACGCTAACAACCTGAAAAAGCTTTGTCCCGCCCGGGTTCCTCTCTTCGCGACGGGCGAAGGTCTCCCCCAAACCAGACGGCTTGTTCGAGTCACAAAGCGTTCTCCCATTGCCGCTCATGGGAATTTGGTAGCGGACCTCGACACGTCTGATTCCATCCGGCACCCGCGTAAGGATTACCGGCTTGTGGAGTCGCGATGACAAAAGCATTTCGCCCCCCCACGTTTGGTCGTCCGGCGATGAAACGTAGACGATTGCCGTTGGCGGTGGCAGGACGTTGTCGGCCACAAACCTCAGCCCGTTGAAAGCTAGGATACCCAGTCCAACGGTCAAAAGGCACGACAGGACTACGCCAAGGGCCATGATCGCCATAATTTTCCAATCGGACAT
>Ga0233425_10009115_pt1 | contig 12763 bp, 17 predicted proteins | sample Watercolumn_Towu_2_FD_181712 | JGI IMG/M metagenome (GOLD analysis project Ga0233425, IMG submission 181712) | Freshwater microbial communities from Lake Towuti, South Sulawesi, Indonesia - Watercolumn_Towuti2014_140_MG | ecosystem: Environmental > Aquatic > Freshwater > Lake | place...
GCAGACAACTCAAGCGGGGCGACGTGTGTGCTCATGGCAATCACTCCTTTGGGTTTTGGCCCACAGCATACCTGATCTCGCTCGCCCAGGCAAACTTGAATATTTCAGCGTGCGGTTAGTATATCACCGGCAGATCACGATGGCCGTTCGCGCGTATCTGGCGCAGCAGCTCCAGCCCGTGCATGACCGGCATGTTCAGGTCGGTAACTACCAGGTCGGGCGCGTGGGCAGTCACGCAGGCAAGCCCCTCAGCGCCATTGCTGGCGACGATGATGCTGTGGCCGCGGCGTAGAAAGCACAGGCCGAGCAGGGTGCGCAGGTCGCCATCGTCATCTACGATCAGGATCTTCGCCATGCATCCGCTCCTACGGCGTCACTTCCACTGCCTGCGCCGCGCTGAAGGCATGCAGTTGGTAGGCGTGCCGGTCAATCAGGCCCAACCAGGCGGTCGGGAAAGTGAATTCCAGGTAGACCCCCACGCCCGGCCCGGTCAGGCGCATGTCGCCGCCATCCAGGTTGGCGCCGGGCACAGGGGGAAAGCCCACGATCACACCGCCCGCCGGATCGCTGATCGCCTGGATATCGTAGCTGTAGGCGGTGACGCCCTTGCGCACCAGCGCCGCGACCAGAAAAGTCTCGGCTGCCTGGTGGGCAGTCGCCGCATCGAAGCTGACCGTGCCGGCGGTGTAGTCCAGCCCGGTGCCCGCCAGCGTGCCGGTGCGCGCCGCTTCGCCGGCCGCCTGGTAGCCCCACGTTCGGTAGTGGTAAGCCGCGTACACGTCGTAGAGCGCACCGACGACCAGGATCAGGAGCACGGTCGCTAGGACGCCGTAGGCCAGGCCATTGCCGTGTTGGGCGCGCCAGAGCCTCACGGATAGACCTCGTAGGGAGTGCAGTGTGTGGCGCTGAGATTGCGCGCCACCGCCGCCACCAGCGGCATGTCGATGGTCGTCGCGTAGGTCGCAGTGACGCACACGCTGTCGCCGTAGCTCGTCGTCGGCGTCCAGGTGGTGCTGACGCTGGCTTGCGCCGGGTCGGCGCCCAGGATGGCGCGGCCGACCGCGGCCTGCACCACTGGCATCGTACCGACCACATTGCCGTGCGTCGCCAGGTAGCGCGCACCCTCGAACGCGCCGCGATCGAGCGCCTGCTTGAGCGACACCGCCCGCGCCAGCTCCAGCCCACCGAAGATCAGGGTCACGAACAGGATCGTGCCCAGCAGCGCCTCAACCGCCGATTGACCCCGCGTTGCTCTCTGCATGACCACTCCTCTCACAGCCACACCAGCGCAGCGATCCCGGCCAGGGAGAAGAGATAGGCCACCGGTTCCGGCCTGGACTTGCCCTGCGCCGCCACTCTGAAGCTCGTCAGCGCCGCCCACAGCCCGTTTCTCAATCCAATGCGAACAGCCACAACCAGGTCCTGCCGGTAACGCCAGGCCAGGCGCGGGAGCACCACTGCGGCGACCACCAGGGACGCCAGGACCAGGAAGCGCAGGCTGGGGAACAGCGCCAGCAAAGCGATCAGCAGCGCCGCATCCCCGCCGGGCAGGCGCCCCAGCCGCCAAAGCAGATGCACGAGCGCGAAACCGGCGGTGAAGAAGAAGGCGGCTTCGCCCTGGCTCCGCGCGATGGCGAGCAGGCCGACGGTCAGGCCATAGGCTGCCACATCGGGGATTAGCCAGCGCTGATTGTCGCGCTCTGGATCGCTGACGGGCCGCCGCAACAGGCGCTTGAGGTCGCCGACCGTCGTATCCCACAGGTAGTACAGGATCAGCAGTGCGACGGGGACCCAGGCACCGAGGATCGCATGGCCCAGGCAGGCCGCGACGATCACTGGCCAGGTTGTCCACCAGGGCACAGTCCAGGTGTGCCAGTCGTAGACCGCGACGTAGACCAGCCAGGCCGCCGGGAGCAGCCTAAAGACCGCTGGCAATAGCATTGAACCGGCCTGCGACGGCGTTGAAGACGCCCCACACCGCCGCGCCGGCGGCGACCAGGGCGATTAACGTATACGCTATGGCCTCGGCGATTGAGGCGCCGCGATCATCGGTCGTGAAACGCATACTCTCCCTCCTATTCTGAATGGCACGGCGGAGCGGTTTTCTAGCCCTCCTTCGCGCTCCGCCGCACGGTTCCGCTACACGACGCCGCGGATCACGGCGCCGGGATGGTCAGGCCGCCGAGGTACGTACTGATCTTGCCCGCGGCCGTATCCAGCCCATTGAACATGACGCTGGTGGCCACCACACCTGCGACGAGGACCACCAGCAACCCGGCGACAATCTCGGACAGTTCCGCGCCGCGCTGCGACATGAAGAAACGCATAGGACAAACCTCCTGAAGTGGTGATTGGGTGACACAGTGACACGGCGACATGGTGACGGATGCTCTGTCACCCCCTTTCCATGTCACCTTGTCATCGTGTCAGTGCTTCACGGCGCGGGGATGGTCAGACCACCCAGCCAGGCAGAGACGGTGCCAGCGGCCGTATCGAGGCCGTTGAACATGATGCTGGTAGCGGCCACGCCGGCCACCAGGACGACGAGCAGGCCGGCGACAATCTCGGAGAGCTCGGCGCCGCGCTGCGACTTGAACATACGCATAGAACTGACCTCCACAGTTGATGATTGGGTGAACTCGGTCCCCGTAGAACCTACGGTAACGCTTCCGTCGTTTGCGCTCGATTGCACCTCCTTCCTTGAGGCTGAGGTTAAGGCTAAGGTTGAGCGGTGACTTGGCGCTGAGCCTCAACCTCAGCCTTAACCTTGACCTTAGCCTCGTCTACGCTCCCCCCGTGATCAGCGCGACGACGCGCAGCGCCACGGGATAGAGCATCAGGATCAGCAGCGGCCCGAACATGAACAGCACCATCGGCATGACGTAAGTGTTCGGGGCCGCCTGCAGCCGCACGTTGACCTCGGCCGCGATGACTTCGGACAGCGTTTCAGCCACGGTGTCGAGCGCGCGGGCCAGGTCCATGCCGCCGGCCAGCGCCAGCCGCACCTGGGCCGCCACTTCCCGCATGTCCGGCGACTTCAGGTCGGCCGCCATGCCATCGAGCACCTGGTCGGCGCTGAGCTGCGCGCTGCGGCTGCGCGCCCGCCGCACCAGGGTCAGGGCGACCGCGTCGGTGCGCTCGCCCTGAGTCGCCACGAGGGCGTCCAGCGCCTTGCCCAGCGAGCCGTGGATGGCGATCGCTTCGCGCAGGTCATCCACGAAATCGCGCAGGCGAAGGCGCAACCGGGCCCGCCCCTCGCGCACCAGCATACCCCGCACCAGGTAGGGCGCCCGCTCCAAGACGACGGCCACCAGGGCGCCAGGGAAACCAAGCACCGGCAGCAGCGCAGCGAAGCCCACGGCCGCTAATCCGATCCCGGCCGCACGCCAGGAGATGTCCGGATAACCGTAGAGCAGGTGATCCGGCAGCGCCGCGATTCCGGCCTGGACATGCATCACCTGCAGGCCGAGCCGCGACCGCCGATACAGGCGCACCCGGTCCAGCAGGGCGACAAGGGCGTGCCCCAGGGCGTCCAACAGCAGCCAGACGCCGAGGCCGGCAAACCCGGCAATCGCCAGGGGACCCAGGGCCAGGCCATTGCTGAGTACGCTCATAGCAACGTCTCCTCGTCGAGGCGCATGCGCCGGTCGAAGAAGGCGGCCGCCACGAACGCCACCGAAGTGAGGGCCAGGAACAGCGCGCGGCTGCCCGCACTGCCGGCGTGCATTTCCCGCCACAACGGTACGGTCACCCCGACCGCCGTCGTTGCCACCGCCGCGCCCAGCAGGACCACCAGCGTGCCGCGCAGTGCGGCGAAGACCCCCTGGGCGGCGAGCCGGGTGGTCCAACGCCGGCGCAGGCGGCCAGCCAGGTCATCGAGCAGCCCCGCGATCTCGGTCGGGCCTTGCTCCCCCGCCTGATCCAGCACCAGTACAAAGCGCCCCAGGTAGGGATCCGGCACAACCAGCAGGCGCTTGAGCGCTTCGTGCGTGTCGCGCGTCGCCTCGTAGTGGCGCACGGCCGCCAACGCCGCGTCGCGCACCCAGCCCGCCGGCACATGCTCCGCGGCCAACCCGAGCGTGGTGAACGTGGTCGGATTGACCCGGTAGAGACCGACAAAGGCGTCCACCAGGCGGCGCACCTCGTCGCTTACGCTCTGCCGCGCCCGCAGGGTCTGCCGGTAGGCCAGGTACAGCGTGGCGCCCAGGCCCAGCAGCGCCAGGTAGGAGGAGAACACGACGTCGCGCGCCAGGATGCCCAGGAGCCAGCCCCCCATGACCGGCAACAGGATGAGCGGCGACGGCCGGCGCAGGACCGCCAGGGTCGCCCGCACGGCCGGCGGCAGCTCCAGGCGTTCCGCCTCCTGCCGGCCAGGCCGGTATGCGCCGAGCGCGGCGCGCACGCGCCCTCGACCACTCAGCGGCAAGATGCCCCGGCGGCGCAGCCCGACCACCGCGCTGTGGCTGCCATCGGCAACGGCGAAGCCCAGGCCCAGCGCGGCCAGGGCGGTCAGCAGGCCCACCAGCCAGGCCATCATGGCATGCCTCTGGCCGGGATCGTCCGGGCGGCGCGCAGTGGCGCCAGGTGCGCGGCTAACGCCTCCACGCGCGGCTGGCCCGCCCGGTAGACGAGCTCCAACCGGTAGTGCCCCGCGTCGTCCACCCCGCGCACCCAGGCCACTTCCGCCACATAGCGCCGACCGCCCTGGCGGTTCATATGCACCACCAGGTCGACCGCATCCGCCGCCTGCTCGCGCACCGAGCGCAACGGCACGCCCTCGCGGATCGCCAGGTCGGCCAGGCGCACGAGCGCGCTCTCCGCCGAGTTGCCGTGGATGGTGGCCATCGCCCGCACGCCGAGGTTGCCCGCGCGCAGGAATTCGCGCGCCTCATCGAACGAGGTGATCTCGCCCAGCACCATCACGTCCGGCCGGGCGCGCGTGAGCAGGCTATTGACCGCCTGCGCCAGGGTAATGCGGTCCTCCCCCTCCCGCACGAAGGGCGGCACGACCACGCGCGCGGTGGCCGGCTGGCGCACGTCGAGCTCGCGAAACGCCTCCGCCACGGCCAACATGACGTCGGGCGGCAGATCGACAAGCAGGGCGTTGAGGAGGGTCGTCTTGCCGGTCGAGAACGCGCCCGACACCAGGATACTGGCCGCGTTGGCGCGCAGGATGGCGCTCAGCACCGCGACCAGGCCGGCGTCCATAGGCAGCGCGCCAAAGGTGCCCAGGGCAGCCAGTTCGCTCAGATCGAAACGGCGCACCTGCCAGCGCCGGATGTTGATCACTGTGCCCTCGGGCGACAGCGGCGGTGTCAGCGCGGTGAAACGCTCCCCGCCGGCGAGATCCACCAGGACCACCGGATACTGCGGCGAGAGCATGCGGCCAGCGCGCGTATCCGCGACATAGGCGGCTACCCGGTAGAAGTGTTCGTCCGGCGCGAGCTGCCCCAGCGCCTCGACCCGGCCGCCGCGCTCGACGAACACCAGGCCTTTGGGCCGTACCATCACCTCTTCCACGCCCGGATCCTCGAGCAGCGGCTGCAACACCCCGACGCCCACCAGCATGCGGGCGAAGCGGCCAGCGATCTCGGGAATGCTGGCCTCGCCGCCCGAGCGCGGCAGGACGCCGGCGAGGATGCTGGCGATGCGCGCCCGAAAGGCGGGGAAGGCGGTCGCATCCTCCCCGCGCGGGATCTCGAGGCCGCCTTCGATGATGGCGGCCTGCACCTGCGGCAGGAGGTAGTCGTGGTCGTTGCGCTGCGCTCTCACGCTGCTACATCCTCGTCGTCATCCGTTTCCCGGACCGCCTCCCAGGGATAGTACCCGTTGACGATCTGATACAGATCAGCCTCGTCGCCTCCGCAATGGGTATCTGCGTGGTACTCGGCGAACGCCTGCATCAAGGCGGCGCTTGGGAGAAGCCGGATGAGCCGCACACTGCCGACAGCCAGGAGCAGGGTGCGGCCCAACTGCATACTGGTGGCCGGACACTCGATCTTCACCATCGGCCGGGCCGCGTAAAGTGTTTCACTGATCTCGCCGATGAAGGATGCCCCCTCGTCGGCATAGACGATCGCGTACATGGCGCCTCCTCCTTTAGCGTAACTTTTGCGCAACCAGAGACCGAATCGCTTCTGGCTGCGGAAATTCGTCACTTGGCATAAGTTTGGGATATGGTTAACCTCACAGGAGGCTAACCATGGAACAGCGTGCCAGCACCTTGACAACCGTAGAAAGCAGCCCTACCCAACACGCCATGTTGATCATTTGGGGTCACTTTGCTCGCGCCATCGGGTTGGTGGAGCGCCTGGCACAGGTGCCGATTGCGCAAAAGACCGTCGTGCGTGCGCCATCCGAGAAAGTCACGGCGTTTTTGGTCGGTCTCCTGGCTGGCATCGAGTACCTCAGCGATGTCAGTGCGGGCGCGGCGCCGATCGCCTGTGATGGCGAAGTCGCCCTGGCTTGGCAACTCCAGCCGCTGGCCGATGCCAGCGGGATCAGTCGGACGCTGCAAGCCAGTGACGAGCGCACCGTGCAAGCGCTGAGTGACACCCTGGATGCTGTCGGGCAACCCTTTCTGGATCGCGCGGTCCGTGACTTACGACAGCGGGGGGAGACCTTACTGCTGGATGCCGACCTGACCGGTCGCCCCGTCAGCTCGACCAGCACCACCTTTCCAGAAGCCGCGTTTGGCTACATGGATGGTGAAGTGCGCCTCGGCTATCAACTGGCTGAGATCTGCCTCCAGACCCGCTTGTATGGGCGCCAGTGGTTGAGTGCACAACACCATCCTGGTGACACTGTTTCGGTCGAATGTCTCGGCGACTTGATTGCGGCAGCCGAACACCGCTTGGGTTGCTATCCGCGCCGGCGGCCCGAGTTGGTCCAGCAGCGGCTCATCGCCTGCGAGCAGGTGATCGTCGCCTTGGAAGCACAACTGGCCCAAACCGATCCTCGACCAGCAGATCAAACAAGCCGCATTGAACGGTTGGGCACTCAGATTCGCGACGGCGAGCGTCGCATTCAAGAACTCGAAGCGACGCCGTATTCGCCGCGGCGAGACGGGCCCTACAGCACGCTCACCCGGTTACGCCAACAGGTAAGCGGGTGGCACGACCAACTGGCGCGGGCCCAAACGCAGTTGGCGCATCTCCAGACCGTGGGTGAACAACGCCGCCAACGTCTGCACGAGCAGTTGACGGGCCAGCGCACCGAATGTCAGCGGCTGCACACCCACTATGCTCGGCTGTGTCAAGATAACGCACACCTGCCCGACCCGCCGCACTGCAAGCTCCGCCTCGATGCGGGCTTCGTCAGTGGCGAAAACGTGACGCTGGCACTCGAGCTGGGCTATGACCTCGACACCAAGTCCGCTAATCCGGCGGTCGTTCAGGCCTTGCGTCAACGCGTGACCCCCGACTCGGTCTGGACGAAGGTGGGCAAGAACGCTGAGATGATCGCGTGGAGCGACTACTATCTTAACACCTGCCCGTATCCCCTGCTCGTCGGCTTGGAACGCTTTCACACGCCCACGGGCGAATTATATGCCGTCTTGCTCCGCAACCAGACGACCGTACCGGCCACTTGTCCCGACTTGGTGCAGTGGTTCCATGATTACAACGGCCGGCAGACCATTGAAGCCGGCAACAAGGAGGAAAAAACCACCTTCAAGGTCCAGCATTTGATGACGCGCAGCGCAGCCGGCATCCGCATTCAAGCGCTGCTGACCGTGTTTGCCGCCAACTTCGTGCGCTGGGCTGATGAGTGGATCCGGCCCCGCATTGCACACTCCACCCGACGCTTTGAGACCACGCTCACCAGTCCCAAGCGACTGGTGAGGATCGCAGCCAACAGTCCGGCGACCGTAGACCGCGCGACCGAGCAACTGTTGGTACATTTCAGTCCGTTGAGCAGCTTCAACGGTGTCATCATTTGTCTTTCGGAGCGACCGGAACCATCAGCGGTCCTGGCGACAAATGATCATTTTCTCGGCGGTTAAGCGATTATGCCGCTGATTGCGCAAAACTTACGCTAGTTCACCAGTAGCGGCGCCAAACGACCACCGCCACGGTATGCTGGTCGTTTTGCGGCAGCCGCACCGTCACGGGCTGTCCCCGGCCGGCTATGCTGACCGTGAATTCACCTTCGGTGGCGGTGAACTCGCACCAACCATCTTCTTTCGGCGGGTTGTCGCCGGGGCAGGTCACCGCGCCGCCCGGCCAGGAGAAGGTCAGGCCCACGGCCAGCCCCGTCCCGTCCGCGGCGACGGCCCGCGCCCGCACGTAGTTGAGCTTCTTGTCGCCTGGCTCGTTGCGATACTCGACCTGCGGCCGGAAATCCATACCCGTCGCGTCGGGGAGGCCAATGTCGTGACCAAAGGATCTCGTAAGCAGAGATGATGCTTAGAAAGGGTGTTCTGAGGGGTGCTCTGATACAAGCCGGGGAGGTTGCAGGGGTGTCTTGTAGTCTGCAGAACCGTTCTTCATTGGGAAAGAGCGCGAGATTCACTGATTTGAATCAACTGATGTGTGCTAGAATATGTTCGCTTGGCCAGGCGAGAACAATGCGAACGAACAACGAAAGGAGACAACACCATGGGACGCGACAATTGGACACGGGATGCCGATCAGGATACCGGCGAGAGGGGATACAGCCGGGAGTACGATCGGGGCGGCTACACGGAAAAGGAATTTGTCGGAGATCACGAGTCGCATTGGGTCGAAGAAACCTATCGCGACGGGACGACCTACCGTATTGACGATGATGGTACCGTGACGAAGCAATGAGCCTGGCATAGGAGCGGCGGGGGCAGCCTGAGGGATCTGCCCCCGTTGGCAAGTGCGAGCTGAAGGGTGGTATTTGGAGGGCGCAAAATGAACACTCGAAGAGGCATGATCGGTGTCGTCAGCATACTGGTTGTGCTTATCACGCTGATAGTACCTGCGACCAGCGCGATGGCGGCACCAACAAACGGACAGTGCACCAAACGCATGCTACTACATCCGGTTATCGACTCCTGTCGCGCCGGGGAGCAGCACTGCTATCACTTGATCGGGACGACGGCATTGAAGGACAAAGACCTGAAGAGGTACTTGATTGTTGACGTGAAGACCGGTGAAACGCACACCGAGAAAGAGTGGCGTTTCCAGGGGAATGTGCGCGAAAAGCACGCTACGTTTGGCGTCCCCACGACCTATGCATGGACACATCCGCTCTGGCCTAATGGCATTGGTCACAAGTTAAGCTAAACGGGAGGTTGTCAAATTGGCCGTAGGCGCAATCTCTGGCATGATGGGGGCATGGCCAAGAACACACACCACCACACCAAACACACCAAGAAGAGTTCGGTGCGGCACACCCGTGCGATTCAGCGGGCGCGCAGTAAGCGACCGGTAGCGGCGCCGCCGGATGAACAGATCGAAGCGCGGCTGAGCGCCCTGGTGCAGCCGGCCATCGCCAGCCAGACGGCCGAAGTCCAGCGGTTAGGTCTGCGCAGCCGCTTGCTACCGCTCTCCGTGATGGTGGCGCTGGTCATCAGCATGATCTGGCGTCAACTGGGGGCGGGCGGCAGCGAAGCGGCGCACCTGCTGGCTACCGAAGGGCTGCTCTGGTCGGGCATCATCACGGTCACGCAGCAAGCGATCTCGTTACGCCTGCGGGTGTTGCCGGCCGCGCTCTTTCTGGGCGTGCTGCAGGCGCTGTTACCGGTGTTGCCGGCCCGCGCCCAGGCCCGCCAGCGGCCGTTGCCCCGCGCCGTCGCGTGGGCCCAGGACACCTTCACGGCCGTCCTGGCCGTGGACGGCTCGACCCTGGATGCCGTGCTGCGGCAGGTCGGCTTGCTTCGGGACGCCGCCACGCCCCCGTTGGCCGGCCGCATGTTGGCGCTGTTGGATGTGGCCAGCCGCCTGCCACGCCAGGTCTGGTATGAGGCCGACGCCACTGCCCACGACCAACGCTTCTGGCCGCAGATCAGCGCCGCCGTGCCCCGGGGCGCCTTGTTGCTGTTCGACTTGGGCTTCACCAACTTCGCCCGCTTTGCCGAGTTGGCCCGCGCCCAGGTGACGTGGCTCACGCGCGCCAAGAGCAATCGCAAGTTCGAGGTGCACCGCGTCCTCTGCCGCACGGCCCACGTCCAGGACCTCCTCGTCTGGATCGGTGACGATGCGGTGCGCCAGCAGGTGCGGCTGATCAAGGTGTGTTACGAGGGCGAGTGGTACAGCTATCTGACCAGTGAACTCGATCCCGCCCGTCTGCCAGTCGCGTATGCCGTCGCCCTCTATTGGCAACGTTGGCGCATCGAAGAGGCCTTCCACCTCGTCAAACGTCTCTTGGGCCTGGCCTACTTCTGGACCGGCGCCCAGAATGGCATCGAACTCCAGGTCTGGGCCACCTGGCTCGTCTACGGCATCCTGATTGACCTGAGCGACGCCGTCGCCGCCGCCCTGAATCGGCCCTTGGCCGACATCTCGCTCGAAATGGTCTATCGCGGCCTGCCCTACTTCGCCCAGGCCTATCGGCAGGGCACCGCCCATGATCCGGTGGCCTACCTGGTCGCCCATGCCAAGCTGCTCGGCATCATCAAACGCCCGCGGCGCCTGGACCCATTACCGGCCCTGCTCGATTTGACAACCCGGCAAAGGCTTAACTTGTGACCAATGGGCTAACGCCATACATGGGGCTGACTCATGAGGTCACAGGCTCCGCAGATCCTCGCTTCAACTTGCTATTGTGACCGGCACCCATGATTGCCTGCGGGTCTAGAACCAGCACCAGTGCTTGGTCCGATGTGCAAACGAATTGACATCGGACCAAGCACTGCGATATACTTGATTAAGCCAAATGGCTTATAATCCATTTGGCTTAACATGGAGGTTTCGTATGACCGGCATCTATAGCACCCCCCCCTACTTCACCAATCGAGTCAGCGAGCTGACCACCCTGGCGCTGGTCGCCGATGACCTGCTGATGGGCCGGCCGCGCCACGTGGCGCTTTTCGGCCTACGTCGTATCGGGAAGACGCTGGTCTGCCAGGAACAGATGCGCCGACTGCACGCGAGCGGCAACGTGATCCCCGTCTACCTCGATCTGCAGGACCTCGCCAGTTCACCGGAGCTCTTTGCGCAGCGCTATGTTGGTCTCTCCAGCTTCTGGGCGGTCGATCATGGGGAGGGCCCAGCCGATCCCTACCTGAGTGCCACCGACCTGATGCAGACCAATGCGGGGAGTCTGTCGGTAGTTACGCGCACCGCAGCCGCGCTCATCAACGAGATGGACAAGCAAAAGGTTGACTATACTACTCTGCTCAACATCGCTTTCGACTTCCCCGAACGCCTGGCTGAAGCGCTTGGCCGGCCGCTCATGTATTTCCTGGATGAGTTCCCCGAGTTGCTCACCCTGGGCAGTTTTCCCGGTGTCGGGGATCCGCTCAAGCACTTCCGCGCTGCGCTGCAGCGTCAAACCCGGGTTGCTTATATCATTACCGGGTCAGCCGTCAGCGCGACCGAGCACATCGTGCAGGATCACCAGTCACCCCTGTTCCTCCAGTTTCGTGCGCTGGAGCTGCACCCCTTCACGCCGGAAGATACACAGGCGCTCACCGAGAAGCTGGTCGGCCCGCTGTCGCCCGCGGCGCAGGCGGCGATTCACGCCTACACCTTCGGTCACCCCTTCTATGTCACTGCGCTGGCTGAACGCGTGCGCGAGTTGGCCGCAGGCGTGACCGAAGCGGTTTCGCCCGAGTTGGTCAGTCAGGCGTTCGTGTTGGAAGCGCTGGAAAATCGGGGCCAGATCTACGGCTACTGCCGGTACCTGTATGACATCTCGCTTCAGAAGGCGCGCGGCTACGGTGTGCTCAAGGCGCTGCTCCAGATCCTGGCGACCGAAGACGGCCTGATCCTATCGGAGATAGCCGGCCGCTTGCGGCGCCAGGCGTCGGCCGCACGTGACTACCTCCGGCGCTTGATGGAGGTGGATCTGTTGGTGGAGCGCGAGGGGCGCTATTTCTACGCCGATCCTGTGTTCCGCTACTGGGTGGCGCAGACCACGAAAGGGGTCGCCATCGAGGGCTTCCCCCGCCAGGAGGAGTTGAAAGCGCTCGTAGCCGAGTTGGCTGAGCGATTTGCGCGCGCCTCGACCCAACTGGGCCGCGCCAAGGAGAGCGAGGTGCGGGAGCTACTACGCAAGCTGGCCGGACGAACCGTACCCGGGGCCTACCTGGGCCAGATTGACCCGATCCCCGTGCCGGCCTTCACGCGCATCGAACCGTACCGCTCGCCGGACGGCCAGACAGAGATCGACGCGCTCGCAGAAAACGGCGAACGGTGGGCGGTTGAGGTCAAGTGGCGGCAGAAGCGGGTCGGCCGCAGTGAGTTGGAACAACTGCTGGCGGATGCGACCGGCTTGAGCGCGCGTCCCTGGTGCGTCTCGCAGGCTGGCTTCACCCCAGAGGCCCTGACCTTCGCCACCGATAACGACATCCTGGCCAGCAACGGCGAAGACTTGGCGGCGCTGGCGAAGTTGGTGCGCTGATTCTGACGATCGCCCATTGTATGCGCAATGGTTCGCCAGTGTAGCAACGCAAGCTACACATTAGGCGCAGGACTGGAACGCGCCAAATCCTCAACAGCTCTGAACCTATACTTTCCGCTAACTTGATTATGATCGAGAGTCGAAGATCGGGTAAAATGATCGGGAAGTGCGTCAGCCCACATTTCGGAAGGAGTCCCCGATGCCCGAGATCGTTCAACACACGATGACCGTG
>Ga0233425_10009116_pt1 | contig 12761 bp, 8 predicted proteins | sample Watercolumn_Towu_2_FD_181712 | JGI IMG/M metagenome (GOLD analysis project Ga0233425, IMG submission 181712) | Freshwater microbial communities from Lake Towuti, South Sulawesi, Indonesia - Watercolumn_Towuti2014_140_MG | ecosystem: Environmental > Aquatic > Freshwater > Lake | place: Indonesia...
TGTGAACACCGACCTCGGCCGCGAGTTCCCTGGCTTCGAGATCCAGCCCGGGCCTGCCGGCATCGTCGCCGGCGACCTCGAGAACCTGGAGGTGTCGCCCAAGATCAAGGTGCGCGGCACCGCCCGCGGCTTCGCGCGCAAGGAGGGCGACGCGCTCAGCATGTCCGTCACGACCGGCGTGCGTCTGACGCCGACCTACGCTTCGCTCTCGCAGCGCCGCGAAGACGTCCGCATCCCGTCGTTCTCCAGCGTGGACGACACCTTCGTGGTGAAGCTCCCGGCCGGCGCGAAGGTGAAGGTGGCACCGCAGAGCGCCAAGGGCAGCTCGGCGTTCGGCTCGTATTCGGTGGAGGCGAGCGTGCAGGGCGGACAGGTCACGGTGAAGAGCCGCATCGAAGTGAGCGCCACGCGCGTGACGCCCAAGCAGTACGCGGCGTTCAGACAGTTCTGCGAGGACGTGGACCGCGCCCTGGGCACCCGACTGGTGGTGCAGCCGTGAGGCGGGCGCTCCTGCTCCTGCTCCTCTTCCTGGCGGCGGCCTGCGCAGGCGGGCGCGGCGCGGAGAGCGCGCCGACGCCCCTCGCGGAGCTGCGCCGCGTGGGCGCGACCACGACCAGCGCGGAGCTGTGCGGCGAGTGGCTCTTGGCCGAGCTGGTCTCGCCGGGCGGCGACGCCCGCACGGCGGAGCGGGCGCGCAAGCGCCTGGACGAGCTCGGCGGCGGCGGCATGCTCGCGCACCTGGGCCGCGGCCTCGACGACGCCATCCACGGGCGCATGCGAGCCGCGCCGGACCACTACCTGGAGGCCGCGCGGGCGGCCCGCGTCTCCACCGATCCGCGCGCGCCGATGATCGCGTGGTTCGCGGCGAACCGCGCGGTCGCGCTGCGCGGCCACGGCAAGGATCTCTGGCCGCGCTGGAGGGGCTTCGTCGGCGAGGCCATGAAGGAGCCGCTCCAGATGGGCTGGCGCGCGCGGGCCGAGCTCGTCGAGTGGTGGGCGGACGAGGCGTACGCCGGCGCGACCAAGAACGTCGAGGCGCTGTCCGCGGCCGAGTACGGCTGCGTGGACGACATCCGCCTGGCCGGACCGTTCGGGCGTGGCGTTGCACCCGACTCGTACCGGAGCTTCGCGGCGGAGCGCCCGGGGCCGTGGCCGGAGCGCTGGGAGCCGACGGCGGGCGCGCCCGTCGCGCCGCGCCTGCTACGGAGCAAGCAGGAGGGCTGCTTCCTGCGCGTCGACGAGCCGGTCAACGCCGGCGTGTTCTACGCCGAGACCTTCCTCGAGCTCGACGCGCCGGCCGAGCTCATCATCGCGACGCAGGGCGCGCTCGCGCTGTTCGTCGACGACCAGAAGCTCTTGAACCGCGACCCGCGCATCTGGGGCGTGTGGCCCAGGTTCGGTGTGCAGGTCTGGCTGGCGGCGGGCCGGCACCGCGTGGTAGCTCGGCTCGCCGACCCGCAGACCAGCATACGCGTGCTGTTCGCCGACGGCCGCCCGGCCCACGTGAAGACCTCGAACGACGCCGCGGCGCCGTACAGCGTGGTGCCGCCGCGGGTCGCGGGCGAGCCCAACGTGGTGAGCCGCGTGGTCGAGCGGGACGACGTCGTCGACCCGGGCGACGACCTGTCGCGCTTCGTCCTGGCGTACCTGGCGTACACCGAGGGGCAGGGCGACGTGGCCGCGGTGCTCACGGAGCCGCTCTTGAAGGACAGCGCGAAGGCCACCGGCCTCGTGCTCGGCGCCTCGGCGACCTTCGCGGACAAGGACCCGCTCTTCGATCAGACCAGCGTGCGCGACCTGTCGCGCGAGCTCCACGAGCGCGCGGTGAAGAAGGACCCGAGGCTCTGGCAGTCCGAGCTTTCGCTGGCGTTGTGGGAAGGCGAGCGCGCGGGTCCGACCGAAGCGGTCCGTCGGCTGCGCAAGCTGAGCGATCAGTACCCGGAGGTGTCCGCGGTCCTGCTCGCGCTGGCGCGCCTGTACGGCGAGCTCGGCTGGTCCGCGGAGTACGCCGCCGCGGCGAAGAAGCTGGCCGAGCGCTTCCCCGACGACACCGAGGCGCTGACCGCGGCCATCGCCGTCTACGAGTCCCAGGGTGAGCGGCAGAAGTCCGAGGCGCTGGTCGCGCGCGTGAAGCGCCTGGACCCGGACAGCGAGATCGAGCTCGGCCGGGCCCTCGCGCGCGAAGACTACGCCACAGCGTCGACCGAGCTGCAGCGCATCGGCGCGAGACACCCGGAGCGCAAGGACGTCGCCGAGCGCATCCACGACGTGATGGTGCGCGCGGGCAACACGGCGGAGACCTGGAAGAAGCTCGAGTCTGCCATCGCCAAGAGCCCCCTCGACGGCGGCGCGCGACTCGCGCTCGCCGACGCGCGCTTCGGCGCAGGGAAGCGCGACGCCCTGCGCAAGGCGCTGGTGGACGCCCTCGTCAACGGCGCGAACACCGTCGCGCTGGAAGAGGCCATCGACCTGGTCGAGGGCTCCACCGAGCTCGAGCCGTATCGCATCGACGCGCGCGGGGTGATCCGCGACTACGAGAAGAGCGGGCTCTCCCTCGAGGGCACCGCGGCTCGCGTGCTGGACTATGCCGCCATCTGGGTCCACGACGACGGCTCGAGCCGCATGCTCGAGCACGAGGTCGTCCGCATCCAGAGCCCGGAGGCCATCAGCAAGCTCGCCGAGCACCCGAAGCTCGAGGGCGTCGTGCTCCACGCGCGCGTGCTCAAGAAGGACGGCCGCGTGCTCGAGCCGGAGGAGGTGCCCGGCAAGCCCACCATCACCTTCCCGCACCTCGAGGTCGGCGACTACATCGAGTACGAGCACGTGATGACCAAGGCCGGCGACGGCCGCGGCAAGCAGTACGTCAGCCCGCACTGGTTCTTCCGGGAAGAGAACATCGCCTACGCCCGGAGCGAGTTCGTGGTCATCGTCCCCGACGGCAAGGCGCTCGACATCGAGACACACGGCGGCGCGCCCGCGCCGGCGGTGGAGAAGAAGGACGGCGTCGTCTCGCGGCGCTGGCGCGTGGATCGGAGCCCGGCCGGGGTCATCGAACCGGGCAGCCCACCCATCACCGAATTCTTGCCGAGCGTGCGCGTCGGCTGGGGCGTGGAGCTCGGCGAGCGCCTGCGCGCGCTCGCCGACTCGCTCGCCGACGTGGCGCCGGTCGACCCGCGCGTGCGGCGCATCGCGCGGAAGATCGTCGAGCCGCTGCCCGCGAGCGCTGAGGCGCAGCGCGCGCAGAAGCTCTACCGCTGGGTGCTCGCCAACGTCGAGGAGGGCCCGGAGCCCGACGGCCGGCGCGTCGTCGTCGGCAAGCGTGGCAACCGCTGGCGCGGATTCATGACGCTGTGCCGCGCGCTCGGCATGCCGACCAGCTACGTGGTGGCGCGAAACCGCCTGGCTCCCGAGCCCACGGGGAACATCAGCCGCGCGACCCAGTTCACGGAGCCGCTGGTGCGCGTCTCCACGAAGAGGGGCCCGCTGTGGCTGACGGTGAGCAGCAAGTTCGCTCCCTTCGGCTACGTACCGGCGGAGATCCGCGGCGTGCCGGCATACGTGCTCGGTCCGAGCGGCCCGAAGTCCATCACCACGCCCGCGGGCGGCACCGAGGACAGCGTCGTCTACGAAGGCGACGTGGTGCTCGCCGCCGATGGCTCGGCGAAGCTCGACCTGGTGCAGCGCTTCACCGGCAAGTACGCGATGGCGGTGCGCAGCGCGGTGATGCAGCTTCCGGAGGCACAGCTCCGCGACCTGGTCGAGTCGAAGCTCTTGGGGCGCGCGCTCCGGGGCGCGCGCCTGATCAAGCACGAGCTCGCGAACCTGGACGACCTGGACGAGCCCCTGCTCCTGAAGATGAAGGCCGAGATGCCCGGGTTCGCGCAGGCGAGCGGCGGGGACCTCTCGATCGCGCCGCCCTTCGCGCCGCGCGTGGCGGCGCTGGCCGCGCTGCCCGCGCGCCAGACCCCGCTCCTGATCGGCGAGGCCACCCACCAGGAGGTGCGCATCAAGGTCGCCCTGCCGAAGGGCGCTTCGCTGCGCGACGTGCTCGCCGGCAGCACGCTGAAGGACGGCGACCGCTCCGTGAAGATCGCGGACCGCCTGGAGGGTGAGACGCTGATCCTGGACCGCGCGCTCGACATTCCGGCCGGGCGCGTGAAGCCCGACGCCTACCCGTCGTTCCTGGAGTTCGCGCGGCGGGTCGACGCGGCGCTCGGACGCGACGTGCGGGTGCGCGTCACGCGCTGAGGCTCACTTGTCCTTCTTGGTACTGATGGCGTCTTCCTTGGCCTTCTTGTCGGCCTCGGTGAGGCGGTCGGCGATGCGCTTCTTCACCGCGGCGTAGTCCGAGACGAGCTTGGTCCAGGTCGCGATCTTGGCCTTCCTGTCCTCGGCGCTCTTCGGGTAGGCCTTCGCCGCGGGCTGCTGCTGCGCGAACTGGGCGTAGGCGTTCCAACGATCGGTAGCGTCGTCGTAGGACTTCTGTCGCTCGCGGAGGTCGGCCAGGACGAACAGGATCTTCGCCTTCAGTGGGTGGTCGTTCCCGACGAAACGCAGCGCCGCTACCCAAGCCGTCTCGGCCTCGGAGGTGTCGTTCTTGGCGAGGTATGCCTCGCCGATGCGGTAGTGACCGAGCGCGTTCTGCGGTTCTTTGGTGATCGCGTCCTTGTAGGCGCCGATGGCACCATCGAAGTCTCGGGCCACGTAGAGATCGTCGCCCTTCTTGAGCGCCTCCCAGAACGGGCTGATGCCCTTGACACCTTGCGGGTCCTTGCGCGGGCCGCCGCTCGCGGCAGCCGCTGGTTTGTCGGCCTTGCCCTTGTCCTGTGCAGCTGCCGGCAGCGCCAGCGTGAGCGACACGAGAGACAGCACCCAGAACCGGCTCTTCATGCCCGGAACGCTAACATGGGCTCGGCGGGCGGCGCGAGAACCCGGGGAAATCGCGGAAATTCAGTGGGTTTCGTGCTAGTCCTCGGGCGTGCGCGTCACGCCGTACCCGTGGGCTTCGCTCGAGCGACTCTCGCGGCGAGCGTGGCGGGCGGCGCGAGACGCGCGGCGAGCGGTGGCCCGCGCGGTGCGCGTGGAGCAGCTCGGCGTCGCGGCGGGCAAGCTCACCTCGGTCGAGACCTCGCTGGTGCTCGGCGATGTGAGCATCGGTGCGCCGCCGACCAGCCCGAACCCGGTTGCCTTCGAGCTCGGGGACGGTTCCCGGCTCGCGCTGGAGCTCGAGCCCGCGCTGGTCTCGGCATTGCTCGGCCGCGTGCTCGGCAGGCCGATCGGGCTCACGGCGCCGGGGACGCCCCTCGATGCGACGACGCGCGGAGCGCTCAGCGCCGTGTTGATCGAGGTCGCGCGACTGAGCGGCGCCATCGAGCCCCTGACGTGCTCGAGCGCGGCGCTCGGGTCCGACTGCGTGCGGGTCTCGGGGACGGTCGTCTTCGATGGCAAGCCGTACGCTGGCCAGGCGTGGGTCACGCCCGGAGCCTGCGCTCCGAGCCCCGTGGCGTTGCACGATCTGGGGGAGCTGGAGGTCGCGCTGCCGCTCGTGGTCGGGCTCTCTCTCGCGAGCCCCGGCGAGCTGGCGACCCTGAGCGTCGGCGACGCTTGGCTCCCGGGCGAGGGCCTGTGGATGGACGGCCACGCAGCGACCCGGGGCGCGCTCGCCGCGCCGCGCAGTGAGCGCGGGATCGCGGTGAGCTTTTCGCCTTCCGGCGCCGTCGTGGTAGGGGACGACCTGATCGAGCTCTCGCTCGACGCGGAAGGCAACATGGGGAAGGACGAGGTAGCGGGGGCGCTGGCGGAGGCGGTGCTCGACTCGCCGATCGTGGTGCGCGTGGAGGTCGGCGCGGTGTCGCTGAGCGCGCGCGAGTGGGCAGCGCTGCGGCCCGGGGACGTGATCGAGACCGGCCGGCGCATCAACGAGCCGGTCGTCTTGCGGGTGGCGGGGCGCGAGGTGGCCCGCGGAGAGCTGGTCGAGATCGACGGCGAGCTCGGCGTGCGCGTACGCGAGGTGATTGGAGCAGGCGGTTGAGGTCGACGCTCCTCCTCGCGGCGGCCGCGTTGCTGGCCGCCTGCGACAAGCCGGCTCCCCCGGCGCCGGCAGCGAGCGCGTCTGCCGCGGCCGTCGTCGCGGCGCCGAGCGCCAGCGCGCCCAGCGAGAAGCCCGCGGCCAAGACCGCCACCAGCAAGTGGAGCGGCAGCTACGAGGCGCAGCACTACCAGATCGAGTCGCCGAAGAACGAGGGGGCGCGCGAGTGGGCGGCGGACGACGGCGGCGCGCACGCGGGCAAGGGGAGCATCGCGTTCGGTGTGAGCGAGACCGGCAGCCTTCGTGGCACCGCGAGCGGCCCCCTCGGCGAGCACGACGTGATCGGCGAGGTCGACGGTGACACCTTTCGCGTGCGTCTGGTGCCGAAGCAGCCCGGGGACAAGGCCTTCGGCGGGTTCGCCATCCTGACGCGTGAAGGGCAGACCCTGAAGGGGCGCCTCCAAGCGTCGTCGGGCGACAGCAAGACGGTGCGCGATGCGCTGATCACGATCACCGAGGGCGATCCGCGGGCGAAGCCCGCCGCGCCTCCGGCGCCTTCGTCCTCGTCGCCCGCGGCGCCGTCGTCTTCGCGCTGATGCCCCTCGGATCGTGCTAGACCCGCGCGGTGACGACGGCGCTCCTCGACTTGACCGTGCTCGCGACTCGGGCGCGCACGCGCGGCATCGGACGCTACGTGGCGGACCTCGCGCAGGCACTGGCGCCTGCGACGCGCACGGCCGGCGATCTGCGGGTGCTCGGTGTCGAACGCCTGGGTTGGGCCGGTGGAGCCGTCGTCACCGAGGACTTGAGGGGCGCGGTGGAGCGTCTGACCGCGCGTGACTCGACGGCGCGCCCGCACCTGTCCTGGGCCTACCGGGTGCGCGTGGGGATGTCGGCGGCCGCGCGGGCCCTCTCGCCCGACCTGCTTCACATCGGACACCCCAACGCGACACCGCTTGGCGACCCGCGCTGCCCGCGCGTCACGACCTGCCACGACCTGACCCCGCTGCGCTTCCCCGAGAAATACGTCGGTTGGCGCGACGGCACGCGCGCGAGCCGCGAGTGGCTCGACCACCGGCGCTATCACTCGGCGGCGCACGTCATCGCCGTGAGCGAGGCCACGGCAAACGACCTGGTGACGCTGCTCGGGGTTCCGCCGCGGAAGATCAGCGTCGTCTACAACGGGGTCGACCTTCAGCGTTGGTCCAGCGAGCCCGGCGACCAGGACGCCGCGGTGCGGGAGCGATTCGGGCTGGCCGAGTCGCCCTACCTGCTCTGCGTGGGAGCCTCGGACTTCCGCAAGAACCACCTGCGCATCCTGACGGCGCTGGCCAAGGTGCGGCGTGCCTCGCCGCACTCCGAAGTGGTCATGGTCTGGGCCGCCCGGCTGGACCTCGGCGCGCAGCTCGAGCTCAGGCGCGCGGCCCTGGAGCACGGCGTGTCTGGCGCGCTCAAGCTCGTCGGCTACGTGTCCGATGCGGAGCTCGCCGCCCTGTACCGCGGCGCGGTAGCGCAGCTCTTCCCTTCGCGCGCCGAGGGCTTCGGCTACCCGGTCGTCGAAGCGATGGCCTGCGGCTGCCCCGTGGTGACCAGCGACCGCTCGAGCCTGGCGGAGATCGCGGGCGATGCAGCCCTCTTGGTGGACCCGGAGGACGCCGACGCCATCGCGGGCGCCGTGTGCACGTTGCTGAGCGAGCCCGGGGAACGCGACCGCCTGAGCGCACGCGGGACCGCACGCGCACGCGGCTTCGCCCTCGACATCATGGCGGAGCGCACGCTCGAGGTGTACCGCGACGTGATCGCGCGCGCGCGGAGGGGGCGGTGAGCGTCGCGGAGAACCTCGCTGCGGTGCGGGCGAGGGTCGATCGCGCCGCGCGCGACTCCGGGCGCGACCCCGGCGGCGTGCGCCTGGTCGCGGTGAGCAAGACCAAGCCGGTCGAGGCCATCCGCGAGGCGTACGCTGCAGGGCAGCGCGATTTCGGGGAGAACTACGTGCAGGAGCTCCAGGAGAAAGCCGCGGCGCTGGGCGATCTCCCCGATCTCCGCTGGCACATGATCGGCCACCTGCAGCGCAACAAGGCAAAGGTCGTCGCGAAGCTCGCCAGCTGTCTGCACACGCTCGACTCGGTGCGCCTGGCGGAGGAGCTCGGCAAGCGCGCGGCGGAGGCCCGACGCGAGCTCGACGTGCTGGTCGAGGTGAACGTGGGCGGCGAGGCGCAGAAGAGCGGCTGCGCGCCGGAGGAGCTCGCCTTGGTGCTGGCCGCCGCGGAGGCCGCGCCGCGCCTCGTGCTGGCCGGTTTGATGACGGTGCCGCCGCACACCGAGGACCCGGCCGGTGCGCGCCCGTTCTTCGATCGCCTGGTCGCGCTGCGCGACGCGCACGGCGGCAGCGCGCGGCTGCCGGAGCTTTCCATGGGGATGACGCACGATCTCGAGCACGCCGTGGCCGCGGGCGCGACCTGGGTGCGCGTGGGCACCGCCATCTTCGGGGAGCGCGGCTGATGGCCAAGCGGCGAGAGGCGCCGGAGCAGCCGACGCTGCTCGCGTCCGTGGCGCGGCGCGACACGGCGCCGCTCGCCGATCGCATGCGCCCGCGGAGCCTGGACGAGGTGCTCGGGCAGCGCCACCTGATCGACGCCGGCAAGTGGCTCGCGGACGCCATCCGTCAGGACCGCGTGCCCTCGCTCGTGCTCTGGGGTCCTCCGGGCTCGGGCAAGACGACGCTCGCGCACGTCATCGCGGGCTCGACGCGCTCGGAGTTCGTGTCCTTCTCCGCCGTGCTCGGCGGCGTAGCGGAGCTCCGCGCCATCATCGACGCGGCTCGGGAGCGCCTCGCCTACCAGGGGCGACGCACCACGCTCTTCGTGGACGAAATCCACCGCTTCAACAAGGCGCAACAGGACGCCTTCCTGCCCCACGTCGAGTCCGGCACCATCACGCTGATCGGCGCCACGACGGAGAACCCGTCCTTCGCGGTCAACGCCGCCGTGCTCTCGCGCTGCAAGGTGCTGCGCCTGCACGCTTTGGGGGAGCAGGACCTGGTGGCTCTGCTCACGCGCGCCGTGAGCGATGCGACGCGCGGCCTTGGTGCGCGCGCTCTCGCCGCGGCACCCGACGCTCTCGAGCTCATCGCGAAGACCAGCGCCGGCGACGCGCGGCGCGCGCTCGGGCTGCTCGAGACGGTCGTCGCGCTGCTGCCTGCGGAGCAGCACGAGCTATCCAGCGAGGACGTGCAGCGCGGCGCCGAGGAGCGAACGCTGCTCTACGACAAGAGCGGGGAGGAGCACTACAACGTCTCGAGCGCGCTCATCAAGTCGCTGCGCGGCAGCGACCCGGACGCCGCCCTGTACTGGCTCTTGCGCATGCTCGACGCCGGCGACGACCCGCTGTTCCTGTCGCGGCGTATGATCATCTTCGCGAGCGAGGACGTCGGCAATGCGGACCCGCGCGCGCTCCAGGTGGCCACGGCAGCGGACGAGGCCTTCCGCCGCGTGGGCCTGCCGGAGGGCGTCTACCCCCTCGCCCACGCCTGCCTCTACCTGGCGAGCTGCCCGAAGTCGAACGCGGTGAAGCGCGCCATCGAGGCCACGCGGGCGTCCATCGCGGCCAGGGGCGCGCTGCCCGTGCCGATGAAGCTCCGGAACGCCGTCACCGGGCTGATGCGGGCCGAGGGTTACGGCGACGGCTACCGCTACCCGCACGACTTCGAGGAGAGCCACGCGCCCGGCGAGACCTACCTGCCCGACGAGCTCGCCGGCCAGCGCTTCTACGCACCGTCGGACGAGGGGCTCGAGAGACAGATCCGCGAGCGGCTCGAGCGCCTGCGCTCGAAGAAATGATCAGCCGTTTGGCGCGATGACCACGCCGATCTCGGGCATGTTGCGGTACTTCTGCGCCCAATCGAGGCCGTAGCCGACCACGAAGACGTCCTCGATGGTGAAGCCCAGGTAGTCGATGCTCACCTTCTTCTTGGTGCGCGCCGGCTTGTGCAAGAGAGCGCACACCTTCACGCTCGCCGCGTTGCGCGCCTGGACTTGGTGCATCAGGTAGTCGAGGGTCAACCCCGTATCGACGATGTCCTCGACGATCAGCACCTCTTCGCCTTCGACGGGCTTGGCGAGGTCGAGCGTGATCTGCACCACGCCGCTCGAAGCGGTGTCGTCGCCGTAGCTCTGCACGCCCAGGAACTCGACCCTCAGCGGCAGGTCGATGGATCGCGCGAGGTCCGACGCGAAGACGAAGCTGCCCTTGAGCACGCACAGGATCACCAGCTGCTTGCCCTGGTAGTCACGCGTGATCTGTGCGCCGATCTCGCGCACGCGAGCTTGGATCTGCTCCGGGGTGTAGAGCGTCTTGATCTTCTCTCGGTACCAGGACATGGCCCGCCGGTACCGACGCGGCGGCGGCCCGTCAATCCACGTGTGTGACGCTAGCGCCAACACGCATCGCATCGCCGTCCGTGGCCCAGAAAACCGCGCCGTGACGGTCTGTGCGCAAGGTGTGGATAGCTTTCGTGCCAAGGCCTTCGAGGGTCTCGGTGTGCGGGTGGCCGAAGCGGTTTCTCACGCCGCAGGAGATCGCGGCAAAGCTGGGGAGAACCTGGCGCAAGAAGCCGGGGCTCGTGGACGTGCGGCTGCCGTGGTGCCCGACCTTCAGGAAGTCTGCGCGGAGGTCCGCGCGCGGCGCGAGCTCAGCCTCTTCTTCGCGCTCCGCGTCGCCCATCAGCAGCGCTCGCCGGCGGCCGTGCTCGAGCACGAGCACCAGCGAGTTGTCGTTCGCGTCGCGCCCGGGCACGAAGTCGGGACACGGAGCGAGCACGCGCACGTGTCGACGCGCTTCTCGGCAAAGCTCGGGCGGGCGGCGAATACGCGTGCCGCGTGCGCGCAGCTTGGACAGCAGCGACCGGTATTCCGGACCCGCACTCTCGGCCTCCCCCTGCCCGCTGTCCCACAGCTCGCCGACCTCCACGCGCTCGAGCGCCGCGGCGAGCCCACCGAAGTGATCGGGGTGCGGGTGCGAGAGCACGACGACGTCGACGCGATCGCGTCTTCGCGCGCGCAGCACGGGCGCGACCACGCGGGCACCCGGGTCGACAGGGCCACCCACGGCACCGCCTGCGTCCACGAGCATCGAGGCGCCGTCGGGCAGGTCCACCAGGATGGCGTCGCCCTGCCCGACGTCGAGCAGCGTGACGCGGAGCTCGCCCTGCGGGTGGCCTGCGCGCACCGCGGCGAGCTCGAGGGCGACCAGCAGAGCTGCGCCGCACGCGAGCCACGCCGTGCGCGGCGGCCGAAGCCACGCGCCGAGCACCGCCAGCGCACACACGGCGTAGTGCCACTCGGTGGGCGCCGGGACCTCGAAGGCGAGGAAGCGTGCCGACGCGCCGAAGTGCGCGACGCCGCGCACCCAGAGCAGGGCGCCGGAGCCCACCAGCGCGACTCCCTGATCGAGGAGGGGCACGAAGCTGACGAGCGGGTGCAGGAGACAGAGCGGCAGCGCCACGGCCTCCCCGATGGGCGCGGCCAGCGTGTTCGCGAAGACGCCCGCCAGGGTCTGCTCCGGGGTCAGGAGCGCGAGCAGCGGAGCGCAGGGCAGCATGGCAGACAGCGTGGTCGCCACCGAGCCAAGCAGGAAGCGGAGCGGCGCGAGGGGAGCGCGCTTGGCGAGCGCGGCGAGCGGCGGGCCGAGCACGATGAGCCCCACGGTGGCGCCGGCGGAGAGGAGGAAGGAGACGTCGAACGCCAGCAGGGGATCCGCGCACACGCCCGCGACGAGCGACAGCCCGAGCGTGCGCTCGGCGCGCGGGTGTCGCCCGAGCGCGCGCACCAGGTACGCCGCGGACAGCATCCAGGCCGCCCTCCAGGCCGAGCCGCTTCCGCCCGCGAAGTCCGCGTAGGCGAGCGCGATGGGCACGCCGAGCCCGGCGGCGATGCGGCCCACGTCCACTCGCACCGCGAGCCGCTCGAAGCGCACCAAGAGCGCGCCGAGCGCGCGCACCAGCGCGGCGACGGCGAACACCAGGTGCGTGCCGCTGACGGCGAGCAGATGAGAGAGCCCGCTCTGTCGAAACGCCCGGTCGTCGTCCGGCGCGAGATCGCTCTCGCCGAGCACCAGCGCCCGCGCCAGGGGCGCCGCCGCAGGGACGAAGGCGCGGTCGATGGCCTCGCGCGCGTGGTTGCGCGCGCGATCGACGAGCGCCCCGAGGGAGGACCTCTGCGCCACGCGCTCGACGCTGAGCAGCATCCCGCTCGCCGTCGCGAGGCGGCGCGCGGCGCCCGGTCGCGGGTCGGGCAGCTCTCGATTGCGAAACAGTTGCACCGGCGCGAGCTGCGCCACCACCGTGAGCTCGGCGCCGCGCCGCAGATCCAGCGGTCCCCCGTGCAGGCGCGCCAGCATCGGCGCGAGGGCGCGACCCTCGCAGTCCAGATCGCGAAGCTCGGCCAGGAACGCCATGCTGCCGCCCTGTCGCACCGGCGACGATACGACTCGCGCGTGGGCGGCACAGCGCAGGGGCTCGGGGAGCTCGGCGCGCGTGCGCAGCCAGTCTCGCTCCCACTCGCTCAGCGAGAGATGCGCCGCGCCTGCGCTCGAGAGGAAGCTCACAGCCCCGAGCAGGAGCACCCTCGAGTGAGCACGCCCGAGCGCGAGCGCGGCGCACAGCGCGAAGGCGAGCAGCGTCGGCGCTGGCGACACCGAGGCGAGCGGTCCAGCAGCGAACGCGAGCGCGACCAGG
>Ga0233425_10009117_pt1 | contig 12759 bp, 12 predicted proteins | sample Watercolumn_Towu_2_FD_181712 | JGI IMG/M metagenome (GOLD analysis project Ga0233425, IMG submission 181712) | Freshwater microbial communities from Lake Towuti, South Sulawesi, Indonesia - Watercolumn_Towuti2014_140_MG | ecosystem: Environmental > Aquatic > Freshwater > Lake | place...
TTCCCCGGCGAGCCCGGCCGCTTCGTCCGCACGCCGTGGGAGCGGCCGGCCGGCGGCGGCGGCGTCATGGGCATGATGCACGGACGGCTGTTCGAGAAGGTCGGCGTCCACGTCTCCACCGTCTTCGGGACCTTCCCCGAGGACTATGCCAAGACCGTGCCGGGCGCGGCCGAGGACCCGCGCTTCTTCGCCACCGGCATCAGCCTGATCTGCCACCCCGTGAGCCCGCGGGTGCCGGCGGTGCACATGAACACGCGCTTCATCGCCACCACCCGCAGCTGGTACGGCGGCGGGGCTGACCTGACCCCCGTGCTCGACGTGGACCGGCGGCCGGACGCTCCGGACACGGTCGAGTTCCACGCCGCCATGAAGGCTGCCTGCGACGCCCACGACCCCGACTGGCACGCCCGCTTCAAGGCCTGGTGCGACGAGTACTTCTTCCTGCCCCACCGCAACGAACCGCGCGGCACCGGCGGCATCTTCTACGACCACCTGGACAGCGGCGACCGGGACCGCGACTTCGCCTTCACCCGCGACGTCGGCGAGGCCTTCCTCGACGTCTATTCCCGGATCGTCGGCCGCCGCATGACCGAGTCGTGGACGGCGGAGGAGCGCGAGGAGCAGCTGGTCCGCCGCGGCCGCTATGTCGAGTTCAACCTGCTCTACGACCGCGGCACGACCTTCGGCCTGAAGACCGGCGGCAACGTCGAGTCGATCCTCAGCTCGATGCCGCCCGTGGTGAAGTGGCCCTGAGGCGGCTCAGGCGGCCTCCCGCTCCCGCTCCGGCAGCACGGCCTCGATCGCGGAGAACAGGCTGTCCATGGTGATGGGCTTGGCGAGGTGGCCGTCGGCCCCGGCGGCCCGCCCGGCCGCGACGTGCTCCGCCATGGCGTTGGCGGTCAGCATGATCACCGGCGTCCGGGGGGCCTCCCGCGCCGCCTCCAGCTTCCGGATCTCGGCCGTGGCGGTGAGTCCGTCCATGACGGGCATCTGCATGTCCATCAGCACCAGGTCGAAGCCGCCGGCGGCGAACGCCTCCACCGCCTGACGGCCGTTCTCGACAGCGACCAGCTCCATCGGCGTGGCCGACAGCATGATCTCGACCACCTTGCGGTTGGCCGGATGGTCGTCGGCCAGCAGGACCCGCATCGGCCCGGCCGAGACCTCGACCGCCGGCGCGTCTGCGCCCGGGCTGGAGGGCTCCTGCACACGGGGCAGCGGAATGTCGAACCAGAAGACCGAGCCCTCGCCCGGCGTGCTGTCGCAATCCAGTCGCCCGCCCATCAGCCCGACGAGGGCGCTGGAGATGGCGAGGCCGAGGCCGGTGCCGCCGTAGCGGCGGGTGATCGAGCCGTCCGCCTGCTGGAAGCGGCTGAAGATGCGGGCCTTCTGGGCGGCGTCGAAGCCGACGCCCGTGTCGCTGACGCGGAAGGAGACGCGGTCGTGGTCCATGGCCGAGACGGAGATCCGGACCCGTCCCTCGGAGGTGAACTTGAGCGCGTTGCTCACAAGATTGGTCAGCACCTGCCGCACCCGCACCGGGTCGCCGTCGACACGGCCGGCCAGGGCGGGGTCGAAGTCGACCTCGAGCGCCACGCCGCTTTCGCCGGCCCGCACCCGCCAGAGGGCGGCGACATCGCCGACGGCCTGCTCGAGATCGAAGGCGGTGCGTTCGATCGCGACCTGGCCGGACTCGATCCTCGCACTGTCCAGGATGTCGGACAGCAGCCGTTCGAGGGTCGCGCTGGACGAGCGGATCAGCTCGACCATCTCGTGCTCCTGCGGCTCGAGCTCGCGCCGGGCCAGGGCGTCGGCCATGGACACGACCCCGTTCAACGGAGTGCGGATCTCGTGGCTCATGTTGGCGAGGAATTCGCTCTTGGTCCGGTTCGCCTCCTCCGCGCGAAGCTGCGCCGCCTTCAGCCGTCGGGCCTGCCGCGCCTGCCATGCGACCGTTCCGGTGGCGGAGAGCAGAAAGACGATTCCGATGACGATGATCCCCTGCTGGAGGGCGGTGTTGGCGCGCGCTGTCTCGAGCTGCCGCCGGCGCTCCGCCAGCTGCTGCTGCATATTGCCTGTGACCTGGTGGATGCCGGCGCTGAACTGGCGGGCGTTCTCAACCTCGCTCTGCCGGGCGTGGGCGCGAAGCAGGCGGAAGGCCTCCGCAGGTCGTCCCTCGGCGAACAGCACCTCGGCCTCGAGGTGCGCCGAGCCGGCGCCGACGTTGGCTTCGGCTTCCTGGGCCCGCAGACGCGCGAGGTCGCGGCGGGCGCCGGCCACGTCGCCGGTCCGGGCACGGGCGACGCCCCGCACCGGCAGGGCTTCGAGGGCCAGAAAGGCCGCGGCTCCGAGGTTTTCCCCGTAGGGCTCGAGACAGTCGAGCACCCCTCGCGCGTCCCCCCGGGCGTCGGCGACGGCGGCGCAGAGGTTGGCGTCGTAGACCGACAGCGTCTCCAGCCCGGCGCGACGGGCCAGACGGTGATGAGCGGCGTAGTACCGCGCCGCCCGCTCCGTATCGCCCACCTGCAACGCCATCTTGGTGAGATTGTACAGGCTGTCGAAGTCCGGCCGCGGGTATTCGGGATTCGAATAGTCGATCTCGAATTTGCGGAAGGCGTCAGCGGCGCCCAGCACGTCGTTCAGATCCTTCAGGCCCATGCCGGCGACCTCCCAGATGCCGGCATGGGCGGTGGCCGCGAAGGGATCGCGATCCGGGATGTCCGCTTCCGCGGAGGTGAGCAGTTCGAGCGCCTCCCCGGTGCGGCCCTGGTCCATCAGCGAGAGCGCCGTCAGCCGCGCCGCATGGGCGCGGACGAACCAGTCGCGTCCGGAGGTCGCCATCCGCGACATTTCGGCGGCCACGCCGGTCTCGCCCTGGTCGTAGCGGATGGTCAGTTCATTCAGGCGGGCGACGTCCTGGTAGCGAGCATCCTTCTGGCGCGCGGCGGCGGCGGCCAACCACCGGTTCCACTGCGCGGCCTGCTCGAACTCCCCCTGGTTCAGCACGGTCCAGGCGACGTGGTAGAGACGATTCAGCCCTTCGCGATCGTTCCGGACGAGGGCCGCTCGCCCGAAGGCTTCGAGGTCGGCGAAACTGGTCGCGGCGGCGCGGCGCTCGACGAACTCCACGAGGCCCGAGGCCTCCGGCGACTCTGCGCGTATTGGCTGCGCCCGCGCGGGAGCGGCGCTCGAAAGGGCGAGGGCGCAAAGCAGCGCGGCGAACAGGCGAACTGGCGGCATGATACTCCCGACCCCGGGCCGCATTCTCGCACCGGAGGTGTTGAGCAAGGCTTAGCACGGCCGCGGGGCCGGGCTTGCGGGGCCTGCGCTCAGGAGGCTGCGCCGGTGAGGAACGCCCTTATCCACGCCGACAGCACCGGACGGTCGTCCGGCCCGGTGAGGCTGGCGAGCGCCTCGTCCACCACCGGAGCGGGAATTCGGCCGGCGCGACCGGCGACGAGCGCCGCGGCGTAGGCGGGACTGAACTCGGGGTGGCACTGGAAGCTGATCGCGTCCGTCCCCCAGGCCAGGCCGGCGAATGGGGCGAAGTCGCTGGCGAGGGTCACCCGGGCGTCCGCGGGCGCCTCCACCACCTGGTCCTGGTGGGACACGGGGATGGCGATGAACGCCGCCGGCGGCTGCATCCACGGCTCCCCGGCCCTGACGTCATAGGTGTGCAGGCCGACGCCCCAGCCGCGGTCCGACTTCTCCACCCGTCCGCCCAGCGCCTGCGCCATGGCCTGGTGGCCGAAGCAGATGCCGACGAGGCGAACCCGTCCCCGCGCCGAGCGGATCCAGTCGAGGAGCGGCGGTAGCCAGGCGTGATCCTCGTACACCCCGGCGGGCGAGCCGGTGATGATCGCGCCGTCGAACGCGGCCGGATCGGGCAGCTCCCCCGCCTGCACGTCGAACACGGCCACGTCGAACCCCGGCCCCAGCAGGGCCCGGAACATGGACGGGTAGTCCCCGTGTTCCGCCCGGAGGTCCGCGGGCGGGGCGCCGGTCTCGAGTATCGCAATGCGGGTCAAGGCAATCTCCTGCAGGCTTCCGCATATGAGCCTGCCGGCGAGACTCGCAAGGCGGGATCGGCTATGCCCCCGCCATGTCCGAAGCGCCTGTCGTCCTGATCAACGTCTATCGCTGCGAGCCGGAACGTCAGGCCGCGCTGATGGAGCATCTCGCCGCGGTGGTCCGCGCCCAGCGCGGTCGCGACGGCTTCATATCGTCCACCCTGCACCGCGGGCTCAGCGGCCGCGTGGCGGCGGTGTACGGGGTCTGGCGCTCGAAGGAAGACTGGAAGGCCATGGCCCGCCACCCGGAGGTCGCGGCGGCGATGGAGCCGGTGCTGGCCGCCGCCACCTTCGAACCGCACCTCTACGAGCCGGTCGAGGTCGCCTAGGTCGTCCAGACCTCGGCCCGCCCCCCCGGGTCGCCCAGCGCATCGACGACCCAGCCGCAGATCTCCCGCGCCGCGACGTCGGCGCCCGGCGGCGGGTTGAGCACGACCATGGCGCAGCCGTTCATCCTCATCGGGTCGCGGAGCGGCCGGAGCCGGGCCTCCGCCACCAGCACGCCCTTCGCCCCGCGGGCGTCCAGCCGCCGGAGAAAGGCGTCGAAGGTCTCCAGATCCTTGAGCGGCGTCCAGACGGCCACCGTCGCGGCCGGGTTCGTCGCGGCGATGGCGGCGGCGGCGTCCGCCGCGCGCTGGTAGTCGTCGGGGCGCTCGAAGGGCGGGTCGATCAGGACGAAGGCGGCCGGGGCCTGTCGCGCCGCCGACAGGGCCTCGTCATAGCCGTCGCCGCCGCGGGCCGCCGCGGCCGGGAAGCGCGCCAGCGCCGCGGTCAGCAGGTCCAGCACCGGCGGGTTGAGCTCGAATCCGACATAGCGGTCTTCCGGCCGGAGGCGTCGGGCGACGAGCACCGGCGAGCCCGGATAGAAGCGCACGCCGCCGTCGGGATTCAGGGCCGCGACCTCCCGCGCCAGCGCCTCGATCAGGGGCGGGCGGTCGACCGCCGCCATCAGCCGCGCGACGCCGGCTTCCGCCTCCCGCGAGCGGGCGGCGTCCCCGGTCAGGTCGTACAGGCCGGCGCCGGCATGGGTGTCGATCACGGTCGCCGGCCCCGTCGCCTGGCGCCGCCCGAGCAGCCAGAGCACGAGGGCGTGCTTGACCAGGTCGGCGAAATTCCCGGCGTGGAAACTGTGTCGGTAGTTCATGGCCCTGCCTCCGCCGGTGCGGCCGGCGGGTCAAGAGGAACCGCCATCGGCGGCCGCCGTTGGGCAAGGCCCGAGGAGCCCCGATGACCGACCCCTTCCCCCTCGATCCCGCGCCGCCGCCGCCCGGAGACCGCCGGTGACCGCGAGCGATCCGGGGTCCGTCCCGGAGGGCCTGTCGTACTGCAACGACGAACAGCCCGGCATCCGCCGGACCGCCACCTCGAGAGGTTTCGCCTATCACGACAGCGCCGGGCGGCCGGTGGAGGACGAGAAGCGGCTCGCGCGCATCAAGGCCCTGGCCATTCCCCCGGCCTGGACCGACGTCTGGATCTGCCCCCGGGCCAACGGCCACATCCAGGCCACCGGGCGAGACGCCAAGGGGCGCAAGCAGTACCGGTACCATCCCGGCTGGACGAGCCACGCCGCCACCAACAAGTTCGACCGGCTGCCGGAGTTCGCCCGCGCCCTGCCCCGGCTGCGGCGGCGGGTCGAGCAGGACCTCGGCAAGCGCGGCCCCTCCCGCGACAAGGTGCTGGCGACGGCGGTCCGCCTGCTGGAGCTGACCCTGATCCGGGTCGGCAACGCGCAGTATGCGAAGCAGAACCGGTCGTACGGGCTGACCACCCTGCACAAGCGGCATCTGGAGGTCGGCGGGGGCGCGCTGACCTTCGCCTTCAAGGGCAAGAGCGGCGTGGAGCACGAGGTGCGGGTGCGGGACCGGCGGCTGGCCCGGATGGTCCGCTCGCTGCAGGACCTCCCCGGCCAGCAGCTGTTCAAGTACCGCGACGCCGACGGGAGCCTCGTCCCCGTCACCTCCGACGACGTCAACGCCTATATCCGGGAGGCGATGGGAGAGACGTTCTCGGCCAAGGACTTCCGCACCTGGGCCGGCACCGTCTCCGCCGCCCGGGCCCTGCGGGAGATGGACCCGCCGACCTCTCCGACGGACGCGAAGCGCAAGATCACCGTCTGCGTGAAGGCCGTGGCCGGCCTGCTCGGCAACACGCCCACCGTCTGCCGGTCATCTTACGTCCATCCGCGGGTGTTCGAGCTCTACCAGTCGGGCCGGATCGGCGCAGCGCTCCCGGGGCCGGACGCGGCCACCTTCGAGCGCCGGCTCGCCCGCGTGCTGGCCGCCCGCGACGACAACCCTTCCTGAACCTTCCTCCTTCCAGGCTGCGGTCTCCCCCGCATGGAGATTCGCGTGCCCCGGCCTTCCCCCCTGTTCCCCCGCCGACGGTCGCGGCGGCCGGTCTGGCTCCTCCTGGCCCTGCTGACGGTCGCGGCGATCGGCGCCGTCGTCGCCCCCGATCCCGAGGACCGGCAGGCCACCGCCGCCGAGGCCGCTCCGGCGGCGAGCGACCGGCTCACGGGAGCCGCCCGGGTGATCGACGGCGACACGCTGGACGTGGGCGGCGTCCGCGTCCGGCTGCACGGCCTGGACGCCTTCGAGCGCGGCCAGACCTGTGATCTGCCGGAGGGGCCATGGGCGTGCGGCGCGGCGGCGACGGCGGCGCTGTCGGACACTGCGGAGGGGCGGAGCCTCGACTGCACGGTGATCGACACCGACCGCTACGGACGGCAGGTCGCCCGCTGCGTGCGGAATGGCGAGGACGTGGGGGAGGCCCTCGTGCGCCGGGGGCTGGCCCTGGCCTATCGCCGCTACAGCATGGACTATGTGGCGGCGGAGGAGAGCGCCCGCGCCCGCGGCGCCGGAGCCTGGGCGGGTTCGTTCGACCGGCCTGAGCAGTGGCGGCGTCGCGGCCGCCGCGATCAGGCCCGCAGCCTGTCGCCGATGTAACTTGCCCCCGGGAGAGAACGTCGGTTTACGAGCCGGCCACTTTTCAGGGGTTCAACCATGTCCAACGTCTTCCTGCGCCTCGGCGTGCTTTTCGCGGTGGTCGGCGTGTCGCTCGGCTACTGGATGGGCGCGACCCACCAGTTCACCGTCTCGCCGGTGCACGCCCACATCAACCTGCTCGGCTGGGTGTCGATGTTCCTGTACGGCCTGTTCTACCGCAGCCTCCCGGCCGCCGCCGACGGCTGGCTGCCGAAGGCGCACCTGGCGCTCGCCGGGCTGGGCCTGCCGGTGATGATGATCGGCCTGACCATCCAGCTGCTGGCCGTGCCGGGCCTGGTCGCCTGGGCGCCGCCGATGATGATCGTCGGCCCGACCATGGTCGTGCTCGGCATGTTCGTCTTCGCCCTGATCGTCTTCCGGGCGACCGGGCCGAAAGCCGCGGCCGCGGCCTGACGGGTCAGGCCGTCATCCAGTAGCCGCGGCTGCGGGCGCTGACTGGGGCCCGCGTCGCCTCGACCCGCCAGAGGATGGCGTCGCGGAAGGCGTCGGCCGCCGCGTCGCCGGCCAGCAGCCGCAGGGAGCGGATGATGCGGGTGATGCGCAGGTGGTTGTGGTCGTGGGGCGCAAGCCAGCGGGTGGTGCGGCGGTAGAAGCCGTCCATCCGGTCGGTCGCCGCCGCCAGGGCGCACTGGGCGAGGGTGTCGTCCCGGATCGCGGCCGCCTCGGCGGGCGACAGCACCGGGGCGCCGGGGACGGCGGCCGAGGGTTCATCCAGCGGAAACAGCCACTGGATGAAGTCGTGGCGCTGCTCCAAGGTCGCGTCGTCGAAGGCCAGCACGTCGAACAGGCCGCGGCCGGCCCCGTCGACGCCCTCTCCCCGCAGGAAGGCCAGCACCGGGCCTCCGTCCATGGCTCAGGCCGCGGCCCGGTCCCAGTCCAGCACGACCTTGCCGGACTTGCCGGACTTCATCGCCTCGAAGCCCTCGCGGTAGTTCTCGTAGGACATCTGGTGGGTGATCAGCGGGGTCAGGTCGAGGCCGGCCTTCAGCAGGCCCAGCATCTTGCGCCAGGTGGTGAACATCTCGCGTCCGTAGACGCCCTTGATGGTCAGGGCCTTGAGGATGATGGCGCCCCAGTCGGTCTCCATCGGCTTCGACGGAATGCCGAGCATGGCCAGGCCGCCGCCCATGATCAGGGTGTCGACGCACTGTCGGAAGGCGATCGGCGAGCCCGACATCTCCAGCGCCACGTCGAAGCCGACCTTCATGCCCAGCTCGTGGATGACGTCGTGCAGGTCTTCCTTCGAGGTGTTCACGGTGCGCACGCCCGGCGCCACCTTCTGCGCCAGCTCGAGGCGGAAGTCGTTGATGTCGGTCAGGACGACGGTGCGGGCGCCGGCGTGGCGGGCGACGGCGGCGGCCATGATGCCGATCGGGCCGGCGCCGGTGACCAGCACGTCCTCACCGAGCAGGTCGAACTGCTGGGCGGTGTGCACGGCGTTGCCGAAGGGGTCGAGGATGGAGCCGATCTCGTACGGCACGTCGTCGGGCAGCTCGATGACGTTGAAGGCCGGCGCGACGACGTACTCGGCGAAGGCCCCCTGACGGTTGACGCCGATGCCCTTGGTGGCGGGATCGAGGTGGAAATGGCCGGCGCGGGCGGCTTCCGAGTTCAGGTCGATGACGTGGCCTTCGGCCGAGACCCGCTGGCCGACCTTCAGCCGACGATCGACGTCCTTGCCGATGGCGACGATCTCGCCCGAGAATTCATGGCCGGTGATCATCGGCACCGGGACGTTCTTCTGGCTCCACTCGTCCCAGTTCCAGATGTGGATGTCGGTGCCGCAGACGGCGGTGCGCTTGACCTTGATCAGCACATCCTCGTCGCCGGCGACCGGGATCGGGGCGTCGATCAGTTCGAGGCCGACCTCGGGCCGGGTCTTGGCCAGGGCCTTCATGGTGTCCGCCATCAGATAACTCCCAATTCCTTGCCGGCCGTCGTGAACGCCGCGACCGTCTGATCGATCTGGTCGAAGGTGTGCGCCGCCGACATCTGGGTGCGGATGCGGGCCTGGCCGCGCGGCACCACCGGGAAGCTGAAGCCGATCACGTAGACGCCGAGCTCCAGCATGCGGGCGGCCATGTCCTGGGCCAGCTTCGCATCGCCGAGCATCACCGGGATGATGGGGTGCTCGCCCGGCAGCAGGCTGAATCCGGCCTCGGCCATGGCGGCGCGATAGCGGGCGGCGTTGGCGGACAGCTGTTCGCGCAGGGCGTCGCCCTCGGCCCCGCCGGCGATGCGGATCGCCTCGAGCGAGGAGCCGCAAACGGCGGGCAAAAGCGCGTTGGAGAACAGGTAGGGGCGCGCCCGCTGCTTGAGCAGCTGCACCACCGGCGCCGTCGCACAGATGAAGCCGCCCATGGCCCCGCCGAGCGCCTTGCCGAAGGTGCCGGTGACGAAGTCGACCTTCACCCCGTGGTGCGCGAACGAGCCGCGGCCCTGGGGGCCGAGGAAGCCGGTGGCGTGGCAGTCGTCGACCATGATCAGGGCCGAGTATTTGTCGGCCAGCGCCCGGATGTCCTTCAGCTTGGCGATGTAGCCGTCCATCGAGAAGGCGCCGTCGGTGGCGATGACGATGTCGCGGGCGCCGTCGGCGCGGGCCTCTTTCAGCCGCGCCTCGAGGTCGTCCATGTCGGAGTTGGCGAAACGGTACCGCTTCGCCTTGCACAGCCGGACGCCGTCGATGATCGAGGCGTGATTCAGGCTGTCGGAGACGATCGCGTCCTCGGCCCCGAACAGCGGCTCGAAGATCCCGCCGTTGGCGTCGAAGGCGGCGGCGAACAGGATGGCGTCCTCGAAGCCGAGATAGCCGGCGATGGCCTGCTCCAGCTCCTTGTGGATCTCCAGCGTGCCGCAGATGAAACGCACCGAGGCGGTGCCGGCGCCCCAGCGCTCCTGCGCCCGGATCCCGGCCTGGACGACCCGCTCGTCGCCGGCGAGGCCGAGATAGTTGTTGGCGCAGAAGTTGAGCACCTCGCGCCCGCCGACGGTGATCACCGGTCCCTGGCGGGAGGCGATCACCCGTTCCGGCTTGGTCAGGCCCTGGGCGTCGATGTCGGCGAGTTCCGCGGCGACGCGGTCGTGGAAGCTGGCGGTCATGGGCGCTCCGCTACGCCGAATTCGTGGCGGGTTGAAGCCCCGTTCAGACGTTCGGTTCCGGCGCGGGCTGCGTCCCGCCCGTGAGCGGCCGGACCGGGCTGACCTTCACCCGACCGCCGCAGGGCGTGAGGTCGAGGTCGAGCGAGGCCGCGGATGCGTCGCCCGGCGCCGTGACCCGGACGCGTTTCGCCGCGGGGCAGGTTCGCTCCCCCTGCCCCTCATGAGGCACGACCGACCAGGCCAGTTCGAAGGCGGCCCTTTCCTGCGGCGCCAGCACCACCGGCGCCGGCGGCTGGTCGGCGGTGAAGTAGCTGCCGGCCGCCTGTTCGGCGCGGATTCCGGTGAGGGTCCGGCCCTGCGCGTCCAGCAGGGTCACGCCGGGGTAGCCGGTCAGGCTGCACGGCTGCGCCCCGACGTTCTGAAGGCCGATGTTGACGATCCGGTTGCCGGCGCCGGCGTCGCCGCCCTCGTTCGACAGGCGCAGCTGCGGCCCGCGACAGGGCGGGGCCGCGAGTCCGGCGTCGCCGGCCCCGGGCGGGGCGGGACCGACCGGCTCCGGCCCCGAGGCCGGACGGCTGCACCGCTCCAGCACCGCCGTGCCGACCGCCTCGTCAGGGCCGAGGCGGCTCAGCGTGGCGCTCTCGGTTCCGCCGCGGCTGGCGATCCACCATTCGAGACCCGATCCCACGAAGCGTGCGCCGGAGGCCGAGACGGCGGTCCTCAGCACATACTCCCGCCCGCGGTACGACAGCTGTGCGGTGGCGGCGTCCGGATAGGCGACGGCGACCGACTGCCCGCTCTCGCAGGCGTAGCTCACCGACGGAGCCGTGGCGGCGGCGGGAGCCGCGGACGGCGCGACCGGCTCGGGCGGCGCGGCCGCCTCCTCGGTGCAGGCCGCGATCAGGGCGAGGCTGGCGGCGAGGGCGCAGGCGAGGCTCGGTCGGCGCATGGCGGGCTCCCGGTCGTGGCCAAGGTCAACGCCAGCCAAGGCCAAAGGCTCCGCTTGCGCAAGCCCGGTTCAGGCGGTGAGCAGGCGCGGCAGCTTGAACGTCACCGTCTCACGGGCGCCGTCGTCCTCGACCAGGCTCACGTCGAACCGCGCCCGGACAGCCTCGATGAGTTCCTCGATCAGCTGCTCGGGGGCGGAGGCGCCGGCGGTGATCCCGAGGGTGGAGACCCCGTCGAACCAGGCCCAGTCCACATGGCTCGCGTCGTCTATAAGCCGGGCGTCGGCGGCGCCGGCGCGGAGGGCGACCTCCACCAGCCGGGCCGAGTTCGAGGAGTTCTTCGAGCCCACGACCAGCACGAGGTCACAGCCCTGGCCGAGCGCCTTGACCGCCTCCTGCCGGTTGGTGGTGGCGTAGCAGATGTCTTCCTTGTGCGGGTCGGGCAGTTCCGGGAAGCGCCGCTTCAGAACGGCGAGGATCCCGGCGGTGTCGTCGACCGACAGGGTCGTCTGGGTGGCGTAGGCCAGCGGCGCGTCGCCGGGCCGCCGGAAGGCCTCGGCGTCCTCGACAGTCTCCACGAGGCTGATCGCGCCCGGCGGCAGCTGCCCCATGGTGCCGACGACCTCCGGATGGCCGGCGTGGCCGATCAGGATGACGTGGCGGCCGGCCGCGTGGTGCCGTTCGGCCTCGACGTGCACCTTCGACACCAGCGGGCAGGTGGCGTCGATGTAGAGCATCTCCCGCGCCCTCGCCGTCGCCGGGACCGACTTCGGCACCCCGTGCGCGGAGAACACCACCGGGCGGTCGTCGGGACAGTCGTCCAGCTCGCGGACGAACACCGCCCCCATCGACTTCAGGCGCTCGACCACGTGGCGATTGTGGACGATCTCGTGCCGCACGTAGACCGGCGCGCCATACTTCTCGAGCGCCCGCTCCACGATCTGGATGGCGCGGTCGACCCCGGCGCAGAACCCGCGCGGGGTGGCCAGACGCACCGCCAGGGGCGGGCGCTCGTGCTCTCGGACAGACAGGGGAGGCGTCATGGGCGGAACCTAGTCGCTCACCCGGTCCGCCGCCACCGCCGTTTCGGGGGCAGGCGGGTTTGCCGCGCCTCGGTTTAGCCGTTATCAGGCGGGAAGCGTTGCGTCCCTCGCGCGCCTCCCGTTCCGGAATCCAGCCGAATGCGTCTCGTCGCCCTTGCCTTCTCCGCCGCGGCCCTCTTCTCGGCCGACGTCGCCTCCGCCCAGGTCCCGGGCCAGAGCGGACGGCCCGAGGGGGGCCGCAGTCCGGGGGGGCAGCAGGAAGAGCAGAGCCGGCAGGACCGGACGCCGCGCATCGCGCCGCTGCGGCGTCGGGCCGCGGACGGGCCGTGCCCCTATGTGAAGATTCTCTACGACGCTGCGCGCTACGTCGAGCTGGGCGGCGACCGCGTGTCCGCCTCCAACGTCGGCTACACCGGCGAGATCGAGGGTCTGGTCTCGGACTGCGCCTACCGCGGCGACGACCCGATCACCTTGCAGACGCGGGTGCTGTTCAACCTCGGGCGCGGGCCGCTGGCCGAGGGGAACGGCCGCACCTATCGCTACTGGATCGCCGTCACCGAGCGGAACCGGGCGGTGCTGGACAAGGTCTATTTTG
>Ga0233425_10009119_pt1 | contig 12756 bp, 7 predicted proteins | sample Watercolumn_Towu_2_FD_181712 | JGI IMG/M metagenome (GOLD analysis project Ga0233425, IMG submission 181712) | Freshwater microbial communities from Lake Towuti, South Sulawesi, Indonesia - Watercolumn_Towuti2014_140_MG | ecosystem: Environmental > Aquatic > Freshwater > Lake | place: Indonesia...
GGCCCGCCGTTGAGCGTCTCCTTCCACGATGGCCAACCCCAGAGGAAGATCATCACCGAGAGCAACACCCAAGGCATCCAGGCGTAGGCGATTTGGCGGGCAGTGAGGTCGTGGCGTGGGGCAGGTTGCCAACCTGCCTGCTCTTCAACGGCAGATTGGCAATCTGCCCCGCGGCTGTCGGCAGGTTGGCAATCTGCCCCACTTTCCTCTTCGTCCGGAAACCGCCACACTTCTTTCGGCTGCCAGAACCGCAGGAACACCGTCAGCGAGACCAGCGAGCCGACGCCGCCGAGGACGTCGACCAACGCGGGGCCGTGGTAGTTCGCCGTGAGGAACTGGATCGTGGCAAAGCTGCCGCCGCAGACCAGGATCGCCGGCCAGCAGCCGATCATGCCCCGCCATCCTGACATCACGGCCACCAGCCACGCCGGGATGATGAGCGAAAACAGCGGCAGTTGCCGGCCGGCCATCTGGCTCAAGACCATTTCGGCCTGGGCCTGGTCGAGTCCTTCGAGGCCCGACACTTTGGCCAGCATGATGATCGGCGTGCCCAACGAACCGAAGGCGACCGGCGAGGTGTTGGCGATCAGGGCCAGGCCTGCGGCATACAGTGGTTTGAACTTCAGCCCGATCAGCAGCGCGGCGGAGATGGCCACGGGCGTGCCGAAGCCGGCGGCCCCTTCGATGAACGTGCCGAACGAGAAGGCAATCAGCAGTGCCTGCATGCGGCGGTCGGGCGAGATGGCCGCCACCGAGCGCTTCACCACCTCGAACTGCCCGCTGCGGACCGTCAGGTGGTAGAGAAACACCGCGTTCAGCACGATCCAGCCGATCGGGAACAGCCCTAAGCAGCCGCCGTAGCCGGCCGACGCCAAGGACGCGGGCGCCGGCATGCCGAAGAAGAGCATTGCCACCAGCAGCGCGGTCGTCAGCCCGATCAGGGCCGCCGCCGGGGCCGATGCACCGCACAGCAGCAGTCCCAGCAGCAGCACGATCGGCGCGCCGGAAACCAGCGTCGAAACGGCCGGCGAGTTGGCCGGATCGTAGATCTGGGTCCATTCCATGGGGGAACACCCTCGCTCAGTCGTTGTGCGGGCTCACCAACGTAAGATCGAGGCTCGGAAGAGCCCCTTCTGCCGCCCTGGCAGGGCTCCGCGGAGGGAGAGCGCCTGCGTTCCTGGGGCTTACGCCCCAGGCTATTGACTGCCGCCGCTCCGCGGCTCTCCTGTCTTCTTCTGTCTCCTGTTCTTCTGTCTTCTCCCCCTTACCCCACGCGGCACACAAAACACTTCAAGTACTGCCCCTCCAAACACGTCACCGCCACCGGATGGTCGGGCGATGCGCCGCGCTGCTCAAGCACTTGGATGTCGCGGCGGGTCTGCTGGGCCACGCCGAAGAGCATGTTGAGGAAGTCCTCACGGCTGACGTGGCCCGAGCAACTGCACGTAACGAGGATTGCTCCCGGCTCGAGCAAATCGAGCCCCAAACGATTGAGCCAGTGGTACGCGCGGAGGGCCTCGTCCACCGCCCGCCGACTGCGCGCGAACTTGGGCGGATCGAGGATCACGGCCCCGTAACGCTCGCCGGAGGCGACGAGCGTTTCCATCGTCTTGAAGCAATCGCCGGCCATGAACTGCACGTTGCCCAGGCCGTTCCGCTCGGCGTTCGCGCGGGCCAGGGCGACCGCCTTGTCGCTGGTGTCGACGCCCAAGACTTCGCGGGCACCGCCGGCGGCCGCGGCCAGGCTGAAGCCGCCGCTGTAGCAGAACATGTCGAGCACGCGCCGACCACGCACGTAGCGGGCTGCCGCCTGGCGGTTCTCCCGCTGGTCGAGATAGAAGCCCGTCTTCTGCCCCTCGGCCAAATCGAGTTGAAAGCGCAGGCCGTTTTCGACGATAACCACCGGCTCGGCCGGCGGCTGGCCCCAATGCAGGCCGTCGCGGATCTCCAACCCTTCGGCCTTGCTGATGCCGCGCTCGGTGCGGAGGAATACGCCCCGAGGCTGCGTCAGTTCGATGAGCGTGGCCAGGATCGGCTCCAGACGCGCGGCCATCGCCGCCGCGGTCACCTGCACGCACAGGTAATCGGCGTAGCGGTCGACCACCAGCCCGCTCAGGCCGTCGCCCTCGCTGAAGACGAGCCGGGCGGCCCCTTGCGGATCGTTCAATCCCAGTTCGGCGCGGAACCGCACGGCCGACTCGATCCGCTGCCGCCAGAAGGCGTCGTCGAGTTGCTCGCTCGTGTTCCAGGTGTAGAGCCGCACGCGGATCCGGCTGCGACCGTTGTAGATGCCGCGCGCGACGAACTTCCGTTTGTCGGACAGCAGATCGACCACCTCGCCGTCGGCAGGTGTGCCTTCGACATCGTCGATGGCCGAATCGAGCACCCAGGGATGCCGGCCATAGAACGGGCGGGCCTTGCGCGGTTTCAATACGACGTATGTCAACTTCGGCTCCCCGGCGGTTCGCTGGCGATGGCGCGGAATTCCGATTGCCACTGAGTGTACGGGATTGGAGCCCCGCCGGCAAGGAGGAGGGTTCAGTGGGCAGGGTTCAGGACTTGTGCTCGACGTCTATCACGATGCACGCGTCCCCAAGCTGAAGTCTGCGGACCATTGAAGAACGGTGGGGTTGCGAACGACGTCGCGATGGAGTCCTGAACCCCGAACCCTGACCACTGAACCCTCGTCCTCGAAATGCTCTTGCCCCCAGCGAACTTCCGGTCAACAATGTACTGCCCTGAATCACGCCGCCGAACCGCACGCCGATGTCCCACTCCGCCGCACCTCCGCCCGACACCTACGCCGCGTGGCGGAACCCCGACTTCCGCCGCTATGCCGCGAGTTGGTTCCTGCTGATGTTCTCGAAATGGGTCGAGATCGTGGCGGTGGCGGTCTATATCTACGACCAGACCGAGAAAGACCCGCTGGCGTTGGGGCTTGTGGGCGCAGTGCAGGGGCTGCCGGTGATTCTGCTGTCGATCGGCGGCGGCCAGATCGCCGATCGTTTCGACCGCCGCCGCGTGGTCACGCTGACGCTCTTGCTGAGCACGCTGGTCTGCACGGGCCTGCTGGCGCTCTCGCTCGCGGAAGCCTCAATCCCGAAGTCCTATCTCGTGCCCGCGATCTACACGCTCTTGGGAATCGGTGCAGTGGGCATGGCGCTGGGCGGACCGTCCCGCGCGGCCCTGCTGCCGCAACTCGTCGAGCCGGAACTGCTGGCCAACGCCATTACTTGGAACAGCACGGTCTTCCAGATCGCCTGCATGAGCGGGCCGGCGATCGGCGGGCTGGTGCTCGACGCCTTCGGCCCGCCGGCCGCGTTCGGGCTGGCCGTGGGCTGCCGGGCCGTGTCCGTGCTGGTGCTCGTGGGCGTGCGCTGCCGGCCGACGGCCCCGCGCGAGCAGTCGGTCTCGTGGGAGAATCTGGCCGCGGGGCTGCGGTTCGTCTGGGGCAACAAGATGATCCTGGCCGCGCTGACGCTCGACCTGCTGGCCGTCTTGATCGGCGGGCTGACCTATCTGTTGCCGATCTTCGCCATCGACATCCTACACGTCGGCAAGTCGGGCCTGGGTTTCCTGCGCTCGGCCGAGGCGGTCGGGGCCGTATGCATGGCGCTGCTGATCGCGCATCGGCCGCCCATGCAGCGGGCCGGCCGCACGATGCTCTGGGCCGTGGCCGGTTTCGGCGCGGCAACCGTGGTTTTCGGCTTCTCCGAGTCGTTCTGGCTGTCGATGGCCATGATGTTCCTGATCGGGGCGTTCGACAACATCAGCGTCGTGGTGCGGCACACGCTGGTGCAGGCGCTCACGCCCGACGCCATGCGCGGCCGCGTCTCGGCCGTAAACAACGTCTTCATCGTGGCCTCGAACGACTTGGGCGGCCTGGAGTCGGGCGTGGCCGCGAAGCTCTTCGGCCCGTTGATCGCGGTCGTCGGCGGCGGGATCGGCGCGCTGCTGGTCGTGCTCGGCGCGGCCTGGAAATGGCCCGACCTGCTGCGGATCGGCTCGCTGCAAAGCCTCAAGCCCATCGAGCTGGCCGAAGTCCGCGAAGCGGCCGACGACGAACTGGCGGCGCGGGGGTAAGGCGGTATCCGCATCGGGCGTGCAACGGTCAGTGGCGAGCACTTCGCTGCCTAGTTGCAGTCTGCTCCGGTGCCCGCTATCCTGGCGTGATACCAACTTTTTCTTCCGCTTGGAGACCGTAACCATGTTGCGCCGCCGTTGCCCGGTTCTTCTGAGTGCGATTCTGCTGTCGTTGTCTTGCGTGCCCGCGGTGGCCGAGCCGATCGTGAGAAATGTCTGGCCTGCGGAGGCGCCGGGCGAGAAGGGGGATATCGGCGAGGAGAAGCCGATGCCGCCCCAAAAGGAGGCACGGCCGGTGATTCGGCTGGCCAACGTCAGCAAGCCGACGATCACCGTGTACAAGCCGGAAAAAGAGAAGGACACCGGCGCGGCGGTGGTGATCTGCCCGGGCGGGGGCTACAACATTCTGGCCATGGACCTGGAGGGCGAGGAAGTCGCCAAGTGGCTCAACTCGATCGGCGCGACGGGCGTGGTCTTGAAATATCGCGTGCCCGCGCGCAAGGGACAGCCGCGGCATCTGGCCCCGCTGCAAGACGCCCAGCGGGCCGTGAGCCTCGTGCGCGCAAACGCCAAAGACTGGGGCATCGATCCGCAGCGAATCGGCATCCTCGGCTTCTCGGCGGGCGGGCACCTGGCAGCCGCCACATCGACCAACTACGACAAGCGGCAGTACGAAACGCTCGACGACGTCGACAAGGTAAGTTGCCGGCCCGACTTCGCGGTGCTCATTTATCCGGCGTATCTTACGGCCGGCGAGCAACTCTCGCCGGAGATCCGCGTCAGCGAACAGACGCCGCCGGTCTTCTTCGTCCACGCCGGTGACGACCGCATTAGTCCGGAGAACAGCATCGCCATGTACCTGGCGCTGCGCAAAGCGAAGGTGCCGGCCGAACTGCACGTCTACGGCAGCGGCGGCCACGGCTTCGGCCTGCGCCCCAGCGATCATCCTTGCTCGACCTGGCCGCAACGCTGCGAGCAATGGCTGAAGAGCCAGGGGATCCCGGCGAAGTAGGGCGCGTGAAACGCACCGGTATTGGTTGTCGCTGCCGAAATCGCAGATCGACGATTGCCGAGTGCGAGGTTCTGGCAACAGGTCGCAACGATGAGGCGGCGATCGTGCCGTAAGGACGTACGACGCAAGTGTCTTGCGGCAAACGACTTGTGACGATCTCTGGAATGGTCGCGAAGAACTCATTGACGGAACCGCCGAAACACGATAGACTTGTGATATGGACGGGCGCGTCCGTCCGCCGCTCCGACCGACGAACCCCCGATACCCGTTATGACCACCCGAAACGGTACAGCCTCCGAAGATCCCGCAAAACGCCAGGCCATCCTCGAACGGGCCATCGCCGCGTTCGCTGAGCTTGGGTTCCGCGGGACCGACGTACAGGTGATCGCTGACCGGGCCTGCGTGGGCAAGGGCACGGTCTACCGCTACTTCCGCAACAAGGAAGACCTGTTCTGGGCCGCCACCTATGAAGTGATGATGCGGTTGGACCGGCACCTCGACGCGGCCATGCAAGGGGTGGAAGGCGCGGCGGCCAAGTTGTGGGCCTCGGCCATGGCCTACGCCGAGTTCTTTGAGAACCATCCGCCCTATCTGGAGATGTTCGTTCAGGAGCGGGCCGAGTTCCGCGGCTGCGGGCCGGAGTCGCACCTCGAGTTCCACGAGCAGATGATCCGTAAGTTCGGCGGCATCCTGCAGCAAGGCATCGACGCGGGCGAACTGCGGCCCGTCGATCCCCGCGTCACGACGCTTTCGTTAGGTTGCCTGTTGCACGGCACCGTGGTCTTGGGATCGCACTTGCGGCCGGCAAGCGTCATGGAAATCGCCAAGCAGGCGGTGGAGTTGTTCTTGACGGGTCTTCGCACCGAGTCGGCATGTTTGAGTGGGAGTCAGTCGCCGTGAGTACCATTGCAACGAAGAAGCCTGCCACCGCATCCGAACCGCCGGCATTCGAGCGGAAGGATGGTGACGACAACCGATCCAAATCGGGTGCAAAGGAGTATCCTGCGCCGCCGCCGATAACCGAGAAGGCGCCGCCGTCGGGTGTCCGCCGCAGGCTGCTGATTGCCGGCGTGGCGGTCGTTGCGGCCATTGCCGCTTGGAACGTGCGTGGTTGGCTCGGCACTCGCGGACAAGACACGGCCGCCAACGGCAAGGCAACCCTGGGGTTCGTTGCCGACGGCCCCAACGCCGGCCAAGACGCTTCGTCGGCGGCAAGGATCGAGACGGTGTGCTGCGAAGCGGTGGACCGCAACGAAACGCTGAGGTTGACCGGCACGCTGACGGCCGATGTTAGGTCCTCCGTAGCTTCCAACGTCAGCGGACTGGCCGCGGAGGTCTTCGTCGACCGCGGCAGCGTGGTCCGCGAAGGAGAGCCGCTGGTGCAGATCGACGCCGCCGACGCCAAGTTCAAGTACGCCGAAGGGCTGGCGATGGTCGAGGAGTTGAAGGCCCGGTTGGGCATCACCGACGACGGCAGCAGTTTCGATCCCCTCGAACTGCCCGAGGTGAAGTTGGCCAAGGCGGTCTTCGAACAGGCGCAGCGGAACCTGGACCGCGTCCAACGGCTGGCCGAAAAGAAGGTCGTCTCGCAGGACACCATCGAACAGGCGCAGACCGAGTACGAGTTGGCCTTGAATCGTCACTTGCAGGCCTTGTATCAGTCGCGGCAGGCATACCAGGCCTGCAAAACGGCACAGGTACGGGCAGAGATTCTGGACAAGGCCGTGAAGGACACGACCATCTTGGCCCCGTTCGACGGTTGGGTGGCCGAGAAGCTGGTCGACAAAGGCGAGCAGATTTCGGCCGGGATGCAGGCCACCAAGGTCGTCACGCTGGTGAAGATCAATCCCCTGCGACTCTCCTTGACCGTGCCGCAGCAGAGCATTGCGCACGTGCAGAAGGGGCAGAAGGTGCGGTTCCGCGTCGACGCCTATCCGAACCGCGAGTTCGTAGGGACCGTGCAGTTCGTCGCGCCGATGGTGGCCGACAACAACCGCTCGATGACCATCGAGGCCGCGGTGCCCAACGAGATCAAGGACGGCAGGCCGGAGTTGATCCCGGGGCTCTTCGTCACCGCCGAGTTGAAGCTGCAGAAGACGCAGCCCAAGGTCTTCGCGCCGCTGAGTGCCGTGCAATGGACCGGCGAGCAGGGGCGGGTGTTCGTGGTCCGCGATGGCGTCGCCCGCGAGCAAGTCGTGCAGATCGGCGAAATCGATCGGGACAGCAACAAAGTGGAGATCCTCTCGGGCCTCAACGGCAAGGAGACGCTGGTCGCCCGGCCAGGGCAGGTCCGCGACGGGGTGCCGGTGCGTCCATGAGAAGGCTGGCCGAAATCTGCGTCAAGCGTCCCGTTTTCGCCACCGTGATCATTCTGGTGCCGGTGGTCTTCGGTATCTTCAGCTACATGAAGCTGGGCGTGGACCGTTTCCCCAAGGTCGATTTCCCGATCGTCACCGTGATTACGCGCCAGCCCGGCGCCGCTCCCGAAGAAATCGAGACTGAGATCACCGACAAGATCGAAGAGGCGGTGAACACGGTCAACGGCATCGACGAGCTGCGGTCGATCTCCTCCGACGGCATTTCGCAGGTGTTCATCACCTTTCAGTTGGAGAAGGACATCGACGTTGCGGCGCAGGACATCCGCGACAAGATCGACCGCGTACTGCCGGACCTGCCCAAGGACATCGACAAGCCGTTCGTCGAAAAGCTCGACCCCGATTCGGCCCCGGTGCTGACAATCGCCGTCTCCGCGCCTCCGCCGGCCACGATCCGCGACATCACGGAGTATTGCGACAAGGTGCTGAAGCGGCAGTTGGAGACCATCGCCGGCGTGGGACAGGTGATGATCGTCGGCGGGCAGGCTCGACAGATCAACGTGGATCTCGACCCGAAGCTGCTCCGCGCGAACCGACTGACGGTGGTCGATGTGTCGCGGGCGCTGGCGGCCCAGAACTTACAGATGCCCAGCGGCACGATGAAGACCGGCGGCACGCAATTCACGCTCCGCACGATGGGCCGCGTGGCCAGTGTCGAGGAAATGGCCCGCATCGCCGTCGTCCACCGCGACAATCGTACGATTACAATCGGCGATCTCGGCGCCGTGAAGGACTCGACCGAGGAGGAAATTAGCGCCTCGCTGTTCAACGACACGCCTTGCGTGCTGTTGAACATCCGCAAGCAGTCGGGCACGAACACGGTCGAAGTGGCCCACCTGCTCAAAGAGCGCCTCAAGGAGCTCACAAAAGTCGCGCCCGAGGGCTACAACATCGAACTGGCCCGCGACCAATCGATCTTCATCGAGGCCGCGGTCCACACGGTGCAGGAACACCTGCTCCTCGGCGGCGCGCTGGCTGCGGTGATCGTGTTCTTCTTCCTGGCCAATTTCCGGGCCACGTTGATCGCGGCCGTATCGATTCCCACCTCGATCGTGGCCGCCTTCGCGATCATCAAGTACATGGGCTTCACGCTCAACAGCCTGACGCTGCTGGCGTTGACCCTTTCGGTAGGCATCGTGATCGACGACGCAATCGTGGTTATGGAGAACATCTTCCGCTACATTGAGGAGAAGAAGTATACGCCCCATCAGGCGGCCCTGGCGGCCACAGGCGAAATCGCGCTGGCCGTGCTGGCCATCACCATTTCGCTGGTGGCCGTGTTCCTGCCGATCGCCATGATGGAAGGGATCGTGGGCCGCTTTCTCACCTCGTTCGGCATCACGATGGCGGCCACGATCATGGTGAGCATGTTGGTCTCCTTCACGCTCACGCCGATGTTGGCCGCGCGGTGGTTCAAGGGCTCGGCCGAAGGCGTGATCGAAGCACCCGAGGCGCTGGTGGCCGAGGCCGCTCCGGAACAGGCGGCCTCGGCGCACGCCCCTTTGCCCGATCCGCACGCCGCGTCCTCACACGGCGGCGGATCGGGTTCGAAGGGGCAAGTCTTCTATCGCGCGATCGAGTCGGCCTACATGCTCATCTTGCGGTTCTCATTGCGGCACCGCTGGGTAGTAGTGACGGCCACGGTGGCCGCCTTCTGCACACTGCCGCTGCTGTTCAAAGTGGTGCCCAAGAACTTCCTGCCCGACGACGACCAATCGGAGTTCCAGGTTGCCGTACAAGCGCCCGAGGGGACGACACTCGATGCCACACGCGTGCTTGTGGCGCGGATCGCCCGCGACATCCGCCAGCTCGACGGCGTCCGTTACACGATCGCCAGCGTGGCCGACACCGAGCAGCGGAACCCCTACCAGGGCTCGATCTACGTGCGGCTGGTAAACATCGCCGACCGCCAGTACGGCCAGTTGACGGCCATGGACTATGTGCGGAAGAACGTTGTGCCCAAGCACGTCGAGGAGTTCGCCGCCTTGCAGAAGGCCGACGCCGCACGGCGCGAGGCCGAGGCCCAGGAGCGCGGCGAGCGAGTCAACGTCGTGGCCGGCCGGCTGCGGATCAGCGTCAATCCCGTACCCGCGTTCTCCGGCGGCGGCGTGAGCAGCGGCGACGTGCAGTACATGATCGGCGGTCCCGACGTGCGGAAGCTGGAGCAGTACGCCACGGCGGTGATGGACGACCTCCGCAAAGTGCCCGGCGCGGTAGACGTGGACTCGTCCATTTCTGCCGGCATGCCGCAATACGCCTTGCGGATCGACCGCGCCAAGGCGGCCGATGCGGGCGTCAACGTGGCCGAAATTTCCAACACGCTTCGCCTGCTCGTGGCCGGCGACAAGGTGTCGGACTACAACGAGAAGGGCGAGCAGTACGAAGTCCACGTCCGCTCGACGGCCGACGCCCGCAACCGCATGGCCGAATTGAAGATGGTCACAGTGCCGTCGAGCAAGGGCGATCCCGTGCCGCTGGAGAACGTGGTTCGCTTCGACCCCGACACCGGTCCAGCGCAGATCAACCGCCTGAACCGCACGCGGCAGGTGACCGTTTACTGCAACATGGTCCCCGGCACCTCGCAACAGACGTTGTTGGACGCGATCGACGAGTCGGCAAAGCGGCTGGAAATGGGCCCGGAGTACGTCACCGGCCTGCTGGGCAAGTCGAAGGAAATGGCCAAGACGTTCAAGGCGTTCTTTATGGCCTTCGTCATGGCCTTCATCTTCGTTTATCTGTGCATCGCCGCGCAGTTCGAGTCGTGGCTCCACCCGATCACGATCCTGCTGTCGCTGCCGCTGACGCTGCCGTTCGCCCTGCTGTCGCTGCTGTTGTTCGGGCAGTCGATCAACATTTTTTCGCTGCTGGGCATCCTCGTGTTGTTCGCGGTGGTGAAGAAGAACTCGATCTTGCAGATCGACCATGCGAACCAACTCCGCGCAGCGGGCATGCCGAAGTTCGAGGCCATCATGGCGGCCAACCGCGACCGGCTCCGGCCGATCCTCATGACCACCGTGGCCTTCGTGGCCGGCATGTTGCCCACGCTGATCTCCAACGCCGAAGGGGCGGCCGTGAACAAGGCCATCAGCGGCGTGATTGTCGGCGGGCAAACGCTCTCGCTGTTGCTGACGCTGCTGGCCACGCCCGTGGCCTATTCGCTGTTCGACGACCTGAGCGTAAAGCTCAAGGGTTGGTTCGGCCGCAAGCCGGAGGTTGTGACGGCCGAAGCGGCCGACGACGACGACCGCTCCTGGACAGATGACGGCGACCGCGACGACGATGACCGCGGCGGCGACACGGTGCGGTTCATGCGCGGCGACGAGACGCTCGTCCTCCGCCGCGAGAAACCGCACGAAGAGCCGACGTTGCGGTGAGCGGTAGGCTGTGCGTCAGATCGTCTGATCGCCGCCGTAGGTTGTACGGCTGCGGGGCTCTTCCCGGCGTCCGACGGTGTGCTCGATGTGTTTCTCGAGTTTGTCTAACGCGCCGTGCAAGGATTGAGCGACCGTCGGGCCGAGGTGCTTCGCGGTGATCGGTGGCAGTCCGGCCAGGCGGGCCTCGACGACGCAGCGTTTGTCGTGCGTGCCGGGCTTCTGGCCGTTTTCGTCGGCGAAGCGAACCACGACGCGCGTAACGCGGTCGCCGAACCGCTCCATCGCACCGGTCACGGCGTTCTCGACCTGCTCGGCCAATTCCGCACTGCCTTGGATGTGGTTGTCGGTGTGGACCTGAACTTGCATGATGCTTGCTCCGAAGTTCCGTGGCCTGATGTGGGGGGCCGTCGTGCAAAACCTCTACCCGCGGGGCGTGCGGCGGCCACGCAATACATCCGACGGCCGCCTCACCGCACTCAATTCTAGGTCGCCGGGCGGCAAAGGCAACCACCCGGTGGGGTACGGCATTGCTACTTGTGGAACCTTGGAGGTTGGTGAAGAAGAAAGGCCGGCCTACAACCGCAATCGTCTGCGCACGTACGAGCCCAGCAGACACCCCGCCGCGGCGATCATGAGCACGCACGTCCCCGGTTCGGGTACGGCGTGGGCGCCGTCTGCCGCGCCCGTAGTCGGTCGGATCGTCACGCTGCCGCCGGCGCCGATGACGAGCGTGCCTTGCACGATCGAGTCGGCCGTCAAGTGGCCGCTGACGTTGGTCGTGCCCGCGCCGGCTATGCCGTCCACGCCGACCGTGCCGCCGACGCTCAAGGTGGCCGAATTGACGATGTTGCCCAGCGTCAGCGTCGCCGTCTCGGTCTGGAGCAAGTCCAGATTGCCCGTTGCGTGGAGCGGGGCCGAAATGACGTGGCTCTTCGTGCCGGCGACGGTAATGCTGGCATTGCCGCCGGTCGTCTGCATAGTAATGGCGCCGGTATCTCCCGTCTGCCCAACGGTATAGGCCGTATTGCCGCTGAAAGCGATCTGCTTGAGGTTCACCGAAACCGTGCCGAGCGACACATGCGCCGTGCTGGATCCGGCGATTGTCGAGAACTGCGCGAGATGACCGGTGGGCGCCGCGCCGATACCCGGGGCCTGCTTTACTCCGCCGCCGTCAATCCAGTTGTCGTTGTTGCTCCAAGCGGTGTTGCCTCCCAGTCCGGCCCACTTGGCCGTGCCGTTGAACGTGGCCGGCTGGCGCACGGCGATAACCACGCGGCTACCGGCGCCGATCACCAGGGTGTCCTGTACGATCGAGTCGGCGATCAGGGCCGCGGCGTTCGTGCCGTCGCCCACGGTGGTCGTGCCCGTGCCGCCGATCGCGCCGACTTCCTGCGTGGTGACGCCCGTGATCCGCAAGCCGGTGTTGGCCGCACGGCTGTTGTTGACGACGTCGACGAAGCGCACGGCCGCCGCATCGCCGAGCCCCGAGACCGCACCCGTAAGTTCCAACGCGGCCCCGGGCTCGACAGTCACGCTCGGACGGGCGCCCGCCGCCACGGAGGCCGTCGAACCGGCAGCCAGATTGAACTTCACCCTCTGGCCGGCGAGGCCGTTAAGAGTGAGGTTCGCGCCGACGACCCAGTTCGTTGTCGAGGAACTGCCGCCGCGGAATTCGATCGGTCTGCCGCCGGTCAAACCGCTGGAGCCGCTCACGCTCAGGCCGCTGAAACCGTAACTGGGAGCGCCGGCGAGCGTCAGGGTCGAACCGGCAAGCTCCAAACCGCCGAGCACGGCCGGGCTGCTGGACGCCGCGTTGAGCGCGCTGTCCTGCGTGACGGCAAAATGCGTTGCCGGCAGGTTGACGATCGGATCGACATCGAACGCGCTGTCGAAAACCACGCTGCTCAGCGTG
>Ga0233425_10009120_pt1 | contig 12756 bp, 8 predicted proteins | sample Watercolumn_Towu_2_FD_181712 | JGI IMG/M metagenome (GOLD analysis project Ga0233425, IMG submission 181712) | Freshwater microbial communities from Lake Towuti, South Sulawesi, Indonesia - Watercolumn_Towuti2014_140_MG | ecosystem: Environmental > Aquatic > Freshwater > Lake | place: Indonesia...
GCAATGTGATCGCCTACAAAACAACCTTTGCCACGCATGAGACCTCGCCAGTCTGCTCGGCGCGTGGTGCGTGTGCGGCGGTTGATCGCGTACCGTCCACCCTCATGAACGACTCGTGGCAGCGCGCCGCATGGCGCGCTGTGCTTCTGCTGCTGCCTGTTGCGCTTCTGAACTATCTCGATCGGCAGATGTTGGCATCGATGAAGTCGTCGGTCATGGGTGACATCGCCGACCTCTCAACAGATGCGCAGTGGGGCATCATGCTCGGGCAGTTCAAGTGGATGTACGCGCTGCTGAGTCCGCTCGGAGGCTGGGTCGCTGATCGATGTGGCCGCCGCATCACCATTGCATGCAGTCTCTTCGCGTGGTCTGCAGTGACATGGACCACTGGCAGTGCCACGAGCGCAAGTGAACTCCTGTGGACACGGACCCTGATGGGCGTCAGCGAGGCGTTCTACATACCAGCGGCACTCGCACTGATCACCGATCTGCATGGGCCGCGCACTCGATCGCGCGCCATTGGACTCCATCAAACGGCGATCTATGTCGGAATGATGGCGGGTGGATTCGGGGGCTATGTCGCGGATGCACCGTCGCTCGGCTGGCGAAGTGCGTTCCACTTTGCCGGAATCGTCGGCATGCTGTACGCGCTGCCGCTGCCTTGGTTACTTCGTGCGAGTGCCCAAGCGATTCCGGCAACGCATATGGAACGCCCGCCGGGGCGCGCCGCGCTGCGCGAACTCCTCGGCAGCGCTCCGTTCCTGCTGCTTGTGGCGTGCTTCACACTGCCTGCCATGGCGGGGTGGATCGTGCGTGATTGGATGCCTGCGGTACTGAAGGAGCAGTTTCAGATCGGTCAAGGGATTGCTGGCGTATCAGCAACGCTGTACACAACGATCGCGATGCTCGTGGGTGTTGTGATCGGCGGTTGGATGGCAGACCGCTGGAGCCGGACAAGTGGACGCGGCCGCGCATGGGTGAGTTGCATCGGCATCGTGGCGCTCGTACCCGCGCTGTTTGGTGTTGGCAATGCAGGCACGCTTGTTCAGGCGGTGGTGTTTCTGTCGCTCTTCGGCCTCGGCTGGGGGCTCTTCGATTGCAACAACATGCCGATCCTGTCGCAGATCGCACGCCCGCACCTGCGCGCAACGGGCTACGGCATTATGAACTTCGTGAGTATCAGCTGCGGCGGGTTTGCCGACTGGCTGTTCGGTGCGCTGCGCGACGGCGGCGCGCCGAACAATGGGATCTTTGCTGCGTTTGGTGTGATCGCGCTCATCGGCGCAGCGCTCATGGTGCTGGTGGCGCGAAGTCTGCCGCAGCAGCCGCAGGCTTCGCAAGCGGAATGATCCATTCACGATGGAACAGTTGCTCGCGGGCCTTGCCTGTGAACATCTGAAGGATCTGCTCTCCAGTGTGGCGACTTGCCATCTGGATGCGACTCGCGACTGCGCCGGCCGGTTCAGGCGCATCGATCGCGCCGACAACGCTGATCCAATCCCCCGCGCGCACACGATCTGCAGCGGGCACACGGTCCGCAAGGGGGAAGCCGAGTACCTCGGACTTGGGCAGCAGCATGCGGTGAATCTCTGCAACGCTGCGGAAGTTTTCGGGTACCCACACGCGATGCCCCGCGAGTCGTTCCTGCTGCGCAGCGGTGAATGTCCCCAGAGGAGCATCAAACACACTGAGAAAACTCGTCAGTGCGAGCAGCACGGCAAGCGCTGACGGCGCGGCGCCGAGGCGCGTCCACCGCGGCGTGAAGAGCGCCCAGAGGGCAAAGGCGATCGTGGCGGCAAGCAGCGGCCAGTGCCACCAGTCAAACGCGAGCGGCCCAAGATCGCGCGCGAGTATCAGCGACAGCCATGCGATCGGAACAACGGTAGCGACCGCACCAATATGCGTGAGCATGAATGCATTTCGACCAACATGATGCCCGCGCGTCGCGAGCAACACAGCGAGTGCCGGCATCGCTTCGAGGAGATAGCGACCGGAACGCTGCGCGGGAAGACAAAACACGAAGAACATCACCGCAACCCACAGAAGCAGCATCCGCTCGGACTCGGTGAGTTCGCGCCGATGCTTCCAACACTCGACAAGTACGCCAAAGAGCGGGAACGCCAGCAATCCTGCATGCAGAAAGGGCGACAGGGCGAGCGACCACACACTGAACCCGCCCCACAAAAATCCACTGATCCACTCGCCCAGACCCCCCGCCATCTTGCGGACATTCTCGCCGACCACAAACTCTCGCCAGGCCGCGGCAGGATCGGGGTCGAGGACAAACCAGCCGCTGAAGAGAGCCAGCGAAATCACAGCGACTGTGCCGCACACGAGCAACGGGCGCATCACTCGCGCCACGAAACTCGTAGCCGCACTGGCGCTCGCTCTGCGCCACTCCACGATGGCAAGCCACATCAGAATTGGCGCAAGCAGAGCGAAACTCCGAAACAGGAGCGCTAATCCCACCGCAATCCCGAGCAGCGGCAACCTCCAGCCGCGCGTGACCTCTCTGGGTGCGAGCGTGACCCACGCCACCGACCCAAACAACCAGAAGGTCTCCGGCGCGTTGGTGAGGAATGGCCGACCGTAACGGAATGTGCCGAGAAACCCAAGCAGCGTCAGTGCTGCGGTGATCGCCGTTGTCGCCGTTCGCCCGCTGATTCGCCATGCAAGCAGCGCAGCGAGTCCCGCCGTTGCCATGGACCACACAACGCTCGGCCAGCGCAGCGCGGGCAGAGACCACCACTCGCCCCAATTTGATGTGATCATCCCCTGCCAGAACAGGGGTGGCGGCTTGGTGTTGCGCATCTCATCCATTCCGCTGACCAGCGGCAGCCACTGGCCGCTCGCCGCGGTCATGCGCGTGATCTGGAGATACACCCACTCATCGCCGTTCGTCGGCGCTTGCATCGAACCAATGCCGTGCAGATAAGCGCAGAGCGCAAGCGACACACCGAGTCCGCCGAGCAGCAGCGCAGTGCGTTCATCGCGCAGATGCTCCGCTTCGGGGTCGATGCCCTCGATGCGCACATGCCGATAGGTCCAAAGATCGTTCATCACGAAATTGATGAGGCTTGCGATCGCAATCCCCATCAGATTCGCCACGAGATAGGGAACGACCGCTGTAAGCATGTTCGTGAGCGCGACCTGCACCAGGATGCCCGCCCAGTTTGCCGCCGCGTACTGGATGTACTGCTGCACGATCGGCAGATCACGCGTGCGGTCGCGGTCGCGCCATGTCCAGAGTCGATTCCACCAGAAATTGTTGGTCATACCTATGACGATGCCCGTGAACATCGACAGGTTGAGTCGCAACGACTGGTCGCTCACCGAACTGTAGAGCCACTCAAAGCAGATCCAGATGACAATCTGGTTGATGGCAACGCCAGAGATGCCGACTGTTCCGAATCGCAGGAAGCGACCGCGCTGCCGCCAAGACCATCCAAGCACCGCGAGACCCATGCCAAGCGGCGTGCGGTTGGCGGGGCTTCGCTGCTGAGGCTTCATGGGTTCGACGAGGAGGACGCGAGCGCTTCGCGCGCCGCGGCGAGGACCGCATCGGGAGCGATGCGCTTGAGACACTGGTTGTCGCCGTCACAGGGCGAATGGCGATGGTTGTACGCAGTCAAGCAGGGCGAACAGGCGATCGGCTGCCAGAACGCGCGCATGCGTGGACTCCAACTGGAGTAGAGCAGCGGCGTTTCAGGCCCATACATCACAAGCGCGTGGATCGGTGTCATTGCCGCGAACTGAACGGGACCGCCATCGTTGGTGATCAGAAGTTTCGCGCGATGAAAGAGGCACATGAGATGGCGAACGGAGGGGGTCTCACCGGCGAGGTTGATAATCCCGGGAAGAAAATCGCAGGCGCGGCGAAGATCGTCGGCGAGCGGTCGATCCTCGGGCATGCCGATGATTCCGATTGCGTGACCATCGGCGAGTAGCGCACGCGCAACCGATGCGTAGTGCTCAAGTGGCCATGCACGGATGGGCAGCAATCCACCACTTGGATACAGAAGAACAAGCGATCGCCCAGCGCATGACGGATGGTCACGGTGCAGCTGCGCGACTTCGCGCTCGACTTCCCCAGCCTCCGGCTGGAACACGGGCGGTTCGAATCGCTCCGCGATCGGCGCGTTCTTGCTCGGCGGTGTGGTCAATGTGCCAATCGCTTCAACAAGCGCGATGAGCTGATGCGACAAGTGCCGATACGGGTTGTACGGCACTGGTGCTGTCATGAACGAACCGCGGTAGAGCCCCTCCTGCGTTGCTCGGTGAAACCCTGCGCGATGTCGCGCACCCGACACGCCGCTGAGGATTGCGCTGATACGCGCGAAGAGTTCGCAGTCCACAACCGCATCAAAGCGTCCTGACCGCATGATGCCGATCGCTCGCAGCAGATCGACCGCCAAGTGCCCGGGCGAGTCATCACGCAGCGTGATGACATGCGCTGGGTCGACGACACGCAGCAGATCGAGTACTGGCCTGTTCTTGCGAAACACCATTGCATGAATCTCAACCCCAGGGTGACGGTCACGCAGCCGACGAAACATCGGCTCCGCGAGCACCAGACTTCCCATTTCGCTCAGCAATATCACAAGAACGCGCCGCAGCAGCGGGCGTTCATCGGGCGGCGGCGCAAATCCGATCGCACGCTGCGCGGCGTGCCACGCAGAGAGCGCGCCGCACAGCGGAACTCCAACCACTCGATCCACCAACCGTTGAAGATGGATATCCATGCGCGCGTCCTTGCGGGGGGCGATGCTACGCTCACGCCGCCGTCACGGCGTCCGCATGCGCGCGCTCCTCACCTCTCGCGTCTCATCGGTCCTGGTGTTTCTGCTCGCGTGGCTTGCGGCGTTCATTTTGGCACCGCGTCCGAACGAGTCGCGATTCGCATTCACACCGCCGCGCGCATCCCCCACCGCCGACAACGCGGAGTTTCTCGCGACGGATTTGCCGCGCCCCACCCCCTCGGCGCATGCGTCCTCGGTCACCGTGCTGCCGGATGGCGGGCTGCTTGTCGCATGGTTTGCGGGCGCTCGCGAAGGCGCATCCGATGTGGCGATTGAGATGGCGCGCGTGCGCGCCGGTCGCGTGGAGAGCACTTGGACAGCGCTGACGCGAGCGCAACTGCAGGGCATGGTGCAGCGCGTGATCCGTTCACTGGGCAATCCGGTGGTTTGGGTGGACGCACAGGGGCGCGTCAACTTGCATGTGGTGAGCGTCAGCTACGGCGGCTGGTCGGGCAGCGCGATCAATCATCTTGTCTCCGAAGATGGGGGCGCGCACTGGCAGTCGGCACGGCGTTTGATTGTTTCGCCCCTGTTCAACTTGAGCACACTTGTCCGAACCCAACCGGTTGCGATGGCCGATGGTTCGTGGGGACTGCCCGCCTACCACGAGTTCATCGAAAAGCATGGGATGTTCCTTCAACTGCGCTCCGATGGCGCGGTGCGTTCCGCTGAACGCATGCAGAAGTACGAAGGTGGATGGCTCCAACCCGCCGTTGCAGCACTCTCGCCACGGACTGCGGTCGCGCTGCTCCGATCGGCAAGCAAGAGCAGGCCATTCATCGGTGTCAATCGCTCTGCCGATGGAGGTGCCACTTGGTCGCTCGGGCACGCACTCGAGATCCCAAATCCTGATGCGTCTGTTGCGCTGCTTCGACTGTGCGATGGCACTCTGCTGCTCGCTGCGAATCCGACTCGCGGCGGTCGCGGCACCTTGCAACTGTTCACATCGACCGACGACGGCGCGACATGGGCAGCATCGCGGGTGATCGAGCGCGATGACAGCGGCGAGTTTTCCTACCCATGTCTTGCCGAGTCTCCGGACGGCATCGTTCACCTCACTTACACATGGCGGCGTCAGGGCATTCGCCTGTGCTCGTTTGGTCGGGGCTGGTTACGCAGCGATGGATTGGGTGATCCGATGCTCGGAGGCGGCCAATGAGCGCATGGCCGCTCAGCACTTGGATCGGGCTGTTTGGGCAGGCGCTCGTGGTTGCGGCACTCGGCCGCTTCCTGCGCGAGCAACTTGCAAGCGGCAGGCTGAAGCCGCTCGGTCCGGAGTCATGGCTGCCGATGCTGGTGGTGTTGTTCGTACCCCTCGATGGCATCGCCTTGGCTGGTCATCTGCGCGGACTGTGGGGCGACTTGAGCATCACTTCACTTGTCATCCTCGCTCTCTATGTAGTTGCCCCTCACGCATTGCCCGACCGGCCAGCGCGGATCTGGAGCGTGCTGCTCACCTTGCTCGTTGCCTTCCCTCTGTACGGTCCGCTCGTGCTGCCCATTCCTCGGATGCAGCGCGATGCATATTGGCTTGGGTGGCACCCGCAGTCGCTGCTGCAATTGCTGGCAATTGGTGCGGGAATTGCGGCCATGACGAGTCGGTGGCGCCCGCGGTGGATGCTTGTGCTCTCGATCGCACTTGGCGGATACGCTGTCGACCTGCTGGAGTCAACCAATCTTTGGGACTACTTGGTCGATCCACTTCTGCTTCTGATTTTCGGCTGGCTCGCAGCATTTCCAAGTTCGTTCTGTAATCCAAGCCGCACGCGAATCGCTCGGAGAGTTGAACAGCCCCACACGGAATGAGGAAGCGCACTGCCATGAACCCGCGACAACACCTGCGACACCGTCACCCCATCGTTCCATCAAATGAATGCGTCTCGCGCCGCATGATTGCGTGCGTAGGAGTGCTGTGCGCGGTGGGTGCCACATCGATGGCCTCCGCACAGTCGGTGACTGGCGTAGGCGGATCGCCGCGCATGCCGATCACCGGCGTCACCCTGTACCGCAGCGGAGTCGGGTCCTTCGAGCGGCAGGGTTCGATTGCAGCGGGCGATACGGTTTCACTGCGATTCGCGCAGGACGGCATCAACGACCTACTGAAGTCGATGGTCATTCTCGACGAACAACAGGCGCTCAAAGGCGTCTCTTTCGAATCAAATGAACCGCTCTCGCGACAGTTGGCGAGCTTCGGCATCGACTTGTCTGGCAATCCACCACTTGCGGACCTGCTCGGACGATTGCGTGGGACGCGAATCACGGTGACCAGCGACGACGGTCCCGTCTCAGGAACGATCCTTGGCAATGAGACTCGGCAGCAGGCAGTCGGCGACTCGAAGCAGCCGCTTGCTGTGCCCTACATCAACATCCTGACTGACAACGGCATTCGGTCGGTGAATCTCACAACGGTTGGCTCCGTGCAACTTCAGGATGCCGGGTTGAACGCTGAACTGAGCAAGGCGCTTGCTGCACTCGCTGCTCACACGACCGATCGCTTCAAGACGGTCTCGGTTTCGTTCGCGGGTCAAGGAAGCCGCACAGTGCGGATCGCCTATGTCGGCGAGATGCCTGTGTGGAAGACCAGCTACAGACTGGTGCTGCCCAGCGCAGAGAAGCCGAAGGATCCGTCGCTGCTGTTCGGCTGGGCCATCGTGGAGAATTCGACGGACGACGATTGGAGCGATGTGCGCCTTTCACTTGTCGCGAGCCAGCCAGTGAGCTTCGAGATGAATCTGGCGCAGGCCATGCACATCGAGCGACCTGAAGTGCCAGTACCAATGGTGGCGGGTGCCGCACCGCGCGTCTACGGCGACAGTTCTGCGTTTGAGGCGAGGCGAGAATTGAGTGTTGAGTCGCGACTCCGTGGAGGAGGAGCCGGTGGCGGAGTTGCCATGAAGAGCGCTCCATCGTCAGCGAGGATCGCAATGGACGCCGCGCCCGCGCCCCCATCAGCGACGGCAGCTCTGGCAGGCCAGTTCGGTGGGAGTGAGGGCGGCGAAGAGTTGTCGTGGAACAGTGCTGCCAGATCGCAGGCAGATGGTGGCGCAGTCGGCGAGTCGTTTCAGTACACGCTGCGAAATCCCGTATCGATCGCGCGCCAACAGTCGGCGATGCTGCCGATCATCTCGAGCGATGTACAGGCGCGTCGCATCAGCATCTTCAGCCCTTCGGACGGGATCGACCATCCCATGCGCGGTGTCGAGCTCTCGAACTCCAGTGGGCAGCAGCTCATCCCTGGTCCCATCTCGGTCTTTGATGGAAGCGCCTATGCGGGTGATGCGCAGATTCAGTTCATGGCAGCGGGAGACAAGAGATTGCTCGCGTACGCCGTCGATCTTGATGTGGCTTGTGCCGTGACGCGCGACTCCTCAACGGCCATCGTGTCCGTGAAGATCCTCGATGGATTCGTCGAGGAAACGCAGAAGGTTCGCGGGTCAGTGACGTATGCGTTCAAGAACAAGGATGCAACGCGAGCGCGGTCGCTGCTCGTCGAGTCACCGAAGTCCGCTGGCTGGGATCTGGTCGAACCCAAGAAGCCCGCGTCCGAGACGGCCCAGGTGTACCGATTCGAGCTTGATGTCGCTGCGGACAAGACTGCAACGCTGACAGTTGTGCAGGAGATCACGATGCGCCAGCGCCTAGTGGCCACAGACTATGACCTGCCCACCCTGCTCGGCTACGCGAGCAGCGGTAAAGCATCAGCGGCCGTTGTGGATGCATTACGGAAGGTCGCTGCGATGCGATCATCGATCGTTGATGTGGAGCGCAATCTGCAGAAGGCAGCGGCAGAGAGAGAGTCGATTGCGTCCGATCAGGAACGCATCCGACAGAACATGGGATCCATCGAAAGAGGAACGGAGCTCTATCGGCGCTATCTCGCCAAGTTTGATGAGCAGGAGAACCGCCTCGCCGAGTTGGCAAAGACGACCGCGGATCTGAAGCTTCGGCTGCAACAATTGAATGACGAGTTGAAGCAGTATCTCAGCGGCCTGAACATCTCCTGACTCGGATCGGTCAGCTCGCTGCACAACCCGCGCGAGCATGGTCGAGTTCGCTAGCGTGCCTTCGGAGGGATGAACGCGATTGCCATACTGCGCGGGGGTACGGCGGCCGTTGTCCGCAGCGGGAGCTCGAAGCGCTCGATCTCCCCGCGCGGACCGAACTGATCGATCCATGGTGGGTTGGAAGTGCCGTCCCACACCAACACCGCGCCCTCGCGATCGATGCGCCGCAGGTCTATCCACGGGGATCGAATCGGCATTCCATCGATGATCAGTTCCGGGTGGCTTGGGTGGTACACACAGACACTGCCCGCGACGAAATGCGGCCCAATCACAAGTGTGAGGGGCGCATCTGAAAAGTGCGCCTTCCAGCGGTCGCTGACATACGCCGCTAGCCCCTCGCCATCGAACAGCACATTGGGTGTGCGCCCGGTGATGTGCGGTCCTACCGACATCTTGACTGCAACAAAGATCAGCGTGCCAATGGCCTGAACGCACCATGCGATCCCGAATGCGCGCAGACCACTGGCACCAATCGGGCGTCCAACCCACAGCAGCACTGCCAATCCAACGAAGGGCAGCCAAGCCATCGCCCAAAGCCAGTGCATGTGCAGATTCACGATCGCCGAGAGCAGTGCGGCGAGCACGACAGGAAACGCCGTGCACCACGCGTAGTAGTGCGCGGCAGGTCGCATCTGCGACTTCGGACGCGCGTGCTCAATAGTCGGTTCGCCAGGCCGGGCAAACAGCAGGAACATCATGATCCACACACCGAGCAGCATGAGCAGCTGCGCTGAAACGAACTCTGCAGGAAAGGCGATGCGACCCCACCACGGCTCCGCTGCGACATGCTCGACGAAGCCGCCGTCGTGATCGAGTGTTGCCGTCCGTAACGGCGTGAAGCCGATACGCCACATCGCCCACAGATGCGGCAGAACGGTGATGGTTCCTGCAAGCATGCCGAGCCACGGACCACGCGAGAGCCATTGTCGCCGTGACTCACGAAACAGCAGCGAGAAGGCCACAACCCCGATCGAAGAAAAGGCTGCCGTGTGCTTCCCGTAGATCGCGATGCCTGAGATGATGCCAAAGGCGATCCACGCACGAGCCGATCCACGAACCGAATGCCACCCCGCCCAAATGAGAGCGGCCACGAATGGCAACTGGATCAGGTTGTGGTTCAGCAGGTCGCCTTCGTAGTTGTAGTACACGCAGCCTTGAAGCGAGAGCGCCGCGAGCATCGCACGCCACTGCCCCACCAGATCGAGTGCGGCACGCCACACAATCCATGCTGTGATCGCGACAAGTCCTGGGGCGATGAAAAACTGCGGCCAAACGGCCCGCCCCGTGACGACCGACACCGCCTCCGCAAGCCATGCCGGCAATGGCGGATGCTTCCAATAGGAGAGTTGCCATCCGCGCCCCCACATGAGCATTTCCACATGATCGAGCGCCAGATTTCCCTGCAATGCGAGCGTGGACAGGCACCAGCCTAGATAGATGCCGATGGTCGTAACCCAGAAAATTGTACGCGGTGTCCACCAGTCGCTGACGGCGTGCGCCACTTGGCTCTTCACGCCGATGACGATACATGCCATCGAAGTTCGTCGGTAACCTGATGCCATGCCACAACGATCACTCCTCGCTCTTGCATTCCTTTCCATCGCATGCTTCTCCTGCCAAGACCAACCGACGACAGTGACCGGCAGAACACCAGTCCTTCCGCAGCGAAAGATGGTCTGCCGTATTCGTGAGGCGATTTCACCGAGCACGCCAACGGGCTCCGTAGACGAGATTCCTCTCGATGAGACATCTTCCATGACTGCAAATGCGGGCGACACCGTGCGCGTCGAACTAAAGCGCAGCGGAGGAACGGGCTACGAATGGCAACTCTCGAAGGAATCACAACCGATCGCCCCTGTGCTGAAGGCCGACTTCGACGCAGCAAGCGGCAAAGGGCGGGCAGAGGCACAGGAGAAGGGAATGCCGGGCGGTCCGGTGCTCGATGTCTTTGACTTCACGGCGAGCACGGCAGGTTCGACGCGGCTCGTGTTTGTGCTCGTTCGCTCGTGGGAAATGGATAAACCAGCCGATCGCCGCGAGTTGATGCTGACCGTAGTTAGTGGTTCCGACCAGTAGTCGATCGACCGATGCCCCCCGCATTGAACGACCCGGGGTGGACTCGAACCACCGACCTGCGGATTAGAAATCCGCTGCTCTATCCAGCTGAGCTACCGGGACTCCTCTCTATGCGGCAGTACGGATCGCCACAGACCCCAGTCTATTCGCACATTGCCGCGCCTCGCGCTGAGCCGAGGGTGCCATCAAATCCAAGGCAATACCGTGCGCGCCTTGGGCGTTACAGTAGCCACATGGTTACCCACTGGATCCGACGGCGGCGATGGGACTTTGCCGCGATGCTGCTTGCTGCAGCGGGGCTCTCTGCTGTGGTGGGCTGTGCCAACACGGGCGGCACAATCCCGGGAGCGCTTGCCCCATCGATCGTCACAACGCAGATTCCAGAGGCGCAGCGCAGCGTTCTTGCGGCGAACGAAACCGCAGGCCGATTGCCGAACAATTCTGCAGGCGATGAGATCCTGATGCAGGCGATCCGCAATCGAACGCAAACGATGGATGAGTCAGACGGTGGCGGAAACCGTGTGAAGTTGACGGAGACAATCGATGGGATCGCCTACGACTACCTCCCGGCGCGCAATCGTTTCCTGATTGCCATTGCAGGTCGCATCGTTCGGGCCCCCGATGATGGCGGCACGCCCAACTGCACTTGGTACTGCTTCCGTGGTGTCTACGACACCGATGGAGCCCTTGTGAGGGACAAGTCACAGTATGTGGAGAACGCGCGGCTGTTCCTGTCCGCCATGCGCAACACGGCAAACAATGTGCCGTGGAACTGTGAGGCATGGGCGATCACCGAGATCAATCGGCAAGCCGTGAAACAGACGGGCTCGGCACAGGCCGAAGCGATGGTGCAAGGCTTCATCGATCAGGCGATGGCAACCGGTCAAGCGCGAGTTCTTCAACAGAAGACACCGCGAGAGATGGCCTTTGGTGGGAAAGGTGGAGGCACCCCGCCGCCCGCTCCCAATTGATCTGGCAGCAGCACTGTCCATGATCCCGCGGACGGATCCAACATTCATCGCCGTTGCTCGAGGCGATGCGCCTGCGGACGCTGTTTTTGAATCCGGACAGATTGTGGATGTCTTCACGCGCCGACTTCGTGCTGCCACAGTTGTCATCCACGGGGGTCGAATCGCAGCGGTTCTCGAACCATCGATTGATGTGAAGGCTCTCCATCGCATCGATGCGAGTGGACTCGTGGTGATGCCGGGGCTGATTGATGCACACATGCACATTGAGAGCACCATGCTCCCGCCATCGATGTGCGCTCAGATGATGCTGCCACACGGGACCGCGGGGATCGTTGCGGATCCGCATGAGATCGCCAATGTCAGCGGCGTGGCGGGCATTCGATGGATGATGGAGGATGCCCGCCGTGCTGACATGAACATCTGGTTCACGGCATCGAGTTGTGTTCCGGCGAGTGGACTCGAAACTGGGAACGCCTCTCTGTCAGCGAAGGATTTGGAGCCACTCTTCGCAGACTCGCGTGTCATTGCGCTCGCCGAGTTGATGAACTTTCCAGGAACCATCGCGGGGAGTGCAGACCTGTTGGCGAAGAGCGCTCTGGGGCTGTCCCGACGCGGCCGTGTCGATGGACATGCGCCTGCCTTATCGGGTCAGCGGCTGCAGGCGTACATCGCCGCGGGACCGTCGAGCGACCATGAGTGTTTCCGTGCTGCAGAGGCGATTGAGAAGCTGGAGTCAGGTCAGCGAGTCTTCATTCGTGAAGGAAGTGCTGAACGCAATCTGCGTGATCTGCTGCCCGCAGTGACACCAAGCAATGCACACCGATTCTGTTTCTGCACCGATGATGT
>Ga0233425_10009121_pt1 | contig 12749 bp, 15 predicted proteins | sample Watercolumn_Towu_2_FD_181712 | JGI IMG/M metagenome (GOLD analysis project Ga0233425, IMG submission 181712) | Freshwater microbial communities from Lake Towuti, South Sulawesi, Indonesia - Watercolumn_Towuti2014_140_MG | ecosystem: Environmental > Aquatic > Freshwater > Lake | place...
CTGGCTCGGAGAGAGTGATGAGAATGGTGTTTTGACATCGCGATGTCAAAACAGGTTACAGGTTACAGGTTGCAGGTTACAGAAAAAATATCTTGTCTACAACAAGTCCGGTCAGGCTAGTTTAAAATGTACCATGAGCGAGAGGGATTGACAATTTTTCGTACTGCAATTTTTGACTATAGCAAGGCGGAGAATCTAGGCGCTATGCAAACATAACGCAAGATTCGACAACGCCGCTAGTGGTAAAAATGGCCAGCGAAAACTTCAATATCGAACGCGAATGGTATATCACTTTAATTCTTCATTTTTGGCGAAGCCTAGTTTTTACCTGTAACCTGCAGCCTGTAGCCTGTAGCCTGAGTCTGTCCAAAAAATTCATTTTTTGGCAGGCTTCTCTATGCTTCCTCAATTATTTTGGTTTTCACGACAACGCGCGATTCAATTTTCTCAACAGGATGTTCAATCATTAGTCGCAGCGGCTCTGCCACAGTCTCTCCTGCGGCCGCGTCATGCGACAAGTTCACTCCCATCGATTATTGAAATTTCTTTTTTAAATGATCGTGCAATTTCGAAGGTACATGCTGATTTTTGCAATGATCCTTCTCCTACCGATGTGATCACGTTTAGACATAGTCATGAGCTGGGAGAGATCCTCTTGGGCGTTCCCACGGTAGCGCGTCATGCCAAACAATTTCATTATCCCTTAGATCACGAGATAGCGCTTTGTGTGATTCACGGTTTGCTTCATTTGCTCGATTATGATGATATCGATGAACAAGAGCGTCTGCTCATGCATCGAGAACAGGATAGGTTGCTTCAGTATGCTGTGAAACATGGTTGATATAAAATCCAAAATAGAACTTCTTGAAAAACCAGTGGTCAGTGATGAGCCGCTTCTAGCCTCGCCCTGGCAGGTGATCGTGCACAATGATCCCGTTAATTTGATGAGCTATGTCACCATGGTGTTTCAAAAAATTTTTGGATTTAAAAAAGCAATCGCAGAGAAACATATGATGGAAGTTCACACACAAGGGCGATCCATCGTTTGGGTTGGGCCGCGTGAAGAAGCTGAATTTTATGTGGAGCAGTTGCATAGTTTTTTGTTGTTAGCAACGTTGGAGCAAGTATGAATTCTCATGTATCTTTTTTAAGAAAGGTTGAGCAATTATGAACTTTCATCAGCACGAGAATGGAGATTTAGAAGTTTTCGAGATAGATCCGCTTTTAGTTTTTTTAATGGTGGAGGGAATACGACGGGAGGAAGAAGAGTGGGATCTTATTGCTGATTCTTTTTTGGCATCACCGATTGATGATGAGATCGATTTTTCTCAAGACTGGAAAGAATATGTGCAGCCAGGATTGCTGACGTTGTTGAAATCGTGTCATGCCCATGTCTTAACCGATTTGGAAAACATGAAGCGAGAGCAGCTCAAAAATCTTGATGAAAATTTGGTCAACCTGCTCATTCCCGCCGCGCATCGTGAGGCATGGCTTCGCATTCTCAATGTCGCTCGTCTTTCACTCGCCGCGCATCATCGATTAACAGAAGAAGAGATCAGCGGAAGCATCATTCCCGATCTCAACACCGAGCGTGGAAAAATCCTCTTGCAGTTGCAATTGTTTTCATTGCTGCAACAAGTACTCGTGGAGATGGAATTGGAAGATGGAAGATAGGAGATGGAAGATAGAAGTAGTGGTCTGCTAACGCAGACAAAGTAACGAGTAACGGGGAGCGAGTGCAAATCCACCCGGACGCGCTCTATCTCCCATCTTCTATCTTCCATCTAATCGCCAAACGAGATGCCGACGGCGCGTGCCGTTTCTACCATCTGTCCATCAGGTGGAACTTTCTTAAGATGATGGACTGCTTGTTCCATGGGGACGCCATGGACGTCATAGTTTTGATAACTGACCATCATGCCAAATTTTTCTTGAGCAGCTAATTGAACGGCCTGAACGCCGAAACGCATTCCCAAGATACGGTCGAGGTTGGTAGGATCTCCTCCGCGTTGTAAGTGGCCTAAAACACAAACGCGAGTTTCTTTTTCGGTATGCTTTTCAATTTCTTGACAGAGCATGTCTCCAATGCCACCGAGGCGCCACTCGCCTTGAGGGTTGGCGTGATGCCATTGTTGTCCATCGACTGTTTTAGCTCCTTCTGCAACAACGATCATTGTACTTTTATAACCTGCTTGGTCTCGTTGACGAATCGTAGCGAAGATTTTTTCTAAGATGAAAGGGATTTCTGGAATGAGAATAATATTGGCGCCGCCTGCCAAGCCGCTCCAGAGGGCGATCCAACCAGCATGACGTCCCATGACTTGAAGAATCATGACCCGTTTGTGGCTGGCCGCTGTTGTTTGAAGGCGGTCAAGAGCATTGGTAGCGCAGGTGACAGCGGAGTCAAAGCCGAAGGTCATAGCCGTTGCTTCTAAATCATTGTCGATGGTCTTAGGGACGCCAATAGTGGGCAAGCCGGCTTGATAAAGTTGCAAGGCTGTGTTCATTGAGCCGTCACCCCCGATGACAATGACAGCGTGCAGATCAAGCTTCTGACATGTTTCAAGAGCCTGAGCAATAATGGAGGGAGGAATGGTTTTATTTTTTCCAGAACCGATCTTAGCGGTGAAATGTCCGCGATTAGTTGTTCCTAAAATTGTTCCACCTACCTGCATGATGCCTCTGGTATTGGCTTCTGTTAGCGTACAATAATCTCCAGGAGGGAGCATTCCTTCAAAGCCATCTCGAAAGCCGATCACTTCCCATTGAAGTTCTGTTGCAGTGCAAACAACAGCGCGCAAGACAGCATTCAGGCCTGGACAATCTCCGCCGCTAGTGAGAACGCCGATTCGTTTTTTGCTCATAAAGGGTAAGAAAAGATCTGCTACAAAAATTTACTCGAGCGCGTAGGATGTCCGCGAGCGGCCCAAGCATCGTAGAGTTTCCATCCTCGTTGATGTAGTTCTAGACCTTCTGTAGCACGATTGCTAGCTCCGAGTAAGATAACGATGATGCGACGAGGAGTTGTGTAAATGGTGTTTCCTTCTTTTCTCACTTCAGGTTCGCGAGCGCTGGTGAGAACGATCGATTCTCCCACAAAGGGAGAGCGTGCTGTTTTGACGCCATCAATTCCATTCACTCCTAATAGATTGTTCGTGTTATGGATTATTTCTTTCAAATTTTTGTTTCCACGTTGGATGTGAATGTCACGTGATTTTTGAGCAACATAAAAAGCAAGGCCAGGCTTGGAGTAGCCGTAGCGTGTAAGTCGAGCGAGGTCAGCAGCAGAGGAATACGGTTGTTGACTATTGCTAGCTGTGGGAAGCCCATGTGGGTTGAGAAAAAGGGTCCGTCTCATTTCTAATTCACGAGCCAGTGCATTCATGTGAGCGACAAAATTGTCAACACTTTCTAACTGTTGATCATTGGGTAATTTTCGACCCACATGGTTGGCAATCGTTAACGCAGCCTCGCTATCAGAAGCAAGCAATGTTAGATAAAGTAAATCACGAAGCGTAACACAATCGCCAGGCTGCAGGCCTAGAGGATTGCTTGGTCCTTGTGGGACGGTTGGTTCGGGAACTGTTGCGCTGTCATCTAGGCTGCAATTGCTAATTCTGACCCAATCAAGGAGAGTGATAGCCGTGGCAATTTTGGTAAGACTGCCAATAGGAAATTTGTCATTAGCTCCCTCTTCTTTCAAAATGCATCCTGTTTCATTGTCGATGATGATGAAATCCGAAGCTAAAACTTTTGAGAGAGTTAAAACGACAAGAAGAAGAAAAAGAAAGAAAGAGCGATAAAAAAATTTCATAGTGACTATCATCAATAATATTTTGGTTACGTCCCACGAATATTTCCATAAAGTTCAATCTGAAGTCGAGGAGCAAATCGAAATCCTCGTTCGCGACAGATTTTTTCAACGACAGGAGCTCGTTGTCGCAATGTTGCGACATCCGTTCCTTCTGGCATCAGCAATACACGATCGCGTGGGATTGGTTCAAGATCTTTGAGGTGTGCCTCAATTTCAAAAAGATCTTCTGCAGACGAGATGACGTATTTTAATTGAACATCATAATCGCGAATCCAGGCGCGAAGAACGTCAGGCTGATAGCGCGTAGCTTCATGTTTTTTCTGCCAAGGTCCAGCGAGAGAAAGTTCAGGCGTGGAATTTTCTAATTTCGGACTGAGGGAAGCAAGATCGCATTCAATCCTTTCTGGCATCACGGTTCCAGCGGTTTCAATGGTGATGTGATATCCCTTTTGTCGCAGACGAGCTGCTAATGCTGGAAGTTCCGGAGCGATCATCGGCTCCCCACCGGTGAGAACGACATGACGAGCGGGAAAAGTTTTTATTTTTTCCATGATTTCATCAACGTTGAGTCTGATTCCCTCAGGCTTCCACGAGGCATAAGGAGTATCACACCAGCGGCAACGAAGATTGCATCCAGAAGTTCGAATAAAAATAGAGGGGACGCCGATTAGCACTCCTTCGCCTTGAAGAGAATAAAAAATTTCAGAAATTAGCATGGAAAAAATTCACAGGGATGGAAGGGATAAAAGAGATTAGGAAAAAGTTTTATCTTTCAAATGAATTCTCCACAGATCTGAGTAATGCTTTTGAAAAAGGTATTTCAATTTATTAAATGTCTTTCATCCCTGTGAATCTCTTCTTCGTATTTTGTTGGATCGGTAGTTTCAGCAAGTTCAAAGGCCTCACGGCGCTCCACACAAGTACCACAAACACCGCAGTGAAGCTGGCTACCTTTATAGCAGGACCAGGTTTTTGAGTAATCAACTCCAAGTTCAATGCCGCGTCGTACGATCGCCCCTTTGTCCATGGCAACGAAAGGTCGCAGGATTTCAATATGCGTGTCGGTTCCTTCACGTAAGGCCTCGTTCATCGATATTAAAAATTCTTCGCGACAATCAACGTAGATAAAATGATCGCCCGTGTGAGCGGCGATGGCGATTTTCTCGGCTCCACGAGACTCGGCGAAGCCTCCTGCGATTGAGAGCATGATGCCATTTCGAAAAGAAACGATCGTCTGTTTCATATTCTCTGCTGCATAGTGTCCCTTGGGAATCGCGCCGCCTGATTTTAAAAGATCAGATTTAAAATAGGCATTCATGAATGAGAGGGGAATGACGACATGATCCACGCCAAGTTTTTGGCAATGGTAGGCAGCCATCGGAAGCTCTCGGTGATTATGTTTGGAGCCATAATCAAAACTCAGGCAGGCTACGACTTCATGATCCCGATAAATTTGATAAAGTAGCGTTGTAGAATCTAATCCTCCGCTGAGTAGTACAATGACTTTCACACTTTTTTTGATTTTTGTTTGGAATAAGAAGCCTCAACGCGAAGGCTGATGCCACCTCGTGGCGTGAATTCGCCAATGACGGTCATGCTGTGTGGGGACAGCACTTCTACAAGATCGTCTAAGATGCGATTGACGATGCTTTCCGCAAAGACGCCTTGATTGCGAAAGGAGCGGAGATAGAGTTTTAGCGCTTTGCTTTCGATGCAACGGTCTTTGGGAACATAACGAATGATCATCGTCGCATAATCAGGCTGTCCCGTGATGGGGCACATTGAGGTGAATTCATTTGTTGAAAAAGAAATTTCATAATGTCGCTTCGGAGCCGGACTGACAAAGGTTTCTAAGAGTGCAGTGGAGGGCGTGTCTACTTGAGGCAGCGATCCAGCGCCAAGCAGAGTAAGGCCTGTGATGTCGGAGACGAGTGGCTTGATTGGTTTTTTGCGGTGAAGGCGAGGAGAAGTTTTCTTAGACATAATGCGAAGCCTATTAAACTCAAACTCAAACTACAAGCACTCAAACTTTAGTTGCGTAGCAGCTGAGGCGCTGCGCCAGTGAAGTTGGCACAGAGGCAGTGACGACTGCCACTTCCTCTTCGTAATGGAGCGAAGAGACATGTCCTACGCGGTGGATTTCGGCCAAGAGCGCACTTGCCTGCGGAGGCAGATGGTAACAGCCTTCTACGCGAAATGAAGAGAGTTCTTGTTCGAGGTGTGAGAGAAATTCTTCTTTTCCTAGTCCAAAACGGGCAGAGATCGCGACGCTATTTGGAAATCGTTCTAATGCTCGACGGATGAGATCAGGATGAGGGATGCGATCGATTTTGTTAAAAACGAGGAGGCATTGTTTTTCGGCGGCGTCGAGTTCTTTTAAGATGGCATTGACCGCATCGATCTGTTCGAGGTAGTGAGGATGACTTAAGTCAACGACATGTACCAAAAGGTCGGCTAGCTCGACTTCTTCCAATGTGGCTTTAAAAGATTCGACCAAGGTGTGAGGGAGCTTGCGAATGAAACCGACTGTGTCGGTGAGGAGAATTTTTTGATGATTGGGAAGAACAAGTTGACGCGTGGTGGGATCTAAAGTTGCAAAGAGAAGATCTTCTTCAAAAACAGTCGATCCTGTGAGGAGGTTGAGCAGGGAAGATTTGCCAGCATTGGTGTAGCCGACCAAGGAGACTAACGGCCATTGATGTCGAGAACGTCCTTCGCGCTGTGTCTGACGAATGCGTCGGACGCTTTGAAGATCTTCCTTTAAACGAGCAATTCGTTCTTGCACCCGTCGCCGATCGACTTCGAGCTGGGTTTCGCCAGGGCCACGCGTTCCAATGCCACCGCTTTGACGAGAGAGATGTCCCCACATGCGCGTCAGTCGCGGAAGTAAATATTGTAACTGTGCCAATTCCACTTGCAATCGACCTTCGCGCGTGCGAGCACGAGCTGCAAAAATATCGAGAATGAGTTGCGTGCGATCGATGACCTTGCGTTTGCAAAGCCATTCCAAATTGCGTCCCTGTGCGGGAGTGAGCTCATCATCAAAAATAATCGAAGTCGTTTTTTTTTCTTCGCAAAGTAGAGCAATCTCTTCGGCTTTTCCTTTTCCGATGTAGTAAGGAGCAGTGGGACGTTCTAATCGCTGTGTGAGCGTTGCCACGACCTCAGCTCCTGCGGTGAGGGAAAGTTGACGAAGTTCTTCCAATGATTCAAGTAGTTCCCAACGCGCAATGCTTGGGCGTTCCAGACCGACTAGAATTGTTTTTTCAGAAAATTGATTCACAGGGATAGAAGCGATGGAAGGGATTAAAGAAAAATTTAATAATTTGAAATGTCTTTTTGAAAAGTATCACTAAGATTTGAAGAGAACTAATTTTAAAAACAAAAGTTTAAAAAATTAATTTTTAATCTCTTCTATCTCTTCCATCCCTGTAAACTCATTTTAATAGCTTTATCGCTCTTTCAGCAGCAGCTTCCAGAGAAGAAAAGCGGCTGAGGTTCAATTCGGGGAAGTCGTGTTGATTGCGGAACCAAGTCATTTGACGTTTGGCGTAACGTTTGGTTTTTTGAATGATGGTTGCGATGGTGGTGGCCAGTGATAGTTCTCCTCGAAGATGAGCTTGGATTTCACGAAGACCAAGCGTCATTGCTGCTGTGCAGCTGAGTGAGAGTGAATGAAGTGCCGCAACTTCATCAAGGACTCCTTGCTCAAACATCGATTGAACATTTTTTTCAATGCGTTGATGTAAATCTTCTCGATCGCGAGTTAAAAAAATTCCAGGAACAGACAAGGTGGTTTTCTGATTTTTCTTCCACACTTCGGCAAGCGGTTTTTTTGTGAGTAAAAGAATTTCTAAAGTGCGTTCCACGCGACGGCGATTGTTGAGATCGATTTGAGACAGAGCTTCTGGATCAAGCTTTCTCAATTGAGCGAGGAGTTCTTCGAGGGTGTGTGAAGCAAATTGAGCGCGCAATTCAGCATTGGCTGTTGGAAGAGGATCGAGTGGAGAGAAAAGAGCGCGCAAATAAAATCCTGTTCCTCCAACAAGGAGAGGAAATTTTTTCCGTGTTGCTATTTCCTCTATGATTGGAAGCGCCATGGAACGATAACGCATCGTATCACATTCTTCTTCGGGAGAAAGAATGCCAACGAGATGTTGAGGGACGTCATTCGCTATGGTCTGTGCTGTTAAGATCGGCAGACCACAATAAAGTTGGAAAGCATCAACTCCAATGATCTCTCCATCGAGGCGTCGAGCCAGTTCAAGCGCCAATGCTGATTTTCCTACCGAAGTGGGGCCAACGAGACAGGTTACAGGTTGCAAGTTGCAGGTTGCAGGAGGTGAAGATCGAGAATCTATCTTCATAGCGTCTAATTTAAACGCAAAGAACGCAGAGAAAATAAAAGAACGCAAAGAAAGATTTTGTCTTCTGTAATCTTTGCGTTCCTTTGCGCCTACTAATTCTTAATTAATATAAATTACACGATTCAGTAGACTCGTTCGAATCATGCTGGCAGCAATGATTTTCGTGAGCTGCATGATGAGTCCCTGTGTGTGCAGAAGTTTGCTCGGCAGCTTCTTCGTGACAATGAGTCTCGCCGTGACAGCAAGACGTGTGAGCTTCTTCGCTTGATTCTGCAGGTGCAAGTGCAGGTGCTGCAGGGCGCTCAGAACGCATTTCGGGAAGAGCCTTGGCGCCGCTAACAACGAGCTTACGGCCCATGTATTCCTTGTCATGAAGTTCTTCAACAGCGCGTTGAGCTTCCTGAAGGGTCGTCATCTGAACAAAACCAAAACCTTTTGAGCGATGCGTCTCTCGATTGGCGACAAGTTCTACGTTTTGGACTTGGCCGACACCGCTGAAAAGTTCAAAGAGATCGCTCTCGGTAGCATCAAAAGAAAGATTACCGATATAAAGACGAGGACTTGTGACTTCAACTCGCTCCGGCTTGCGACTGACACGAGGTTTGGAAGGATAACGTTCTTTTCCAGATCCAGAGCGACTTTCAGGACGACCTGGTTTAGCGACATACTTTTTGGAAGCTTTATTTTTACTAAGACCGATGAGACCTAATAATTTTTGAAAAAAGCCAACCTTAGGAGCTTTAACAGGTGCAGGTGCTGCAGGGCGTCCTGATTTTCTAGGACCTCCTGAAGAGGGGCGACGCCGACGACCTCCCTGAGAACGAGGACCACGACGAGAAGAAGAATAATTTGACATGATGATTAAGTGAATAAGGAAATAATCTCATAAAAATGATAATCGAAATATTGGACGAACAAATCTGTTTTAGTGGAGATTATTCCAATGTTAATAATGAAGTTAATAAATTTTCAGAGTGTTTGTTGAGGGCAGTCTTTCTTGAACCTAAAAACGTGAATGGAGAATGAAGATCTTTTGCAATATAGTTATCCTCAAACTGTTTTTTCAATCGGCTTACGGACCAAAGGGTACGCTGCACCGATTTAAAAACCACTTTTAGAACAACTCCTTACAAAATCTCAATCATCTTCATTCACGTTTTTAGGTTGAAGATTAAAGACTGAAAAAACAGATAAGACCAAATTTTCATCGATAGAAAAGCTGATGCCATCAGCCAGCAACTTTCAACTATGGAAGCTATCCTCGATAATTAAGGTCTCATTAACAACGCCTGAAAGCGGCCCTCATCATGACGGAAAATGGATTAGGTGCAAGACAATTTAGCTTTCATAGACATAATCCCAAAATTTCCAGGCACAGTAAGTGAATGCTACAGCGACAATAATTCCAGTACCAAAGATCATGACTGCTTCCATTAATGGTGACGATAATCCATTCGCTAAGAAAAGTGATCCCACATAGGATGCTGCTGCGACACCAACAAGAATACCAACATAAGTTGAGATTCCTTTAGCTGCCTCGCGTTCTATGGGATGTTTCGTCGGAGGGAGAGTTTTTTGCGTCAGTGATTCAGAAAATCGATGATTGGTTGAAGCGCTACCTGCGGAAGAAGAGAGTATTGCTGTTTGATAAAGAGAGTGGAAAATTTTTGGAGAAGTGGAAGATTGCTCCGAAGAGGTATTTTTCGAAGTGCTCGGGTCTTCTTGATCTTGGTCTTGATCGACGACACTATTGGTTTGAGCCATTTCTAAGACGCCATCAATTTTTGTTGAAGGAGTTTTCTGGTTCCAAAGGGAAATTGGTCCATTAAGAAAAAATGTCACTACCGTTATGAGGGGAAAAAGAAAAACTTTCATCTTTTATCTTTTGTAAACAAGTATAGTCACCTGAAAAGGCTAGACAAATTTTCCAGGATTGAGAATATGATTCGGATCCAAAGCTGCTTTGAGCCGAGCATGAAGATCGCGCACGCCGAGGGTGGTTGCTTGTTTCCACCAAGGAAGTTTGGCAAGCCCAATCCCATGTTCGCCGGTGATGTTGCCCTCCCAGTCGAGAACTTGAGTGAAGAGTTGGTCGAGAAGTTGGTCGATTTTTTCTTTTTGTTGTTGTTGCTGCTCGTGAGAGACCATGATGTTGACGTGAATGTTGCCATCTCCAGCATGGCCAAAGCAGGCGATGGGAAAGCCGCTCTTCGTTTGTAAGTGTTCAGTAAAAGCAATAAGGTCTGCAAGGCGACTACGTGGGATGACGATGTCCTCGTTGAGTTTAATGAGGCTTGTGGCCCGAAGAGCCATGGAAAAAGAGCGTCGCAGACTCCAGAGACGATCACGCTCTTCCGGAGTGATGGCTTGTTCAACGTGAAGGGCTCTATTTTTTGTTAGCAGTTGTTGAAGAGCCAAGGCTTCACTTGTAACACTCTCGTACTGACCATCAAGTTCAACAAGCAAGTGAGCGGCTCCGGGAGGAATGAGAGTTTGAAATTCTTTTGGCAAGTCACGCCGTGCCGCTTCCAAAGTAAAATGATCGGCAACTTCGACGGCAGCTGGAAGATAGCCTGCATGGAAAATGGATTGCACCGCCATCGTAGCCTCTTGCATCGTTGCAAATCCCGCAGAGAGCGTAGCACAAGCTGGTGGGGGCGGAAGCAGGCGGAGTGTGGCTTCGGTGACCACACCGAGAAGGCCCTCGGAGCCAACAAACATTCCAAGAAGATCAAACCCCGTTTTGTTTTTGTGCGTCCGTCCTCCAAGGCGTACCAGCGAGCCATCGGCTAGAGCCACCTCCAAACCCAAAACATAATTTCGCGTGACGCCATATTTGAGGCAGCGTGGTCCACCTGCGTTAGTAGCAATATTTCCTCCGATGCTGCAATGATCACGGCTCGCAGGATCGGGAGGATAAAAAAGCCCTTGTTCAAGAGCGGCCTCTTGCAACTGAGCAGTGATGACTGCGGGTTGAACTACGGCAACAAAATCTCCAGGATGAATTTCTAAAATTCGATTGAGTCGCTCCGTGGAAAGCAAGATGCCACCTTGCACCGGAACGCATCCCCCTACATAGCCATAGCCTGCGCCACGCGTGGTGACCGGGATTTTTTTTTCATTGGCATAAGCCAAAACCGCTGCCACTTCCTGAGCCGTGCTCGGCGCTACCGCAACATCAGCCACCGCCGCTGCAAACCATTCATCTTTTCCAAGCGCCGTACGACGTTCAAGGTCGTTGATGAGAGAAGTTGGATCGCTCAGCAAATTTAACAAGTCATGCTTGAATGTTTCAGTTTTTGTGTTGCTTGTAAAAAAACTCATGAAGGTTATGAAAGGCTTCTAAATTCGCTGCTGCACAGAAGGACAAGGAGTCGAGGAGTGAAAGGCTGAGCGTAGTGAAATACGTGAAGCCTTGAGCCTCGCAGCGACACAGTCCTTCAAAGCAGCAGTAGAATTAAAAGCCTTTCATCACATGCCCATGATTTCATACCCACCATCGACATATAACACTTGGCCGGTGATACCTGAAGCTCCATCGCTGGCGAGGAAAACACCAGTATGTCCGAGTTCTTCGGTCGTGCAACTCCGTTGTAACGGTGCATGAGCTTCGTAATGTTTGATCATCGAAGAGAAGCCAGAGATACCGCGTGCGGCCAGTGTCTGAACAGGCCCTGCGCTGATGCAATTAACACGAATTTTTTTCTTTCCAAGATCATAAGCAAGGTAGCGCGTGCTCGCCTCAAGCGAAGCCTTAGCAACGCCCATGACATTGTAATGCGGCACGACTTTAGCAGCGCCATAATAACTCATCGCAACAATGCTGCCTCCCTCGGTCATCATCGGAGCGGCTTCGCGTGCGAGCGCAACGAGCGAATACGCACTGATGTTGTGAGCCATGAGAAAGGCATCGCGGGACGTCGTGAGAAAATCATTTTCAAGTGCCTCTTTCGGTGCAAAAGCAACCGAGTGGAGAAGCAAATCTAATTTAGGCGTGTGCTCGCGAACCTTTTCAAAAAAGGTAGCGATTTCTTGATCGCTGGAAACATCACACGGGTGGAGAAAAACATTCGAACCAAATTCCGAAGTTAATTCCTCCACGTTTTCTTTGACCCGTTCTCCTTGATAGTTGAAGAAAAGGGTCGCTCCAGCCTGATGCCAAGCCTTTGCGATGGCCCACGCAATGCTTCGTTTGTTAGCGACACCAAAGACGACACCGATTTTTCCTTTGAGAGGTTGTTGAGAATTCATAGTGCTTTTATTGAAGCAAGAATGGCCGCAAAAGGACAAACACAAAAATTAAAAAGTCAGAAAAAGAGAATGGTCACAAAGAAATTAAAGAAAAAATTCTTTTTGGTTTCTTTGTGTTGCAACTCGCTCGCTCCCGCTCGGCTCGCCCCTGCGGGGCTGCCTTCGGCATTTGATTCAGCGGCCCCCCGGCCGGCTGTATGTTTGTGGCTAATTTTTATTTTCATCCTCTCGGATGAAATTGATGGTGGATTTTTTTAAGCTGAGTGCGATCGACTTGTGTGTAGATCTGTGTGGTCGCAATGCTAGCATGACCAACA
>Ga0233425_10009122_pt1 | contig 12747 bp, 9 predicted proteins | sample Watercolumn_Towu_2_FD_181712 | JGI IMG/M metagenome (GOLD analysis project Ga0233425, IMG submission 181712) | Freshwater microbial communities from Lake Towuti, South Sulawesi, Indonesia - Watercolumn_Towuti2014_140_MG | ecosystem: Environmental > Aquatic > Freshwater > Lake | place: Indonesia...
CCCACGTTCACCAGCCACCCGCGCCCGGCTTCATGGTACAGGAAGCCCACCTTCCCGGGGTTGGCCTCGACCTCTGCCTGATAGCCCCCGATCCGCCACTTGTCGAACTCCTTGCTCCGGTACTGAATGCCCGAGTTGCCGCCCTCGATGCGGAACTTTATCCTCAGCACGAAGTCCCGCAACACCCCGCCGCGCCATACGCAGAAGGTGTTCCCCTGCGCCGGATTCTCCGGCGTCGTCTCCCCCCGAATGACCCCGTCCTTCACCGACCAGAGCCGCGGGTCGCCATCCCAGCCTGTCAGGTCCGTGCCGTTGAAGATCGACACGAACCCCTCCTCATCCGCCTCCTGGGGACAAACCCCCGGTGCGCCCAGGGTCAAGAAAGCCGCACTCAGCAAACACAGTAGCAGAATCCCGCGCATCGATAGCACTCCCTCTGGTTAGTAATACTGCCCGCTTCGGGGCGAGAGCCATTCGCCCTGGCCGCCCAGGCCGTACTCCCAGTCGCCGCCGCCGAGAGCCTTCAGCCCGAAGTTGAGGCGGACCTCCTTCTGAGTGAGGCTGTAGGCCAGCGAGGCCACCCAACAGTGGAGGTCCCGCGTCACGCGGGTCTCGAGGAAATCCAGCTCCTGCAGCGAGCCGTTGTAGCCGACCAGCGATTCGAGCCGCCACTGAGGGGAGATGACCCAGTCCGAGTCGAGCTGCACGCGGCTCAGCTCCGAGCGCTCGACGTCATACGAGGTCGAGAGTTCGAGGTCGAGTCGATGCTGCCGCACGAACTGCCAGCGCAGCTCGAGCGGCCGGAACTGACTGCGTTCGAGGTCGTAGGCGGTCTGCAGCTCGAAGCGGTTGTGGAGGTTCGGCGTGAACTCCGCCCGCAGAATCACGTCGCGCCAGTAGCTCTGCCGGATGTCGTAGCCCGTGTCGATCTCCACCCGCGAGCGGTTCGCCACGTAGTGCGACATGCCGAACTGCACGTCATGGTTCTTGGCCGCGTAGTCGAGGCGGAGGGGCGAGAAGCCCGCCGGCTGCTCCCAGTCCCACTGCAGCTGCGAGTACCACGGCCCGCCCCAGCTCGACTGGAGCCCCAGCGCCATCCGGAGGTCATACTGCGCGGAGCCCTCGGAGTAGAAGGTCTGCCGGAAGGCCGCCCCGGTCCGCAGGTCGTGCCCCTTGGCGAGCTGGACCGTCTCCCCGTAGATCTCGCCCTCGAGGCTCACTCGCTGGATCAGTTGGTCTTCCGGCTGCTGACGGAACTGGCCCAGCTCCACCCGCGTCTGGATGGGGAAGCCCCACTTCATCCCCAGCCGCTCGGTATCGCTGCGGAGGACCAGCGCGGGCAACTCGTCCAGGACCGAGTACTGGGAATCGGCCGTGTAGCGCCCGCCGTCGAGGTCGTAGCGCTGCTTGAAGCCGAGCTCCCAGTCGAAGGCCGGGTGCTCGCGGCGCGCCTCGAAGTCGACCTCCAGCTCCTCGTCGGCGGCGGTGCTCGACCCGTACTTGCTGCGCTGCGCGGTGCTGCGGAGGGTCCAGTCGATGCCCGCCGGCCCGCGCTGCTGGTGCATGAAGTTGCCCGTCAGCCGCGTGGAGGAGTAGCCCGTCCCCGAGGTGAGGTACTGCTGGAAGCTGAGTGCCGTGTGCGCGCTGCCCGTGTCGTTGCGGATGCCGAAGTCCGACGAGAGCGACGTGGTGCTGCCCGAGCTGTAGCCGCTGTTCATCTGCAGGCTGCTGTTCAGCGTCGTGCTCAGCGCCCGATTCACCTGGAACCGATGCCGAACGCGCGTCGACCAGGCGCCCTTCTGCGGCTCCGCGAAGACGTCAATCTCACCGGCCGACTGCCCGTTGTCAAACCAGTGATCGACCCCGAGACCAACGCCGCGTTCGGTGGAGAGGTTCAGCCGCGCCAGCCCCGAAGCCGACCGCCCCGCTTCGTAGGGGTAGCCGATCTTCGCGTAGAACCCCTCCACCTGACTCTGCCCCACCTCCACCAGCCACCTCGAGCGCTCCCGGTCCAGCGGAATGCGCAGCACGCCGGGGTACTGCACGATCCGCCGGCCGAGGCCGTGCAGCGTCGGGTGGTCGAGGGTCACGTCCTTCTTCGGCCGAATCCGGCACTCGGCCGTCGTCATCTGGTAGTGGACCTCCTCCCCGCCCTCCTCCGCGAGGTCGCAGGTCGTCACCTCCGCGTCCGTCGCCACCAGGAGATCCGCCACCGGGTCCGCGCGGATCGTTCTCGCGCGTACGAAGACGGGTTCGCTGAGCCGTTCCTCAAGCGCCGAGGGCTCCAGCTTCGTCTCCCCGTCGGTGATCTCCCATTCCTCCGTGTCGAGGTTCACCCGCAAGCGGCTGCCCGTGGTGCTGAGGTCGCGGGCACGGATCGTTACGTTGCCGTTCACCTCCGCCCAGACACCCTCCTCATCCACTTCGCCCTCGTCGCCCGTGACCTCGATCTCCCGGTGCCGGATCCGCACATGCCCGCGAGCGTACAGCGCGCCCTTCACATACCGCACCTCATCAGCGTCCACCGCGAACTCATCCTCCGCCAGCTGGGGGGCGGTCGCCGCGGCTTCGGTCACGGCCTCGGAATCGGCGATCGTGTCCGGCGGCGCCGGGAGATCCGGGGTCTCCACCGGCGGCGTGGCAGGGCCCTGCGCCGGCGCGTATGCCGCCCCGGTCAACAGGACCAGTGCCACGATGCCGCCAACCATCCGTCCGGCCAAGGGTCCCCCGGTGGAGCGAGACATGGGGCGCGGTTCATGACGCCCCCGGCGGTGGCTCTACGCTCGCCTCCACATGAGTATCACGCCCAGCGCTACCGTGATGCCGTTCGGCAGCCACGCTGCGACCTCCGGCGGCAGGGCGCCTGACCCGCCGAGCATGCGCGCCCAGAGCATGCCGACGTAGTAGACGAACGCGTACAGGATCGCGATCAGCGCGCCGCCCAGGCTGCGTCCGCCCCGGAACAGCAGCGCCAGAGGCGCGCCGATCAGCGAGAAGGCCAAGCACGCCACCGCGAGGCTCAGGCGGCCGTGCAGCTCCAGGAGCAGCGGGCGGTTCGCGTCCGGGTCGTCCTGCCGCCGGATGGCCCTGGCCAGCTCGGCGACGCCCATGTTGCGTAGCGTACGGCGCTCGCCGGTCCAGGCCTTGATCGCCTCGGGAAGGTGCACGATGGCCCGCGAGCCCGCCGCGGGCGCGGAGCGCGTCAACCCACCGCGCTCATCGACGCGGCAGACCAAGGGGCGCTCCAGCACGAACGCCTCGCCCTCGAACCGGGCCGAGCGGGCCTGCATGAACGTCACGCCGCCCTTCGGCTCGACATAGAAGACCTTCAGGTCCGACAGCTGCCCGCTCCGATCGTCCACGCCGCCGGGCAGCACGTGGACCTCGGGCGTCACCTCCGCGAACTGCCCCGGCTCCAAGGCCAGCGTCTGCTGGGCCATCAGGACCCCGGTGATGATCCCCTCGGCCCGCCGATCCGCGTGCGGCTGCACGTACTCCGCGATCAGGAAGCTCGCCCCCGACACCCCCAGCCCCACCAGCCACACCGGCGTCAGCAGCCGGGTCATGCTCGCCCCGGCGGCGCGCACCGCGACCAGCTCGTTGTCACGGGCCATCCGGTGCACACCGATCGCCGCCGCCAACAGCATCGACACCGGCAGCGCCAGCGCCGCCGCGTTGGGCGTCTGCAGCAGCACGAACTGCACCACCACCCCGAACGGCACGCCGCGCTCCACGACCGGCCGGATCACCTGAAACAGCAGGTGCCCCACGATCAGCACCACGAACGTCAGCGTGCCGATCAGCAGGGGCCCCAGCACCTCCGAGGCTGCCAGCCGGTCGAGGAGTTTCATCGTCTGCCGAGTTGGACCCGGCGGACCGCGCCCCGGTTCCGCCGAGTGTACCCCTGTGGCGTCTTGCCGCGTCGTCAGGGAGTGCCCAAGTCTCGACTCGCCCAGCGGACGAGTCGAGACGCATGGACTGCCCCCGTGGCCGTCGCTAGCGCGCGCCGCAGGCCTGCAAGCAGGCCTGCATGTGGCCGCGGGTCTCGGCCGCGATGGTGGCGCACTGGGTCACATCGTAGTCCTTCGCGCCGATGACCTCCAGGTCCAGCGGGCCTGCGTAGCCGTTCTCATGCAGCACGCGGATGTAGCCCACGAGGTCGATGTCGCCGCGCCCGTTCGCCTGCTCCTCGGGCTTGCCGGGGCCCTGCTGACGGCCCTTGCAGTCGCGGATGTGCACGTGCTTCACGCGCGAGATCACCGCCGCGATGGCCTCGACCGGGTTCTCGTTCGCCCGATGGATGTGGGAGGGGTCCATGTCGATGCCGAAGGCGGGGGAGGTGATCTCCTCCATCGCCCGCAGCGTCGTGGGGGTGTTGTAGATGCTCCCGCCCACATGAGCCTTCACGCAGAGGGTGACGCCGTACTCTCCCGCGCGGTCGGCGAGCGCCCCCAGGGAGTCGATGACCTTCGGCCACTCCTCCTCGTTGTCGCTCTGCCCGCCCGGGCCGCAGTTGACTATCGGGATGCCAATCTCGACCGCCGCCTGGAAGGCCCGCTCCATCTGCGCCGGGTCCTGGCTCGGCTGCTCCATCGCCAGCAGCTCCAGGCCGTAGTCGGTCGACAGCCGCTTGATCTCCGACGCGAGCTCCTGCCACCGACTGAGCACCAAGTGCTCGCTCATCCCGTCGATGGCCGACAGCTCGATCCCGTCATACCCCGCCATCGCGAGGTACTTGAAGGCGGTCTCCAGCGAGTGCCCGCCGAACAACACTGAGTTCGCTCCAAGCTTCATCGTGTGCCCTTCCTTCCGTGTGTCGCAGCGTGTCGAAGCTGGCGCTTCGACCTACAAGACTCCGGCGTGTCGGTCCCCGCCGTTCCGTCCCGGTCACCGCCGTCAATCGTTGCCGACCATCGGGTCGCCCTTGAGGATCGGCAGTGGGTTGGGCTGGACGATCTCGCCGCCCGCGAGGTAGCTCTCGATCACCGCCCAGGTGTACTCCAGCGTCGCGAGGGCGTCGCGCCCCGAGCCCCGAAGCTGCTCGCGCGGCACGCCGTTGCCGACATCCTCGAGGAAGGCATGGATGCGGCGCGGGAACGTGGCGCCGAAGTCGCTGATGCCCGTGTCCATGACCTCCGGGCCCTCCACCGTGCCCGTGTCGAGCTTCTCGGGTCGGGGCGGGGCGCTCGGCGCGCGCCAGTAGGTCAGCTTCTCGATGCAGTTCTCGATGCAGAAGGTGCCCTTGGTCCCCGCGAGCTCGAGGCTCCACCAGCCGCCGAGCCCATACGCCGCGTCGCCGCGCTGGCTGAGGAGGTACCCGACACAGTCGTTCTCGAAGCGCACGTGGATGCTGAGGGTGGAGACCAGCAGCTCCTCGGCGCGCTTGCGGAAGCCCGGTCGGTTGCAGAAGGCCTGCACGTGGGTGATGTCGCCGCAGAAGTACCTCATGCAGCTGAACGGGTGGGCCAGGAACGCCTTGGCGTGGAACCAGGGGAAGCCCTTGACCCGCGCGGCCTGCGGCGCCTTGTAGCCCTCGGGTTCGCCCCCGGAGAAGCCCATCTTGTGGAGGCAGTAGATCTGCTCCCCGATGTCGCCCTCGTCGACGTACTGCTTCGCGCGCGCGGCGACCTCGGTGAAGTAGTGGTTGATGTTGCAGCCCAGGTACACGTCCTCCTCGGTGGCGAAGGCCACCATCTCCCGCGCTTCCTCGATGTCGTTGGAGAGCGGCTTCTCCACCAGCACGTGCTTACCCGCCGCGATGGCCTCCATGACGGGCTCGAAGTGCCAGCTCCCGTTCTCCAGGCCTCCGGTGGTCACATCGACGATCTGCAACTCCGGCTCGCCGTCCAGCATCTCGGCGAGACTATGGTAGGCCTTCACGCCGTACTTGCCCGCGGCCTCATCAGCGCGGTCCTTGATGACGTCGCAGACGGCGACCAGCTCGGACAGTTCATCGCTCACATGGGCGTCGGCATGGGTGTGTCCGATTCCCCGCATCCCGACGAGTCCAACCTTCAAGGCCATGGGTGGTACCCTCCTGCGCCGCAGTCCGCTAACGGGCCGATCGGCCCGTGCTACGCGCTTTGGGAGGGATTGACCGTCGAGGGGAGGAGGACCTTCACCAGGGGGCGCGACGCTCAAGGTCCCGCCTCCGCATCCGTCGAAGCTCCCCTCAGCATCTGTTCCGGAGGAGCCCCATGCGCCGCATCTACGTGCTACTCGCCTGCCTGCCGCTCCTGTCCGCACTTGCCGGGGCTCAGAACAACGGCGACGACGCCGTGGCCCACCGCCTCATCTGCTGTGACAATGGGCTGAACAAGGTCTTCATCGTGGGCAAGGACGGCGGGATCGAGTGGGAGTTCGACGTCCCGGTGGGCCAGGACGTCTGGCGGCTACCGAACGGGAACTACCTCGTCAGCCACGTCCGCGGCGCCTGGGAGATCACCCCCGACAAGCAGATCGTCTGGCGCTACGAGTCGCCCGAAGGCACCGAGGTGCACACCTGCCAGCCCCTTCCGGACGGGCGCGTGATGGTGATCGAGTGCGGCACGAGCCGCATCGTCGAGGTTGACCGCGAGGGCAGGATCGTCAAGGAGGTGAAGCTGCACACGACCACTACGAACGTACACGGGCAGTTCCGTAACGGGCGGAAGCTGGCAAACGGGAACTACCTCGTTGCCTTCGTGGGCGAGAACCGGCTGGTTGAGGTCGACGCCGAGGGGAACGAGGTCTGGAGCTACGCGGCGCCGGGGAACTGCTTCGCCGGGGTCCGACTGCCGGACGGGAACACGCTCATCCCGTGCGGCGACGGGCACAAGCTGATCGAGGTGAACCCGCAGGGCGAGATCGTCTGGCAGATCGACGAGAACGAGCTGCCGGGCAACCCGCTCCGCTTCGTGGCGGGCGTCCAGCGCCTCCCGAACGGGAACACCCTCGTCTGCAACTGGGGCGGCCACGGGCACGTCGGCGAGCAGCCGCTCATCTTCGAGGTCACCCGCGACAAGCAGATCGTCTGGGAGCTGAAGGACTACGACCGCTTCCGCACCATCTCCCATGTCATGGCGCTCGATGTTGAGGGCGAGCCGCTGCGGTAGCGGCTCGCCACCCAACCGCCGATCAGCTCAGATGATCTCCAGGTAGTCCTTGTCCGGCAGCGCCGGGAAGGGCGCGGTCGGAAGGGTCTGGTACCAGTACGCGACCGAGGCGATGTCGTCCTGGAGCGGGAGGTACCGCCCGCCGTCGCGCCAGCCGAGGGCCTGGATCGTCACCCGCAGGTCCTGCCGGAAGCGGATGGGATCCACGATGTGCCAGCGGTAGAGGCTGAACCGCTGGTTCGCGCGGTACGCGCCGTCGGGCCGGATGACCTGCACCCCCATGTACGGGCCGGAGTAGGGCACATACTGGCCGTCGACATCCCAGTTGTACGCGCCGCCGAAGTAGTCCTCGGTGCCCGTTCCGCAGATCGTGGGGAACTGGGCATCGCCGTCCATGAAGAACTTGATCTCCCCCTCACCCCACCAGTTGTTGTTGTTCACGCCCCACGCCATCGCGGTCCCGACGTACTGCCCGGCGCCGCGAATGCCCTCGACGATCGTGTACTCCGTCTTGTACGGGAGCGGGTTCGTGCGGCGGAACTGAGCGTGGAAGTAGGCGCAGTCCTCGGGTACCTCGGTCAGCGTGTAGTTTACCTGGTAGTACACGGTCGCGGGCTCGGAGTGCCGGTTCTCCAACGTGATGCGGCAGCGCTTCCGGAAGGGCATCTCCCAGAAGCAGTTGTAGCCCCGATTCGGATTCACACACACGGCCAGCGAGTTGATCTGATGGTACTGCCCCCAGCCCGTCGCGAAGAAGTCCGCCGCCGGGCACTCGACCGAGGGCTGCTCCTGATCGTCCCAGTAGATGCGGAGGATGTAGAAGCGCGCCCCTGGCCCGCGTCGGGCGAGGTCGCCGGTGATCCACAGCTGCTGGATCGCGCCCATGCCCTCGATGTCGGCGAGGACGCGGTCCTCGCCGGGGGCGATCACGATGCTCGGCGAGACCTTCCAGCCCTGCCCGAGGTCCCGGGCGCAGCTAGCGCCCGTGCCCTCGGTGGCCATCGCGGCCTTGCCCCTCTCTCCGGTGAAGTTCTCCGCGCAGATCGACCGCGTCTCCGCGCTCGAAAGCCGCGAGAGGCTGCCCAAGTGCATTCCGAGACCATTGAACTGAGACATGATCCGACCTCCTTGTCGTTGCGCCGTACGTCGCTACGTCGTGTCTGCCTGCCTCTGCGTCATCGACGGCGGTCCTGCCCTCCCCAGACCGGGGCTCATGAACCACTCGGGATTCCGGTCGGAGTAGTCGACGAACTCCAGGGCTCGGTCGTAGTACGTCTCATAGCCAGTCGCTCGGAGCTTGGACACCGCGTCGTGGGCGGAGCCACCATGTGTCTCACGCCACCGCCGCGGCCAGCCGAGCACAAGACCGGACAGGAGTTGCGCGTGCTTCGCCGCTTTGAGGGGCGCGTCATACAGCATCACCTGCGCGGGGCTGAAGGGTATGCGCATAGTCTCTGATCGGACCGACACGCCGCATGCCGCGCCTATCCACTCCTGGGCATCGTGAAGTCTCGCGGCCTCCACCAAAGGAGGGCCGAGGAACGTGTTGCTCTTCTGGTGGAGGACTACGGTACCGGCACCAGCAGCACCCCTGAGGGGCAACCCCAGGCGCAACGCTTCGCCGAACACATTAAGAACACGATCGAGGAACGGACCAACGAGCTGTGGCCCATACGGTACCCACAGCAGCATCGTGTCGCTAAAGTAGGCGTATCGGATGGGCAACCAGAACATGGCGGGTGAGTACAGGCCAGCACCGACCCCTATCCACATGCCGGTCCACTGGTTCTCGGCCACATGCGGGCGCAGCGCCACCTCGACCAGCGACCTGTAGACCTCGTGCATGCGTTCCAGCCCGGAGTCCTCAAGCCTGTTCGCGAAGCCGAGAACATCGAAGAGGCCGAGAACGTACGGGCCAGGTTGAGCCTCGTCGTCCTCATCCACAGGGATGCTGGACGGCAGGGCCAAGACGAGACGGCGGTGGGATCTCGGGTTCGTTGGCGTCGGATCGTACCCTTGCGGGGCGCCCACGAAAGACCCGTCAGGCCGCACAGCCCCTATGGCCACGCAGTAGAGGTCCTCCGGTGGCTCGTTCTCGTCGCGAACAACCTCGAACCCCTCGGGCAATCCGAACCCTCCCGTCGGGGGTCTGGAGTGAGTTTGTCGATCAGCAGCCTGACCGTGAAGACCTGGTCGGTCTCACACGCGTGCCACAGGGCTCTGCACTGCCGGACGTACTCATCCGCACTCATACTGCGCAAGCGGGCCGCCCCCCGTTCCAGGTAGTCACTCACGGTGCGGGCGAACCACGCGTCCTCGTCGGTGTCGCACAGGTCCTCGTGATCTGGCGTCGAAGTCACTGCCCTCCCCTCCCAGTGTGTCCGGCTTTGGCCTTCACCGCCTCAATGACCCGCAGGTCGTCGGCGTCGCGGACGTGCGCCCCGGCACGGGCGAGCACGAGGTCGTAGGCCTCCGCGGCCGGCTGCGTTGTCACCGGCGCAACGGCGAACGGCCGCTGCGCGCGGAAGGCGTCCGGAGCGGGGCGGTGCTCGATCCACTTCCCGCCGACCTGCTCGTAGTACGTCGCGAGCGGCCACTGCTCCTCCGCGCCGGTGGGCGAGAACGGCGACAGGTTGCCCTGGAGGAAGACCTGCGTGCCCTGCCGGGGCCCGTCGAGGAAGACGCAGCCCTTCTCGCTCGCCGAGTCAGGCCCAGGGATGAAGACGTTGTCGCGCAGGTTCACGTGCGCGCCGGCCTCGATCTTCGCGGCGTTGTTGACCTTCCAGTTGTAGATCACGTTGTTGGCGACATCGTACACGCCGCCCTCGAGCTTCGGGTTGCGGTCGGCGTTCTGCGCGAGGAGGCAGTGGTGGATCGTGACCCGATCCGAGCCGACGCCTGACAGCCAAGCCTTGCTGTGCGGGAGTTGCGCCTCGGCGATGATCGTCCACTGGCAGGTCACGTCGCGCACCTCGCCCCACGTGTTGACCACCTCATCGGTCGCCCACATCAGCGAGCAGTGGTCGATCAGCACGCGCTCGACCGTGCCGCCGTCCTTGCCCCAGAAGCACAGGCAGTCGCCCTCGTTCCCGCCGGTGAGCGTGCGCACGCGGAGGTGACGGAGGATGATGTCATCGCAGTCGCCCGCGAACTGGATCACATACCCGCGGATGGTGATGCCATTCCCCGGCGCCGTGGAGCCATCGACCGTGACCTGCCCGTTCGTCACCCGCATCTTGCTCTGCAGGTCGATCGCACCCTCGACGCCGAAGCGGATGATCCGCGGGCCGGAGGCGGCGAGCGCCTCGCGGAGAGAGCCCGGCCCGCTGTCGGCCAGGGTGGTGACGGTGATCGTCCGCCCGCCCTCGCCGCCCCGCGCCATCGCGCCGAAGCCCTCCGGGGGATCGACGGGAGCGGCCTGCTGGGTGAGGACCAGGCACGACAGCAGGACGAGCGAAAGGCCGACCCACTTCGCGCATGCGAACGTACGCATTCAAGGCACCCCCTCGCCCGGGAAGACGGCATCCGCCCGGCGCGCCTCCCTGTTCGGGCGCCGGGCGGGGTCTCCTCCTTGCGGGCGCGGGGATTCGCGCGAGCAGCTCGCCTACTTGCGGAAGACCAACGCGGGCGAGGGCGCGGGGAGGTCGATGGCCTCCATCTTCTTGAACCCGGCCGCCTTCCCCCATTCACGGTACTGGCTGAACGTGAACGTGTCACCCTCGGCCGTATGGAGCAGCATGTTCAGTGCGAACAGCAGCGGGAAGGACGCCGGGCCCTGCCCCGCGCGCGCATCGTCTGCGACGAAGTCGAGGATGATCATTGCGCCCCCGGGCTTCAGCGCCCTCGCCACCTTCCGCAGCAGCCGCGGCGTGTGCTTGGGCCCCTCCGAGTGGCAGATATGTCCGAGGATCGCGACGTCGAACTGCCCCTCGCCGAAGGGGACGCGGCGAAGGTCGCCGGGCCGGAGGTCATACCGCTCCTCCACACCCGACGCGCGTGCGAAGTGTCTGGCAACCTCGAGGACCGAAGGGAAGTCCACTGCCGTGACTCGTGCCTGTCGGTTGCCCTGGGCGAAGGGCATGCTCCAGGGAGCGCCGCCCGCCGCCACATCGAGGATGGCTACTGGCCCCCGAGCGAACTCCGCGCGAACCTGCCGGAACAGCGCCTGCGCGGTGGGGTAGTTGTGAACGAACAGCAGCCGGGCCAGGCGGACGAAGAACTGCGCCCCCGCCTCCGGGTCGGCGACGTTCGCCACGGGACTGCCCGTCCTGATCACCTCCGTCAGTTGCCGGGCATCGTTCAGTTGGGCCGTCGTCTGCACCAGCGCGTCGGCGAAGTACGTCTGGGCGTCTGCCCCAGGCACGGCCAGCAGCCCTTCCGTCCCTGGCGACAGGCGGTAGGTCGAGTCCTGCTTCGCCAGCTGTCCGAACCCGACCAAGGCGTCCAGCAGCATCCGGACGCTCCGCTCGTTCGCCCCCGCCTTCCGAGCGAGCTGCCGCGCCGTGGCGGGCTTGCGGGCGACCTCGTCCAGCAGTCCAAGCTCAAGTCCGGCTGCCAGGGTTGCTGAAGCCAGGCTACCGAACGCCAGTCCAATGACCCCGGGCGCGTTCCCCGGTGGGGCACTTCGTGTGGCGGCTCTTGGCACAGTGCGACACCTCCGCAGTTCGCGTTGCAGGTGCTCCGGGCGCTGCCTCCGGCACCGTCCGGGCCCTGGAACCGCACTATTTACCTATGTGGTATGAGAAACCCTCTTTTCGGCCCATGGGCCACGGGAGGCCGCGCTGTGCCCGTTCGGGAGGCTGGGGCAGACTGGCCGGCCAGATCGGTCGCTGCGGACGACCGACATGAGGTGCCCTGGGGCCGGGGACCGGCGCCCGTCTTCCCCGACCTTGCCCCCGGGGTAGCGCTACACGATCGGCTTGCGGCAGGGGCAGGTTGGCGCGTCCTGGGCGCGGGAGATCGCGGCGAGGAGGATGCGCTCGAGGGCCTGGAGGCGGCGCTCCATGAGCTCGTTCACTTCGCGGTGGCTGGGCGGATCGGGTGAGAGCCCGGCGCCGAGGTTGGTCACGAGGCAGAGCGTCGCATAGCAGAGGCCTGCCTCGCGCGCGAGGACGACCTCCGGCACGCCGGTCATCCCGACCACGTCGGCGCCCCAGTGCCCGAAGAGCCGCACCTCGGCGGCGGTCTCGAAGCGCGGCCCTTCGCAGCAGAGGTACGTGCCGGCCGCCTCGCAGCTCTCCCCCACCTCCGCGGCCCCTTCCACGAGCCAGCGGCGGACGTTCGCGCAGTAGGGCTCGGTCACGTCGACATGCTTCACGCCGTCTGCCCCGTCAAAGAACGTGCTCGCGCGGGACTTCGTGAGGTCGAGGAACTGATCCACGGCGAGGAAGGCCCCGGGAGGCAGGTCCACCCGTAGCGAACCGACGGCATTGGTCGCGATTGCGGCGGTGCAGCCGAGCTGCCTCAGAGCGGCGACATTGGCCCGGTAGTTCACGCCGTGAGGGGGTACGGTGTGCCCCGTGCCATGCCGCGCCAGGAAGAAGAGCTCGTGGCCCGCCAACTCCGCGCGCCGCACCTCGGCCTCGCCCCACGGCGTGGTGACGCGCTCCGCCGCAGCCCCTTCCGTGCCCGCGAGGCGGTAGACGCCGGTTCC
>Ga0233425_10009123_pt1 | contig 12747 bp, 12 predicted proteins | sample Watercolumn_Towu_2_FD_181712 | JGI IMG/M metagenome (GOLD analysis project Ga0233425, IMG submission 181712) | Freshwater microbial communities from Lake Towuti, South Sulawesi, Indonesia - Watercolumn_Towuti2014_140_MG | ecosystem: Environmental > Aquatic > Freshwater > Lake | place...
AGCAATAGATGAAGTCAATCTGCCATAAACATTCAAAATTGTATCAACATCAGGAATAATGCTTTTGACCATTCTTTCCTCTTCAGACGCCAGCCGTTCCGGATCGCAAAAAACAACATCTGCTCTTCCCAATTTCGAAACAACAGCAGGATCAAGCATATCCCCGCAGATAAATTCAATATTATGCAACCCAAGTGCCGCCGCATTCTCGCGAGCGTAAGCTATCTTTCGCTCATCAATTTCAACGGCATACACTTTTTCACAAACTTTAGCAAAAGAAAACGTCTGAAAACCAACCCCGCACCCAAGATCAACAATAGTCTTGCACTTCAATCGAAGAGCACGATAATCAGCAACAATCTCAGGTGTTGCCCAACGTAAATCTTCTTTATCAAACTTAAAATAAGCTTCTTTCGAATGCTTCGTAAATTTTGGTGTAATTGAGTTTAAGTTCCGTGACATAATAAAAGAAATAAAGCCAACTCTTTATAAGAATAACGATTATAAGATTAAATCAACCCCACATTTACTTCTTCACAAAAACATATCGATCGGCAACTTTTCGAAATGGCATTCCTTCTCCCATCATTTCTCTGTATGCCCTCCATTTCTCTTCAAAAGATGCTCCCAAATCGACATTAACCATCCTTTGATTAACAAAAGAATCAACCATCATTTTCTCAAACTTAAAATCAGATGGTCTAAAATGTTCAAATTCTTCTGCACCCTTGACCGGTTCAAATAAACCTTCCAAGTCCCGTGAAACAACGACCAGATTATTACTCTTTCGTCTATCTCTTTCTGCAAAATTCATCGTACACAACAAAGAAAAAGCATCTTGCATTGAGTACATCTCAGAAGCATTGCCATGATAATCATTAGAGAGAACATAACCTCCCTGTTTGAGATGAGAAGACGCCCATAAAGTAGGGATAGCTGGATTTAATAAAATCAACAGATCATGTTCCTCAGAAGGATCATACTGCCTAATATCTTGTTTAAATGCAACAAGGCCAGCATCACGAAGTTTTGCAACACACCCCTCATTGCCTGCCTCAACATCAACAAAAGTAACATTGGAAAAAACAACAGATGGGCTCGCATCATAACCGCACGAAGGATACAAAACAGAACGTGGAGAATAAACCTGATTACGAAAAGCAGTATAAAGTGCAATCAAATCATCAGCTAGATAAATAGATGATTCTTCTTTATGTTGAACAGTCATATCAATCATAAATCAATCAGGAATTTATAAATATTATCACTAAAAAAGAATAACAAATGAAAGAAAATAATAATAATAATAATAATAATCACTGAAAAATAAACAAAAAAATCAAAACAGAAACGCTACGCTCCCAAAACCCCCTCCTTAAGTCCTTTTCGTTGGATAATCTGGTTTCGTACTTTATCTTGAAATTCCATAGGAAGTCGCTCAAACATCTGATCAACCAGTGAGCTATTTCCTCTACCTTCCGTCGCAGAACGCAGATCAGAACTCCATCCAAGAAGTTCAGAAACAGGAAGTTTCGCAACAACAACAACCTGATCTTCTTCCTGATTCATCTCAAGTAATTGACCTCGTTTAGATGAAACTAACTTGGAAATCTCACCAGTATATTCAGTAGGAGCTTCTATTCGCATGATTTGAAGTGGTTCATACATGACAGCGCCAGCTTGCATAATGGCACCTCGAATACCTTCCCGAACCGCAGGATACATTTGCGCAGGACCTCGATGAATCGCATCTTCGTGCAAGCTGCAATCCATCAAACTTACTTTAAGCCCTGTGCACGGCTCATGAGCAAGTGGACCAGACTTCATTACATCATCAAACATATCAAGAACTAACTCTAAAATCTCATTAATGTAAACAATACCTCTAGTTTGATCCATAAAGATATTGCCATTCATAACCGCTTTAACCATCCCTGCCGTTTTAGCATCCCATCCTGCATTGTCCCGAAGATAAGCGATCGTTCCTTCATCTTTCTTTCTAAATCGAGTTTGTGGGATGAAACCATCCTTGATTCCTTGAGCAATAACAGGATCTAATGGTTCAACCACAAAGTACAATTTGTTATGCTTGTTAGGAGATTTACCTTCAACCTCTGGACTCTTCTTTGTAACTGTTTCACGATAAACAACAATAGGTTGCGAGGTTTTAACTTCAACGCCTTTTTCTGTGATTATTCTATTTTCAATAATCTCCAGATGAAGTTCTCCCATTCCGCTGATCAAGTTCTGTCCTGTTTCTTCATTAATTTCAACTTTGATAGAAGGATCTTCACGACTCACTTTTCGTAAAACTTCAACTAGCTTTGGCAAATCAGCCGACTTCTTCGCTTCAATTGCTTTAGTAATAACAGGATCAAAGATATGCTTAAGTTCTTCAAAAGCTTCTTCCGGCTCTAAAGTAACGGTTTCACCTGCAAATCCAACAACCCCAGAAATTGCAAGGACATTACCACCAGGAAGCGATTCAATTATCTCTGGTTTAATCCCATTATATATATAAACATTCTGGATTCGTTGTTTCTGTTTCGCATTATTAAGATAAACTTCCATCCCTGCTTTTATCGTACCGCTAAACAATCGTCCTGCAGAAATATCTTTTCCGGAACGTGGGTCGATAACAATCCGAGTGATGACAAAAGCAACTTTTCCATTTCTATTACAACGGACTAAATCTTTTCCAAACTCAGACTCATTATCTCCGTGCCAAATCTTTGGAATCCTATACTCTTGTGCAGAAACAGGATCAGGATGATGCTTGATGACCATATCTAAAATAATTTCATGTAACGGTGCATTATCCCAAACCCAATTTTTTCTCTCCTCTCCTTCCATCTCATAAATCCTAAGAATATCAGCAAACTTAATCCCTTTTTTATTCATGTAAGGAAACGACAAAGCCCAATTTTCACGAGCAGAACCAAACGCCACACTTCCTCCCTGAACGCTCACTTTCCACTTCTCTTTATATTCTGGCTCAGCAATTCGTTCGATCATATTGTTAAACAAAACAACAAGATTCATGATTCTCTCTGCAATCTTCTCAGGAGATAACTTGAGCTCTTTAACCAATCGATCAACTTTATTGATAAACAAAACAGGTTTTACCCGTTCACGAAGTGCTTGACGAACAACAGTCTCCGTCTGCGGCATGATTCCTTCAACAGCGCAAATCAAAACAACCGTTCCATCAACTGCCCTCATTGCCCGTGTAACATTACCTCCAAAATCAACGTGACCCGGCGTATCAATTAGATTAATTAAGAACTCTTTTCCGTCAAACTCGTGAACCATGGAAACGTTCGCCGCATCAACCGTCATCAATCGCTCTTGCTCATCTTTATGCTGCCATGTTGTCATGCCGCCTTCTAATTGACCAGCAAACTTCTCCGACATCATCCCTGCAGCTGCAAGCAAGTTGTCCGTAAAAGCAGTTTTACCGTGATGAATATGAGCAGAAGTACAAATATTTCGAATTTGCGCAGGACTCTGCGTAATTCTCATAACTTTATCAACCATTCGTTCTGATGCCATTGGAAATACCTCATTTAATTTTAATTATTCGTTTAATTCTAATTCTTCTTTTATTCAAGATTATTTATATCTCAAAAGACATGCGCTTCATGTACCGTCTTATAACTATGTAATTCTTCTGGTTTAAACCACAACCCAATTTCTAATTTCGCTTCTTCTACTGAACCTGATGCGTGGACAACATTTTCAATCGCTTTCCCTTGAACATCTGCATGAGCAAAACTAATATGAGAAAAATCACCGCGAATCGTTCCTGGTGCTGCGGACTTAGGCTCCGTGCTTCCACACATTTTCCTAACATTTTCAACAGCATTGATCCCCTCGATGCACAGCGCTAAGACCGGCCCGGTAGACATAAAAGAAATAAGAAGTTGCAGCACTTTTTCGCCTCGTCGCTTTCCAACTTGACCAATATCTTCATAATGCTTAACTCCTAATTCCTTATCCATCCATACCATCTTCATTCCAACAAGCTTAAGGCCCGCATCTTCAAACTTGGTAATAATCCTACCCATTATACCTCGCTGTACTGCATCTGGTTTAAGTAAAACAAGTGTTCTTTCCATCCTAAGCACCTATACAGCATCAGAAGAAGGAGCGCTCTTTTTCCGATGCTCTCGCCGATACTCTTCCGTCCAGCGAACTCGAAGCGGTTTTCGTCCTAACTTCAGCAGATTCTTTTCACAGGTATTAGAACAGAAAAAATCAATCTTACCACTTATATAAATCAACATTTTTCCTGTTCCTTTTTCAACTGATCTTCCACAAAAAGCACATTTTGGCATTTAAATCACCTTTTATTGACGCGCATTGCTGCTAGGGCCAGCCCGCCTAAGGCCGCCACCAAGTCGCTGCGCTTCAATTTCTGTCTCAAGCAACATCAAAATATCGCCCGGTTGAACAGGACCTTTGACGTTGCGTCGAATAACTTTATTCTTATCAAAACCTTCTTGCACTTGACACATAACCTGTGTCAATTCTCCACGAGTTCCTGCTCGAGCAACAATTTCTTTAACCTCAGCAGGAATCCCCTCTGCAAACTTGATTTCTCCTTCAATTCTCTCTTCAACTTCTTGTTTTGGTTTATCCCGGCCTTTCATCTCCGGTTTATGAGCTTGATCTGGTTTTGCCATTTGTCACTCACCTAACGCTTAAGAGCTTCAATTGCAGCCTTCGCATCTCCTTCCTTAACAACCGCAACTGCTGCTGTGCCAACCGCAAGGCCCGCTGCAGCACCAAGATCATCCTTCTTAGAAACTTTAAAGCACAGAACATTCTTCTCCTTGCTCAAAAGAGGTAAATGCATCACGATTTCTTTAGGAGAAACATCATCAGCATAAACAACTAACTTCGCATCTCCTTTTTCGATTGCTTTCGTAACTTCATTTGCACCTTTTCTAATTTTCCCGCTTGTTCGGGCAACTTCCACTGCTTCTAAAACTCTTGCTTCATCTGCCATAGTAAATTCCTCATTGTATTTTTTTATTTTTTATATAGTAAATTTCCACAAATATTCAAAAATAATGGAATTTTACTATACATTCACCCAATCACACATTCAACAAAGATAGAAGAAATGATTTTCATCTACCTCGTTGTGTCCTAAACGACAACTCATAGGTATAATTGTATCAAACTATGGCTTATTTATAAAGGTTGCGGCGAAGAAAAATAAAAAGTTCAATCAAAATTTCTTTAAACAATTTATTTCACAGAAAAATCCACCTTCCTTACTCAAAAATCACAACCTTCATAAACCGATTTTAAAGAAACAGCAACAAAAATGTGTGGTATAATCGGCTATATCGGACAAAAAGAAGCGTATCCTATTCTGCTCGCAGGACTCGAACGTATGGAATATCGTGGCTATGATTCTGCTGGCATCTGCACCGCAAATAACAATCAACTCTTCTTAAAAAAAGACATAGGAAGAGTCAAAAATTTAAAAACAACTCTCCTGCCAGGAACAAAAGGAATTGGCCACACCAGATGGGCAACTCATGGCGGCGTTCTTCCAAAAAACGCCCATCCTTTTATCTTAGACAACTTCACTTTAATCCACAACGGGATCATTGAAAACCATCTCGAACTCAAAGAAAACCTAAGAAAAACAACCAATCGAGCATTCACATCAGACACCGATTCTGAAGTCATTCTTCACTTAATAAAAAAGCACTATCAAAACAATCTTCTCAAAGCCGTTCAAAAGACCATCACGCAACTACAAGGTGCCTATGCTTTTGCAGTTATGAAACAAGACACAGACGAAATCATCGCTGCCAGAAATGGCTGTCCTCTTCTCATCGGAATAGGAAACAACGAAAACTTCCTTGCCTCAGACATTGCAGCATTCATTGAGCACACTAAAAAAGTAATTTACCTCAATGATTTTGAAATCGCCACAATAACACCAACAACAATAAACATTTACAACTTCCAAGGAAAAGAGCAAAAACCAAAAATCAAAGAAATCAGAGGGAATATCGAACAAGCAGAAAAACAAGGCTACAAACATTTCATGCTCAAAGAAATCATGGAGCAACCAACAACCATAGCAGAAACCCTAAACGTACCAATAACCATAACCAAAAAACCAAATCGCATCATCATTATCGCCTGTGGCACGGCAAGCTACGCCGGGCTCGTTGGTAAATACCTCATCGAAAAAATAGCAAGAATCACCGTCATTCACGAAACCGCCTCAGAATTTCGTTATAAAGACCCCATCATCAAAAAAGAAGACTTGATCATAGCTATCTCCCAAAGCGGTGAAACAGCAGACACACTCGCTGCAGTAAGAATTAGCAAGCAGCAGCAAGCGCAAACTCTCGGAATCATCAACGTCATAGACAGTACTATTGCCCAAGAAGTAGAGCATGTTATCTACACCCGTTGCGGTCCCGAAATTGGCGTTGCCTCAACCAAAGCCTTCACCGCCCAACTAACGATTCTCTACAAATTAGCCTATCATTTTGCAGAAAAAACATGGAACACGGAAGAACTCAAAAAAAAAATTACAGAAACAGTAGCTCTCAATCAAAGTATCCATCATCTTGCGCAAAAATACTTCCATTACCACAATTTTCTTTATATAGGAAGAAATCTCAATTACCCATTAGTGCTCGAAGGTGCGCTGAAACTCAAAGAAATCTCCTACATCCATGCTGAAGCATACCCTGCCGGTGAATTAAAACATGGGCCTATTGCATTAGTCTCAGAAAACACACCCACCCTCGCTTTATGCCCACAAGATGAAGTATACGAAAAGACACTCAATAACATTCAAGAAATCAAAGCAAGAAATGGTAAAGTCATTGCAATTGCAACAGAAGATGATGAAAAAATAAAACAAATTGCTAATGATGTTATCTACATCCCTAAAGTTGAAAATGACCTAAATCCGCTCATAGTCGCAATTCCCTTGCAACTCTTTGCATATCACATTGCTGATATCAAAGAATGCGATATTGACAAGCCAAGAAACCTTGCAAAATCCGTAACCGTAGAATAAACAGAACTCTTTTTATAATACCCCTCAAAATTTTATTAAAATGGATAACCCATCATATGACCCACTCCTGCACTACTTAAATACGTGTGGTGATGCATCCTTACTTAGTAGAGAAAAAGAAGCAGAAATTTTTCGGCGCAAAGAGCAGGCATATATCGCCAGCGTTTTAACAATATACCAAGCATTAGATTTAATAGGTAAAAAAGAGCCATATTTCAGAAAAACAATAAGTTTACTTCAAGAAGAACAAAGATCAGTAGAAGACTTCTTTGATTATTATTATTATTATTATGATGAAGATACAAATAAAGCAATAATCATTAATGAAAAATCATCGGAAAATAACTCAGAAAATAACTCAGAGGATCAGTGGAAAGCAAGATTTCTGGAAGAAGCAAGAAGAAAAGATAAACAGAATCGGTGGATCTGCAATGAAACAGAAAGAAATTATCTTGTAGAAGTAGTCAGAACAGAATATAACAAAGTAACAGTAACAAAAATAGAAAGGATGGGAGAAGAGTACATCATAAACAAAGAAAGAAGAGAGGAATTAACAGCGCTGTTGAAGACATATAGTGTTCATAAAAGATCTTGCCAAAAAGCAAAAGATGAGCTGATTGAAGCAAACTTAAGACTTGTCGTAAGTATTGCAAAAAAATATCGAAACAAAGGACTTGATTTTTCTGACCTTATTCAAGAAGGAAACATCGGTTTAATGAAAGGGATCGACAAATTTGAATGGCAGCGAGGGTACAAATTAAGCACCTACGCAACGTGGTGGATAAGACAATCGATTACCAGAGCAATAGCCGACCAAGGTAAAACAATTCGCATACCAGTCCATACCATCGAAGCGCAAAACAAACTAAGAAAAACAGAAAAAAGAATGATTGCAGAGTATGGCAAAGAAGTGACAGAAGAAGAACTAGCTCATAGATATGAAATTCCAGTAGAGAAAGTAAGAGAACTGAAAATGATAGGAAAAGAACCAATTTCATTGCATACTCCAGTAGGAGATAAAGGAGAGGAAGAATTAGGCGAATTTATAGAAGATAAGATGTCACCAAATCCTGAAGAAGAATTAATCAAGATAGGGTTACACAGAAGTTTAACAAAAGTTCTCGCAAAACTCACCCCACGAGAAGAGAAAATAATAAGACGACGTTATGGTTTTGAGGAGCAAAGCGCAACTTTAGAAGAAGTAGGACAAGATGAAGGTGTCACGCGTGAGCGTGTAAGACAAATTGAAGCAAAAGCACTTCGAAAATTAAGACATCCGCGAAGAAATAAAGAACTAGAAATATTTTTAGAGGAATAACAAAGAGATCAACTTTTCTTAAAAATTCTATCAGCTAAAAAAATCATCAGCAGCAAAACACCAAGCCCCAAAAACCATCCTGCTAAAACATCACTCATCCAATGGACTGCCAAAAATATCCTGCTAAAACCAATCAAGAAAATCAACATAACCATTGTAATCATAAACACCAATCGCCAAACAGCATCACTAATTTCATCTTTAAAACAATAGAGCAATCCCCCAAATAAAATAAGCCGCATCGTTGCATGCCCACTAGGAAAACTAAACCCCCCAACATCAAGTAACGCATCAGAAGGACGCAGCCGCGCAAGACCGTCCTTAAATAAAGTGACCAAAAGACCGCCTATAATCAAACTACTGACCAAAATAAAGATTTTCTTCCATCGCCGAACATAAATAAAGTATCCAACAACAACCAGCATAATCAGATAAAACATAATCCCGCTTCCAACATTCGTAATCAGAGTCATCAACCAAATCAAAGCAGGACTCCAAAATGATGAAACAGAACTATTCATCGCATAATCAAAATCAAAAATAAAAGAACGCAACCACACAAAAAGAAATATCATTAAAAAAAGAACGAAACTAATCACACTCAAAAAAAGCAATAGGTAACTCTGTCGAGGTGCAATCCTAAAATTCTTCTTCATAAATTAATTATATTTCCAAAATATATAAAATTACCGAACTAACCGGCTCTGTAGAAAAAGTCTCGCAGGCACGCTCCAAATAGATGTTTTCATCAAGTAATGGAGCAAAGCAGGATTGTCTTACAAATAAAAACAATGCCTGCTGGCGATATTCGCGACTTTTTCTACTAAGCCGAACTAAACCAAACCCGGAATAAACCTATACCTAACTTTCTCACAATACAAAATATAATCCGGATCAGAAAGCAAATGCCGCTCCTCCGTAAGTGCCCGTAAAACATAAATCGTTGTCCAAAACAGCATCCCAAAGAAAAACCACCAATTCATCACTGGAAGTAAAGTAATCCACCACACCATATTTTTCGAAATATACGCAGGATGCCGCACCAACGAATAAGGAAAACGGGTAACTATCCCCCGATTTGTTAAATTCGATGCTTTAAATCCAAGCACAACCGAAGAAAGAACATAAATAAAAAATAGTGCTACAATCAATATTCGAAAGACCATCGTCCAATAGGGGCTCCAAAACAAAGCATAATCATTCGCCCCCCATGGAACATAACGCCCAACTAAACCATTAAAAGGAGGATAACAAATAAGTGCCACAAACCAACCCAAGAATGTTGGTTCAACAGATTTAACCACATTCTTCAATCGATAAGATTCAACAAGATAGCCAAACGCAAAAATAAACGTATCAACCGTAAAAAATAAGATTAAAATAAACGAAAAAAGAGAAAAATGTTCAATCACAAAAAGCAAATCATGAGAATTCTGAAACACAAAGTTGATCATCAAAGGAACATAAAAAAACTTAACTAGCAAAAACAACACAGCAACTCGCTCCTCTTTTAAGATCACAACCTTCTCTTGCCGCCAAAATCCTAAAATAATCTTTCTAAGCAATCGCAAAAAAGTATAGGACTTATTCTTCATTTCACCTTTTGCAAAAAAAGAATAATAAATTGGTCCAAATACAACAAAAAAAACATAAAGATAAAAAATAAATAACCTAGACTCTAGATACAAATTCGACCGATAATACTTTCCAAAGTAAAATAACAATAACCCAAACCCATACACAATAAGATGAGAAAAATAAAACCAAAACCATTCTTTAAACAAACATCGAACCATAACTTTCCTCAATATAGTAAACCAACTAAATAATTTGGTGTCTAATTGGTTGGTTTACTATTACTTGCTGACAGCAAGTCACGAACGATAGTGACTTGAGTAGTCCAACACAAACACCGATTCTTTCCATTGTGGAAAGTCACGAGCAAAGCAACTTGATATATTGTTGGATGACTATAAATATCTCACACAAAAATAACAGATGCAACAACTACAGATGGAGCAATCTATTCATCTCCGTCTCAATCCGCAGCTGAAAATCAGTTATCGTCTCCCCTTCCCTTTTACTCGTATTCAACGCGCCAAGGAGCAAACGAATCAACTCCCTCTCACGTGTAGCATCAAATAGATGAGATTGCTGTAAATGTTCGCTAATGACCTCTTCCTCTAAATTATCAGGATTAGACGGATTGATTTTGATCTCCTCAAATTCCTCTGAATTCAACTTTGCCGTATTCTTCATTACAAAATAAGAACCCTGAAGAGATAATTTCTCAAAAATCTGTTTAAAGTCAATATCAGCAACTCGTCCTTTCTCAAGCGTCCCTATCAAACGTAAAGTAATGAGAGTATCACTCAAATCCTGATTATTAAAAGCATTAAGTACTTCAAACAAAACGATCTCGGGAGTTTTATGTATACAATCAAGCACCAAAGAACGATGCTTCATAACCTCCACAGGACACCACGCAATTTCTTGTCGCCCTTCATCATCTACCGTAACCAAATAATATCCTCCCTTACTATATTTCTCAAGCTCTGCAAAATTATTGGGAAACAATGCTCCTGGATAAGTCATGGGTCCATAATTTTCAATATCAACTCGCGCAGGATGATGAACATGACCACCCGCATAATAATCAAAACCTTTTGGTAAAAACGTCGCAGGATACGCTTCCATAAACTCTAGATGCTTGGGTTTGAGTTCCGTCAACGCCGTATGAAACAAAAAAATCTTATATCCCTTCTCATTTTCCAAATTCTCCAAATCTAAATTCTCATAATACGTTCGATCAAGCATTCCTTTGCGTCCAACAATACCAGTAATTCTGACACCAGTCTTAGTATCAATCGTAAAACGTAGGAATAGTTTCCTACTCTCGGAATCTACCTTTCCTTTACAAACATTGACTAACAAACCAGCATTTTCCAAAACATCTAACATCGTCTTCCCGCTCGGTGAAAAATCGTGAGATCCGGCAATCGCATAAATAGGGATTCCCATATCAGAAAGATCTTTCATCTTCTTCGTCACGACTTTCAACGTATCAAGGGAAGGTAAAGAAGTATTGAACATATCCCCGCTAAAGAGGATAAAATCAACTTTCTCATTTATACACTCATCAATAGCAGTAAGAAAAGCATTCATCGAAAGTTGTCTCATTTTATCTTCTCGCCAAGAGCCTAAATGCAGATCCGCAAAATGAGCATATTTCATGAAAAGAGAAGAAAAATTATCTTTTATATACATTATGGTAAACAATCATATAGAAAGAAAACCAGAATCAAAAGAACCAGTTAGTTTTGAAGTGAATCTCATTCAACAATCTGAATTAGACTCAGCAAAACGACAGCTTGCAGAGTTAAAACGTCAAAAAGTAAATGTGAAATATTTTGGAGGTGATGGTTCATATGATGAAATTGCTCTTTGGAATCAACTGGTGTATAATGAGATTGAGCCGATTATAAAACCGGATAAGAATGCAATCATTCCCTCTGGTAGTAGGGAACGTGATAAAAATGTAGAAGAACGTAATTTGCTTGGTTATGATTTATGGGCAAGAGAACAGGGATATGGATATCGTTGGCCGGCAACAGAAGGAATTTTTAGTGCGGTGAAGAGGATATTTGGAGAAAAAATACACGCAAGGTCAGAAAAAGGTATTATTCAAGAAGCAAAAGTGAAGTTCTGGGCATATCAGAAGATGAAACGCTATGGTGAAGCATAGCAAGAGCTATGCTCTTGGTAGAGAGATAGGAATTATACAACACAGCACATCGATAAGCAAAAAAAATCTAAAAAAGTGGTCTCGTCGATGAGCTTCAGAATCCTAAACAATTACGAGATATATGCTTCGATAAGGATACTCTCACTTTGATTTTCAACAGAAAACAGTATCGCATCCCCTAAGTTAAATATTACTTTTTTGTTGTGAACAAATTCCTTAGATTTATTCAAATGAATGATTGTTGTTCCATATGAGCTTGTATCTTTATACATTAAAACACCTTTTTCTGAAAAAATTATACCCTGATCTCTTGAAAGAGTTGGGAAATTAAAAAAGATATCAGCAGAATGAGATCGCCCAATAGTCACTTTTTCATCTAATGCTTTAGTAACACTCTTTATAACTTTAAAATTCGCACCATTCCCCTCCTTAACAATAACACTAATTTTCTTCGACATATTATTACCCTCCTTTTGAAATATTAATCCAAAAAAAATACAAAAAAATATTTTTGTATTTATATATAATACTACATGTTATACATATATATAAATTTTTTGAAAACCTAGGCTTAGTAGAAAAAGTCCAATAATGTAGGCACCTATGTTGTAGGCGATGAGT
>Ga0233425_10009124_pt1 | contig 12747 bp, 9 predicted proteins | sample Watercolumn_Towu_2_FD_181712 | JGI IMG/M metagenome (GOLD analysis project Ga0233425, IMG submission 181712) | Freshwater microbial communities from Lake Towuti, South Sulawesi, Indonesia - Watercolumn_Towuti2014_140_MG | ecosystem: Environmental > Aquatic > Freshwater > Lake | place: Indonesia...
GTTGATGAAGAGCGGCGCGTCTTTCGTGGCGCCCGCCTCGGCGTCCATGTAGTGCAGCCGCACGTCGCGCAGGCCCTTGAGCTGCCCGAGCCGGGCGTAGCCGGCGTCGGAGATCGGCTGCCGTTCGAGCGCCACGGCCTCGAGCTTCCCGAACGCGAGGATCTTCGGGAAGACCGCGTCGTCGAGGCCCGGCGGCGGGGTCTTGTGCAGGTCGTTCCACAGGCCCTTGTGGTTCGAGATGGCGTACTTCACCACGTGGCCCGCGTCGTCGAGGACCGCCTTGGTCTTTCCCGCCCGCGCCTCGAACTCGTCCAGCACGGCGCGCTGGGACGCCTCGGGCTCCGCCGCGCCGGCCGCGGAGGCCAGCAGCCCCGCCCCCAGAAGTCGGGCCGCACGCAGAGCCCAACGGCCGCGGGAACGCATGTACATGTCTACTTCCCCTGCGTTCCGCCGCGGCATGCGTGTCATCCCGCCGCGAGGCGACCTCCCAGCTCGCGCGCCTCGCGCAGGAGCGCGCGGCCCTTCGCGGTGTCGCCCGCCGCGCCGGCCTGGCCGTACACGAGGCCCGCGATCGGCGCGCCGATGAAGCGGAACGCGTCCTGGAACGTGCGGATGGCGTTGACGCAGCCGGAGTCGTAGGGATCGTCGCCGCCGTAGCTGAACGCCAGCGCGATGCGTTTGCCGGCGAAGGCGTGGCCCCTCGGTCCGATCAGCGAGTAGAACCGGTCGATCGCGAGCTTGAGCTGCGCGGAGACGGTGAACCAGTAGATGGGGCTGGCGAACACGATCGCGTCCGCGCGGCGGGCCGCGGCGTAGATCGCGTCCATGTCGTCGCGGATCACGCAGCCCTTCGCGCCGGGCCGGTGGCAGCCCTCGCACGCGGAGCACGGCGCGATCTTCAGGCCGTGCAGGTAGAAGGACGTCACCTCGGCGCCCTTTGCCGCCGCGCCGGCCGCGATCGCCTTCGCCAGCCGCGTGCTGTGGCCCTTTCGCCGCGGGCTGCCGAGCAGCACGACGATCCGGCGCTTCTTCGATCCGCCCGGGTTCTTCATGGCGTCCTCCTCCGTCCCGCGCGGGCGGCGCCCGCGGTCACACTTTCTTCTCCATCGCCTGCCGCACGACCTCGCGCGCGATGCGCATGTTGACCAGCGCGTCGTGTCCGTCGGCCACGATCCCGCGCTCCGTCTCCTTGCCGAGCAGGAGCCGGTAGAACCGGCCGTAGCAGTCGTCCCACGCCTTGTCGGCCGACAGCGCCTCCGTCCACTGCTTCTCTCCGGAGATGATCTGCAGTTCCGCCGCGTGCGCGTGCTTCGACCAGTCGCCGAGGGCCACCGACAGCACGCCGCGCTCGCCGACCAGCCGGTAGTTCTGCTCGTACGTCGGCCGCTCCCGCGCCGTGTAGCCCCACACCGCGCTCTCCTGCACCGAGACCAGCGCGCCGTTGCTCATGCGGGCCTGGATGATGAGGTGGTCGGGGTAGATGTTCTCCTTCTCGACAATCGTGCCGACGGCCGAGACGGACTCGAACTCGCCGCCGGAGAGGAACCGCGCGAGGTCGAGGTCGTGGACGCCGCAGTCGAGCGTGCCGAGGTTGCGCAGCGCGCGCCGCCGCCGGTCGCCGCGCTCGGCCTGGTCGCGCAGGCCGTGGTAGTCCCACAGGTTGTCGATGTGCACGGCGCGCAGCCGCCCGATCGCGCCGTCCCGAACGAGTTCGAGCATGCGCTGCACGACCTTCTTGCCGCGGTAGACGAACGCCACCGCGACGAACAGGCCCGCGTCGTCCATGAGCCGCACGAGTTCCTCGGCCTGTTCGACGGTATCGGTGAGCGGCTTCTCGCAGAAGGCGTGCAGGCCGCGCCGCGCGGCGACGCGGACCATGTCGAGCTTCACGTCCGGCTGCGTGGTCACCGTCACGGCGTCGAGTTCGACCCGGTCCGCCATCTCCTCGAAGCTGGCGAAGGCCGGCAGGCCGTATTTCTTCGCCTGCGCCTCGCGCCGCGCGGGGTTGGGATCCGCGAACGCCGCCAGCCGCGCGTCCGGGCAGCGGTGGATCGCGGGGATGTGGCCGTAGTCGGCCACCACGCCGCAGCCCACGATGCCCACGCGCACCGGCCCCTTCTTCACGGTCTTGAACGTCATCGCCCGCCTCGCTTCCGCCCCAGCCGGCCGCGCACGAAGCGCAGGCCGCGCCGCAGGAACTCGTCCTCGCTCGGATAGAACGGCCGCCAGCAGGAGACCGCCGTGCGGATCGCCTGGTTGGCCTGGTTGAAGCTCTCCAGCACGACCCAGCCGTCGTAGCGCGCCGCCCGCAGCGCCGCCGCCCACTCGCGCCAGCGGACCTGGCCCGTGCCCGCGATGCCGCGGTCGTTCTCGGCCGCGTGGACGTGCGCGAGGCGCCCCGCCCGCGCCGCCGCGGCCACCGCCGCCGCGGTGTCCTTCTCCTCGATGTGCATGTGGAAGGTGTCGAGGAGGAGTCCCGCCGCGCGGCCGCCCACGGCCCGGCAGAACGCGACGCCCTGTTCCGCCGTGTTGAGGAAATTCGTCTCGAAGCGGTTGAGCGGTTCGAAGGCCAGCGCGACGCCCAGGGCCGCGGCCTCCGCCGCCAGCGGCGCCAAGGCGCGCGCGGTCTCGCGGCGCTGGCGATCGAGCGGCATCGAGAGGTCGACGTCGCCGACGGCCTTGTAGAGCGGCCCGCACAGCACCGGCGCGCCCAGCGCGGCCGCCACGCGCACCGTGTCGCGCACGTAGCGCTCAGCCGCGCGCCGCGGCCCCGCCGCGCGGCCGTAGAAGCGCGTCCCCGGCGGCAGCGCGCCCGAAACCGTCAGCGCCAGCCCCGCGCGGTCCGCCGCGCGGCGGATGGCGTCGACCTCCACCGCCGCCGGCTGGAACACGGGCACCTCCACGCCGTCGAATCCCATCTCGCGGATCCGCGCGAACCGGCGGCGCACCGCCGGTGTCACCGAGTCCGCGAACAGCAGCAGGTTGGCTCCGAGTTTCATGGCCGTCCTCCCTTCCGTCGCCGCGCGCGCCGCGCGGGCGCGGCGGGTCGCGCGGTGCGCCGGCCGCGGACCCGGACGCCCGCGGGCAGGCCGAGCCAGTCCAGCAGCGCGTCGAGCTGCGAAAAGTCCGGCACCACGAGATCCGCCCCGGCCTGGATGAGGCGCGTGCGCTTGACGGGGTTGAGGCCGAAGCGTCGGACCTCGTCGGACGCCACGCCGACGGTGTAGCCGCCGCGCCGCTTGGTCTCCCGGATCTCCACCGGCCCGTCGCCGAACGCCGCGAGGCCCGACGCCGCGCCGCCGCCGATGTCGCGGAGGATGCGGTCGAGGACCTCGCGCTTCGCGTCGCGGGCGACGTCGCCCACGGAGCCGTGGATCCCGCCGTCGAAACAGTCGGCGTAGCCCATCGCCTCCGCCTCCGCGCGCACGTCGTCCCGGTCGGTGCCGCTGGCGAGGTACAGCCGCACGCCCGCCGACCGCAGGCGCAGGAGCAGGGCCTTCGCGTTCTTGATGAGGAAGTCCCCCGCGTCGAGCTCGCCGCGCCGGAGCTTCGCGATGCGGCGGCGCACGGTCTCCATGAGGGCGTCGTTGTAGATGCGCTTGTAGCCGGCGGCGTCGAGGATCTCCTCCGGCGGGACGCACTCGAATTCCCGGACCATGTCGGCCAGGCCCTGCATCTGGACGATCGTCTGGATGCCGGTGGTCTGCTCGATCAACGAGCGGACGCGCTCCGTCGCGCGGAGGTAGAGCGACTCGTCGGCGGAGTCGTAGCGCGGGCCGAGAATCGCGCGGATCATCATCGGCTCCATGACCCGCTCCCAGCCTTCGCGCAGGACGGAGATCGTGCCGTCGTGGTCGAAGATCGCCACGCGCAGCGGCCGCGGGCGCGGGGCGTCGGTGACGACCTCGATCTCGGTGTCGCCGTGGCGGCGCGCGCGGCGGGGGTCCTCGGCGAGCTCGGGCCGGTGGACGTAGTCGGCGTGGCGCGCGAGGGCGAGGATCTCCTCGGGCGAGGCGGTGCCGGTCTGGTTGAGCTTGCGGATCGTCACGCCCGCGGCGAGGTTGCCGACCTGCGCGGCGGTCGCGGCGTCGCCGCCCGCGGCGAGGCCGAGCGCGAGGCCGGCGAGGACGCTGTCGCCCGCGCCGACGGGATCGATCGGGCCGACGACCTGGATGGCCGGGATCTCGCAGGCGCCCGCCTCGTCGCACACGAGCACGCCGCGCCGGCCGCGGGTGAGGACGACGGGGCGGCCGAAGCGGGCGTGCAGCGCGCGCGCGGCGGCCAGCGCCTCCTCGCGCAGGACCAGTTCCTCGCGGCCGCGCTCGACGCCGCACAGGCGCGCCGCCTCGTGGTCGTTGATCTTCACGATCGCGCCGGCGTAGCGGTCCGTGCCGTGCCGGCAGTCGGCCACGAAGCAGCGGCCGGGAAACTCGCGCAGCAGCGCGGCGAGGCCCTCGCGGAAGGCGGGGGTGTGGATGCCCTGGCGGACCTGCTGGTTGACGATTGTGACATCGACCTCGGGGATCACGCGCCGGCAGCGGGCGAGCAGCTCGCGCGCGGCGTCGTCGGGCAGGGCGTTGAAGTTGCCGAAATCGAGGCGGTTGGTCTCCTTCTTCTCGACGTGCGGCTTGACGTAGGTCAGCGTGGCCCAGTCGTTGCGCGGGACGAGCAGGTGCTCCGTGTCGGCGCCCATCTCGAGCAGGAGGCGCTGAAGTTCGCGGCCCCAGGGGTCGTCGCCCACCGCGCCCAGCGCCACCGCGCGACGGCAGCCGAGGGCGAGGAGGTTGGCCATGACGTTCCCCGCGCCGCCCGGCGAACAGCGCTGTTCGCGGATGGGACGGGTCGGGAGGCCGGTCTCGAGCGACTCCTCGCTGCGCGAGAGATCGGCCATCCAGTAGACGTCGAGGCAGAAGTCGCCGATGACCGCCACGCGGGCCTTCGCGATGCGCCGGAGGAGCGACTCGAGCTCCGCGGCGTCGAGCGGCGCGAAGGCGCGGAGGTTGGACTCGGTATGCGCGGCGCCGTCGCTCATGGGCAGGCTGCGTCCATACGAAGACGCATCTTACCGGACGGCGGGCGAATTGGCTACTTCGTGCTCCAGGGCAGAGGCGTGCGTTCCTGTTGGAGGGCGAGCCGCCGGCGAGCCGTGCCCCTGCGTGACGGACCCGTTACACTTCACCCGTGCACGGGCGCCACAGGGAGGGGCCGGGCAAAGCTCGCTCTCCGGGCAAAGCGTCAGCCGATGCCCCGGCGTCGGGTCCCCCGCCTGCGGGCTCGACCGCGGCGAGTCCGCGCCTATAGTGGGCCTCGCGAACGGCGCCGCCGGGGCGCCGCCGCGAACGGGAACCGCCGCGATGAGCCGACGAACGAGGCCGAACGTCCTTCACATCTCGTGGCACGACACGGGCCGGCACTTCGGCTGCTATGGCGTGCCGACGGTCTGCTCGCCGCGGGTCGACGCGCTCGCCGCGGAGGGCGTCCTCTTCGAGAACGCGTTCGCCGCCGCCACGCTCTGCAGCCCGAGCCGCGGGGCCGCCCTCACCGGCCGCTACCCGCAGGCGAACGGCCTCATGCATCTCTGCCACGGCGACTTCGGCTGGGCGTTCCACCCGGGGGAGAAGCACCTCTCGCACCGGATGAAGGACCTCGGCTACTTCACCACCCTCCAGGGCTTCCAGCACGAGGTGCACCACGCCAACGTCGGATGGCTCGGCTTCGACCTCGTCCGCAACGCCGACCCCGCCCCGCCGATCTATCCCATCCCGCCGTGCGACGTCGTCGCGCGCGACGCGGCCGCCTTCCTGCGGGGCGAGGCCGCGCGCCGGCAGCCGTTCTACATGCAGCTCGGGTTCTTCGAGACCCACCGGCCGTACGCCTTCGGCGGGTGCCGGCCCGACGCGTCGCGCGGCGTCACCGTCCCGCCGTACCTCGTCGACAACGCCGCCGCCCGCGAGGACCACGCCGCCCTGCAGGGCGCGATCCGCAAGGCCGACGCCCAGGTCGGCGTCGTGCTGGACGCCCTCCGCGACGCCGGCCTCGAGGAGGACACGATCGTCGTCTTCACCGTGGACCACGGCCTCGCCAACCCGCGCGCCAAGGCGACGATGTACGACCCGGGCCTGGAGATCGCGCTGGTGATGCGATGGCCGGCCGGCGGCCTCACCGGCGGGCGCCGCGTGCCGCGGCTGGTGAGCAACGTGGACTTCGTGCCGACGCTCTACGCCCTGCTCGGCGAGACGCCGCCGTCGAATCTCCAGGGCCGGAGCTTCGCCGACGCGCGGGGGGACTTCCCCGGCGCCGCCGCGCGGGACGCGGTCTTCGCCATGCTCTACGACGGCGACCTGCGCGCCGTGCGGACGCGGACGCACAAGCTCATCCGCAACTTCGCCCGCGGGTCGAGCGTCAGGCCGCCCGTGGACCTCGCCGGCGGCGGGCACTGGATCCTCCAGCGCGACGGCCGCGTCGTGCCGCCGGCCGTCGAACTCTACGACCTCGCCGCCGACCCGCTCGAAACGCGCAACCTCGCGGCGACCGACGCGCCGCCGCCGGAACTCGCCGCGCTGGACGCCCGGTTGTGGCGCTGGATGGAGGAGATCGGCGACCCGCTGCTGCAGGGGCCGATCCCCTCCCCGCGCTACCGGCAGTGCCTGGACGACTACCGCGCCTTCCGGGAGCAGGCGGGGTGCGATGAAAGGAAAACAGCATGACGAACAGGACACATACGATGAAGAGATCGCCGTGGAGCCGGGCGTTGGCCCCCTGGGTGGCCGCCGTATGGTGCGTGGCCGCGCCCGCGTCGCCGGTCGCCGCCGCGGGGGACGCCGCACCGACGCTGCGCGTCTACTTCGTGGGCAACAGCGTGACCGACTGCGTCCGCTACGAGAACTTCCAGAAGCTGGCCGCGTCGGCTGGCGGCACGATGGTCTGGGGCCGCCACATGATCCCCGGCGCGCCGATGTTCGGCCTGTGGGAGTCGGATCACGGCTTCACGCAGAATCCGTACGGGCCGAGTCAGAAGGCCCTGTCCGAGTTCGACTGGGACGTCGTGACGCTGCAGCCGTTCGACCGCCGCTTCCACAACGGCGAACCCGACAAGCCGCAGGGCGACCTCGACATCGCGCAGAAGTACATCGACCTCGCCGCGAAGCGGAACCCCGGCGTGCGGATCTACATCTATGCGCGCTGGCCGCGCATCAGCAAGGACGGCCGGGGCTTCAAGTTCGACAAGGACGACTACAAGAACGAGGAGGGCGCGGTCGATCTGACCCGTCTCGGCGGGGAGATCGACGACTTCACCGCGCGCTACGAAGCGCCCTTCAAAGCCGAGGGTTGGGACCTGACGAACGAGGGACGCGACTACTTCGCACAGTTGACGCTCGCGCTGCGCCGGCAGAACCCGGACATGAAGAACCCCGTGATGATCATCCCCGTCGGCGACGTGATGAACGCGCTGCACAAGGCGATGAAGGCCGGCCGCGTGCCGGGCTTCACAAGCGTTTTCGGCGCCTACGCCGACGGCATCCACCTCAACAAGGTCGGCTCCTACGTCTGCGGCGTGACGTTCTACGCGACGATCTTCCGGCGCGACCCGCGCGGACTCACCGGCGAGCCCTACGGCCTGACCGACGCCGCGCTGATCAAGACCATCCAGGAGACCGCGTGGGAGGTCATCCGCCGCGATCCCCTCGCCGGCGTCGGGGATCCGTGAGGTGGGGGCCCGGGAAACGGCCGGCCAGGCATCTCCGTCCGGGCGCGCGCCAGTTCCCTGACGTTCGGATCGCCGCTACGGTCGTCGCCGGGTCGCGCGCACGCGGCATGCTGGTCGCTCATGATCCAGAGCACGTTCGGCCGGCGTTTTACGGAACGCCGGTCTCCAGGAGGGGCTCGGCCGCGATCGCGCCGCGGCGGACGCGGAACGTGCGGATCTGCCACGCACGGAACGCGAATACGCCCGCCGCGCCGAGGGACGGCACGGCGAGGCGCGCGCGGGCGCGGCGGCCGCGCGTCTCCACGGCGCGCAGCACGAAGCCGCGCCCGTCCTCGGCCTCCTTGACCACCGAAACCTCCACGCCCCGGCCCTCGACGTTCACGAACGACGCCGCGGCCGGCAGCGGGCCGTCGTGGGCGCTCTCGGCGATCCACTCCAGCGGGCGCTGGAAGCGGCGCGCCTCGTCGACCATCCCGGCGCGACGCCAGTCGCCGTCGTGGGGCAGCAGCAAGAGCCGGAACTCGTGGACGCCGAGGTCCATGTAGTCGTCGTCCTCGCGCCACCGCACGTGCATGCCCTTCCAGGGATAGGCCCGGTGGCACGACCAGGTGTAGGGCGCGCTGCGCAGGAGCGTCTGCCGGATCTCCGCGCCATGGACGCCGGCGCTGTAGAGGCCCTGGTTGACCAGCGACGCACCGGCGCGTCCGTCGCCGACGTCGACCCACCGCTGCATCGGCTCCTCGTCGCCGCGGGCGGGACGGCACAGGGCGGCATAGGGAATCTCGAACGTCGCGTCCTTCGCCCGTGCCGCGACGGGCACGGAGAGTTTCAGCAGCGTGCGCGGTTCGAGCCATCGCACGCGGATCCGGAGTTCCACGGCGCGGCGGCCGTCCTCCAGCAGCGCGTCGATCCACAGCCGCGACCGCCCCCACGCGCCGGCCGCGCGCAGGCGCGCCCGCAGCGGGCCGGACTCGATCACCCGCGCGCCGCGGAGCCGGAAGGCCCCCCGCACGCGGTCGTAACGAACCACGTCGTGCCCCCATGTGTCGCCGGGGTCATCGAGCACCAGCACCCGCAGCCCCGGCGCCCGCAACGCCTCGCGCCCGCGGCGCAGGTCGCGGACGCGCAGGCCGCCGGCGGCCGCCGTCACGCGCAGCGCGCCGTTGGATATCCAGTCCTCGCCGACCCGGACCGCGCCGCGCGGCGGCGCCGGCGGCGCGGCGGCGTTCCGGAAGCGCAGCGTCGTGTAACCCAGCGCCGGGATACGGGCCCGCAGGAGCATGCGGCTCACGTCGCCGGCTCGCGCCGTGGGTTCGACGAACTGCACGGCGACCGTCCGGCCCGAGGCGTCCGTCACGCGGGCGCGCCGGGGCTGGATCTCCCAGTGGAAGAGCCCGCTCTGCACGTTCTCCGTTTCGAACAGGCCGTCGAAGGGAACCGTGTGCGGGTTGAACAGGATCACGGCCTGCCCGGCGCCGCGCGTGTCGACGCGCGCGGCGATGGACTGCCGTGCCGCGTTGAGGCATTCCTCCGCACCGAAGATGGCCCGTCCCATCTGGTCGCGCGAGTCGACGTAGGCCTCCCGCACGGAAGAGCCCGCGAGGATGTCGTGAAACTGGTTGAAGAGCGCGTCCTGCCAGGCCGCGCGCAGGGCCGCGGCCGGATAGACGCGGCGCGTCCACGCGCGGGCGGCCGCACACGTGCGTTCCGCCGCCAGCAGCGCTTCCTCGGCGCGACGGTTCAGCCGCTTGATCTCCGCATGCGCCGCGTAGCTGCCGGCCGCGTGGTGCTGCAGTTCGCCGCGGTGCACGGGCCGCGGCCTGCGGTCGCGGGCCGCGGCCTCGAAGGCCGCTCCCGGGGTCGTGTAGACCATCGGCAGCGCGCCGGGCTCGGCGCGCAACGCGCGCACGCCGTCCAGGAGCGCCCGCGTCAGGCCGCCGCCGTGATCGCCGACGCCGACGAACAGCATCGCGGATCGTTCGCCGGTGCGTTCGAGGTACGCCCGGCAGGCCGCGAGCGAGCGCGGCATACCCCAGGTCGCGCTCGCGTTGTACGGGTCGAACAGATGGAAGGCCAGCACGCGCGTGCCGTCGACGCCCTCCCACCAGAACCAACCCTCGGGGATCGCGGGGTTCTCCGCCGGCCCCGGGCGCATGAACACGTAGAACGGCATCCCGCTCTGCGCGAGGATCTGCGGCAGGTTGGCATGGTGGCCGAAGGAATCGACGTTGTAGCCCACCCGGCACGCGCGGCCGAACGTGTCGCGGAAGAACCGCTGCCCGTGGAGGCCCTGCCGCACGAAAGACTCCCCCGAGGGAATGTTGCCGTCGGGCTGCGTCCACCACCCGCCGACGCTCTCCCACCGCCCGGCGCGGACGAGCCGCCGGATCCGCGCGACGAGCGCGGGCTCCAGCTCGACCAGCCAGCGCAGGTCGCCCGCCGAGCTGCGGCAGAAGCGAAGCTCGCGGTCGCGCTCCAGGAACCCCGCCGCCGCGCGGCAGGTGCCGCGGATCTCGGCGCAGCCCTCCGGCCACCGCCAGATCCATACCGGATCGAGGTGCGCGTTGGCGATCAGGCGGATGACGGGCGCGCGCCGGTGCACGGTCAGGCTCCTCCCGGCGCGGGCACGTCTTCGAGATGCACGCCGTCGTCGCGGAGGGCGTGTTGAACGCTCGCGACCGGGACCTCCGCCAGATCGCATCCCGACTGCATCGCCAGCGCCGCGCACGTGCCGACGCCCTGCGCGAGCGCCATCAGGTGCGTCTGCACGCGGAACGACGCGTGGGCCTCGTGCGTGGCGTCCGCGGCGCGGCAGGCGACGGCGAGATTCGGCACGTGGACGTTCAGCGCCATGCCCAGCGGTATGTGATAGCTCGTGCCCTCGGCCAGCATCGACCGCGCGTCGCGGTCGGTGTACGTCGTGTATCCGGTCCCGAGCGGGTCGTGCACGTCGATCATCCACACGCCGTGGCCGACGGCATCGGGTTGCTTCGCCGCGGCGAGAACCATGGACGCCGTCAGCGTGACCCGTCCCCGCACGTGCCGCGTCTCGCGCACGCCGAGGGCATAGGCGGTCTGCGAGAGGCGCGCGGCGGCCATGCCGGGCAATCGCTCGCGCCAGCACTCGAGATAGCGCGCCACCTGTTCCCGCGCGCGGTGCGTCAGGCGGGTCAGTTCCTCCTCGTCCAGGCCGTCGCCGGCCACCGGGCACAGGTTCCACGGGGCATGGTTCGACGCCCAGCCCTTGAGGAACTGCCCGACGACGCCGCCTTCGTTGAAGGGCGGGAACCGGCCCGCGTCGCGTTCGGTCCGCATGTGGTCGATCACGGCCTGGCGGACTTCGACCGGCGCGGCGCGCAGCGCGGCCGTGTCGATGCCGCACAGCTCGAACATCATCGTCATGCCCTGGGCGCGGCCGTCCGACTCCCGCCCGTACGTGAACGGCACGCCGCAGGCGGCGGCGATGTCGCCGTCGCCGGTCGCGTCGATCGCAATGCGCCCGAGCACGGCGCGGCGCCCGCGCTTCGTGTCGCACAGCACGCCGCGGAGGCGGCCGCCCTCGAGGATCGGCTGGCCGGCGACGAGATGGCAGATCGTCCGCACGCCCGCCTCGTCCAGCATCCGCTGGAGCAGGAGCCGCAGGCCCTCGGGGTTGAGCCAGTGGGTCTCGTGGCGGCGCGGGAAGTCGCCGACCGGCCGCGCCCAGCCGTGGCGGAGCGCGCGCTGCGTCATCTCCTCGACGAGGCCGTTGATGACCACCCGGCGGCGGTCGCTGCGATGCCAGATGGTTACGAGGGCGTTGGTGAGCATGCCGCCCACGCCCGTCCAGCGCTCCAGCAGGACGACGCGGCAGCCGCGGCGCGCCGCGGCGATCGCGGCGACGACGCCCGCGCACCCGCCCCCGCATACGAGGACGTCCGCTTCCGCCAGCACCGGCACCCGATGACCTGGAACTTCTACATCCATGCTGCACGCGCCTTCCCGACTCGCCGGCCGCCCCGGGACGCGCCCATGATACCCTGCTTGGCCGCACGCGTCATGGGCCGTCCCGCGGAACCGCCCCTCCCGGCTACGGAGCCTCCACCACCGCCAGTGCGTAGGGCGGCAGGACGAACGCCAGGACGCCCTTCTCGATCCGCGCCGCGGAGGTCACGGGCGCGATGCGGTCGGGCTGGTCGACGCTGTTGCGGTCCCACGGCCGCTCCGCCGCGAGGAGCGTCACCTTCGCGGCGCCCTCGCCGTGCAGCGCGAGGCGCAGGCGGGCGAGGTCCGGCGAGCGGACGGCCACGGTCCACTCGAACGCCCGCACGCGGTGGAGCGGCAGGCGGATCCACTGGGCGATCCCCTCGCCGGCGGCGGCCATCTCGACCCGCTGGGCGCGGCCGCCGTGCGGGCCGGCGTCGGGGCTCACGCGCACGCGGTCGCGCGCGCCCTCGCGGATCCAGCCGTACGCGAGGCCGTCCCGTCGCGCCTCGACGAGCCGCGCCGGTTCCGGCCAGCCCTCCTGCGTCGCGCGCGCCTCGATGCGCGCGGCGATCCGCGCCTCGTCGGCGGTGCGCGCGATGCCGCCGTCGGGCCGCATCCCGTCCGCGAACGGCCAGTCGCCAAAGGTCGGGTTCTGGAGGACCTGCGCGTGCATCCCGCGGTAGATGTTCGCGCCGAGGTGCTCGCAGAACTTGCCGGTGAGGTACGGGCCGATCGGCTCCTCGCCGGCGGCCGGGCGGCCCACGCGGATCGCCGCGTTGGACGCATCGCCCGTGTCCCGGTATATTTGCGCGCCCATGGTGAACCTCACGGCGCCGCGCGCGGCGGCGCCGGCTACTGTGCCGGACGCGGCGGGCGCTGGCAAGGCGCGGCGGGGGCCCGGCTCGGTCGGAGACCTCGCCCTGCCGGAGACGACAGGATCATGGGTGGGGCGAGCGAGCCGGGCGAACCGCGGGGGAACGCGCGATGAACGCAAGAAGGGCCGGCGGCGACGGCCGGGTGCGGATCGGCGTCGTGGGCTGCGGCGTCGTGACGACCGCCTATTATCTGCCCTG
>Ga0233425_10009125_pt1 | contig 12746 bp, 13 predicted proteins | sample Watercolumn_Towu_2_FD_181712 | JGI IMG/M metagenome (GOLD analysis project Ga0233425, IMG submission 181712) | Freshwater microbial communities from Lake Towuti, South Sulawesi, Indonesia - Watercolumn_Towuti2014_140_MG | ecosystem: Environmental > Aquatic > Freshwater > Lake | place...
CTCCACTCCCGCACATTCGAACTTGTGGTGGTCCGCTCGGTTGCGCAGCACTGCCGTTTCTGCTCTTTCTGGCGGGGTTCGCGTGGGCCTGGCTCACGCTCGGCCGAAGGGAGGCGGCCTGAACGGTCCGCTGCGATGCGCGCCGGCATGGCCGCGGCGTTCCGCCGGCGGCGCGGCGCGGCCGGACGGCCGCGCCGCGCGTGGCAGGTGTCGCGTCCGCCGACGCTACCGGCCCAGGATGGCCTTGAGGTCGGCGTCGGGCGTGGTGACGGGCATGAGGTTGAACTTCTCGACCAGCACCTTGAGCACGGCCGGCGAGGTGAAGGCCGGCAGGCTCGGGCCCAGGCGGATGTTGCGGATGCCCAGCGCCAGCAGCGTGAGCAGGATGCAGACCGCCTTCTGCTCGTACCAGGAGAGCACGAGCGTCAGCGGCAGGTCGTTCACGCCGCAGTTGAAGACCTTGGACAGCGCCACGGCCACCTGGATCGCGGAGTAGGCGTCGTTGCACTGGCCCATGTCCAGGATGCGCGGGAACGGGCCGATCTTGCCGATGTCCAGGTGGTTGAAGCGATACTTGCCGCAGGCCAGCGTGAGCACGAGCGTGTCCTGCGGCGTCTTCTCGACGAACTCGGTGTAGTAGTTGCGGCCGGGCCTGGCGCCGTCGCAGCCGCCGACGAGGAAGATGTGCTTCACGGCGCCGGCCTTGATCGCGCCGACGACCTGGTCGGCCACGCCCATCACGGCGTTGCGCGCAAAGCCGGTCGTGAGCGTGCCGCCCGGCACGGTCTCCTTCCAGCCGCCCAGTTCGAGCGCCTTGCGGATCACGGGGCCGAAATCCTTGCGGCCGTCCGGTCCGGCGGAAATGTGCGTCAGGCCCGGCCAGCCGACCATGGCGGTCGTGAAGACGCGGTCGGCGTAGCTGGGCCGGGGCGACATCAGGCAGTTGGTCGTGAAGAGCACCGGGCCCGGCAGCTGGTCGAATTCCTTCTGCTGGTTCTGCCAGGCGGTGCCGAAGTTGCCCTTGAGGTGCGGGTGCTTCTTGAGGCCCGGGTAGGCGTGGCAGGGCAGCATCTCGCCGTGGGTGTAGACGTTAATGCCCTTGCCGGCGGTCTGCTCCAGGAGGTGCTGGAGGTCGAGCAGGTCGTGGCCGCTGACGACGATGAACGGCCCCTTCTCGCGCGCGGTGGACACGGCCGTCGGCACGGGATGGCCGTAGGTGCCGGTGTTGGCGGCGTCGAGCAGGCCCATGCACTTGAGGTTGACCATGCCGAACTCCAGGATCAGGCCGAGCCACTCTTCGACGGTGTGATCGCTGCCGACGGCGAGCAGGCCCTTGTAGTGCCAGGCGCTGACCTCGGGGTCGGTCTTGCCCAGCGCCTGCGCGTGCCAGGCGTAGGCGGCCATGCCGCGCAGGCCGAAGAGCAGCGTGCTGCGCAGCGAAGTCGCATCCGCGTCGCCATGAAAGAGCGCGGCGGGGTCATGCGCCGGCGCGCCGCCGAGCTTCCGCGTGGCGGCCTGGACCTCGCGCCGGATGGCGCCGAGGCTGGCGTTGTCGAAGTTGACGTTGGTGACGGTGGCAAAGAGGCCGCGCATCACCAGTTCGTCGCGGGCCGGGTCGGCCGGCTGGCCCTGGCTGGCGCGCGCGAGTTGGATGAGGTCGCTCGTCAGGCGGTCCTGCTCGGCGGCGACGTCGGGCCTCTTGCCGCAGACGCCGCTGCGCGTGCAGCCCTTGCCGTCCGCTGCTTGCTCGCACTGGAAACAGAACATGCTCGTGTCGCTCATGGAATGCGCTCCTCTGTTTTGGCTGTTGTTGTATGGTAGACGGGTCTGGTTTGCTCTTGCAGTCGGGATTCTCGACGGCCGCTCTCAGGCCCAGGACTCCTCGAGAATCTCGCCCTGGAGACTGACGACCACGCACTTGACCGGCACCTTGCGCTGCGCCTGCGCGGCCGCCTGCCGGGCGAGCGCGAGCAGGCCGCGGCAGCACGGCACCTGCATGATCATCACCGTGAGCGTGTTGATCCGGGCCTCGTCAATCCAGGCCTTGATCTTCGCGGCGTATTCGTCCTGGCCCTCGTCGAGCTTGGGGCAGGCAATGGCCAGCGCCTTGCCCTTCAGGTAGCGGCCGTGGTAGCCGCCGAGGGCGTAGGCCACGCAGTCGGCCGTCAGCAGCACGTCCGCGCCCTGGTAGTAGGGCGCCGCGGGGTTGATCAGGTGCAGCTGGATCGGCCACTGCCGGAGCTGCGACTGGAGGGAGCCGGTTTCGTCGGCGGCCGCCGGCCGTTCCTGCCGGAAGTCCATCGCCTGCGAGCCGGGGCATGCGCACGTACTCATGGTTGGTCTCCTGCTGGTGGCGGGTGACGGGTCGAGGGTGGCGGGTGACGGGTGACGGGAGGCCTTGACGGCGGCCTCGTCGAAGGCGGCGGCTTCGCGCGTCTCGATGCGGATGGCGTCCATGGGGCACTCGGGCAGGCAGGCGCCGAGGCCGTCGCAGTGCGCCTCGGAGACCAGCACGGCCTTGCCGTCCACCAGGCGGAGGGCGCCCTCGTGACAGGCATTGACGCACAGGCCGCAGCCGTTGCACTTCGCGGCGTCGATGCGGACGATCTTGCGTTTCATGCGGCGGCCTCCGGAAGCTGGCGGGCGAGATCGGCCAGGGTGGTTCGGGCGAAGAGCGCCCGCAGTTCGTCATTCGCCGCCGCCAGCCGCGAGCCGAGGCGGCAGCAGGCGCCGCCGCATCCGCCGGGCGCGAGCAGGCAGCCTTCCATCCGCATGGGGCCCTCGACGGCCTCGTAGACCTGCAGCAGCGTGACCTGCCCGGCGGGCCGCGTCAGCCAGGCGCCGCCGTGCGGGCCGCGCGCGGCGCCGACCAGCCCGGCGCGCGCGAGGGTGTGCATGACCTTGGCGAGATGCGCGCCCGAAACGCGGAACCGCCGGCTGACGGCGCCGGCGCTGATGCGGCGGCCGGGCTCGGCGGCCAGCAGGATGACGGCGTGCACGGCGAGCGTGAAGGCGTCGGAAACCCGGACGATGGCGGCCATAATTCGCCTCCAGGCGGCGTTGTGCGCGGCCGCCGGCTTGTCAGTTCTGGAGCCAATAAGCTGCATTTGCGTACGACAATACCAGAATAGGCGGAACGGTGTCAAGGGGGTCGTTGCGTTTTTCTTTGCGCGGCAGCAACCCGCGTCCGGCTGGCCGCGAGCGCGTGACAATAAAAGCGCAGCCGTCCGCGTTCTGATCGGGTGACGGGCGCAACACGGATTGCGACCGTCGCCGGCCTGTGGTAGAGTGCGGAAATGGTTGATGGCTGCCGGCGCAGGCCGCGGAGCCGCGCCCAGGGGACGCGCCGCGGGCAGACGATGGTCGAGTACGTCATCGTCTTTGTGGCGCTGCTGGCGACCGTGATTTCCCTTGCGGTCTTCCTGTACGCCCTGCGGCAGCAGTCTAACCGGGCGCTCGAACTCGTCGCCTCGGAGTACCCGTAGGCGGCGGGCGCGTTCGTCCACCGGAGAAAAGGAGACGCCCATGCGCGCGCGTTTCGGCAAGCGTCGCGGCCAGACGATGGTCGAGTACATCATCATCGTGGTGCTGATCGCCATCACGCTGATCATCCTGTTCAGCAAGCTCAGCCGCGCCACCGGCAAGAAGATCGCCGGCGCGACCTCGGCGCTGGACAACGCCGAGGGCGCCAACGCCGCCGGCGCGGTCAACAACATCGACGAGAACCGCATCCGCAACCTGCAGCCGAACGGCAGTTTCAACTGAGCCGGCGCGCCGGCCGGCGACCGGCCGGCGGCGGCGGACGGGTTTGCATGCGAACCGGCCCGCACAGCTTCGCGCGGGGCGCGCGTACTCGCCGCGGACAGGCGATGGTCGAGTCGTGCATCGTCATCGTCTTCCTCTGCCTGCTTTTCCTCGGCCTGTTCCAGCTCGCCCACGCCTACGTCGCGCGCGACGTGCTCCACCACGCCGCCGCGCGCGCGGCACGCGCCAAGACGGTCGGCTTCAACCAGTGGATGGTGGAGAAGACGCTGCGCGTGGCCGCGATCCCCAACGCCGGCCCGCTGCTGCAGCCCGTCGTGCCGCCCGGCGACCCCGCCCTGACCGCCGCCCTGGCCTCCCTCGGGCCCGGCGACCTCTGGGACTTCGCCCTGCGTGCCACGCCGCGCGCGCCCTCGCTCAACGACGAACTGCGGGCGATCCCCGACTACCTCGCCAGCGTCAACCGCGCGCAGGGCGGCCAGGTGCTCGACTACCGGGACTGGGGCACGATCCGCTACGCGATCAGCACCGGCGCCGGCGCGGTCTCCGGTTCCGGCGCCGCGGATCTGATCACGGCGCGCGTCTGGCAGCCGCATGATCTGCTCGTGCCGCTGGCGCCGCTGGCCGCCGGCGACCTGAACGCCTTCGCCAACGCGCCGAGCAACAGCCTCACGCTGATCGGCCGCTACGAGATCGAAAACCACTACCCGCTCTATCTGGACGACCAGTACTGGTGACATGCCCCCGTCCCTCCAGCGCCGCATGCCGCGCCGCCGCCGCGGGCAGGTCGCGATCTTCCTGCTCCTGCTGCTGACCGCGCTGGCCTTCGTCCTGCTGTGGAACGTGGACCTGCACCGCATCGTCACCACCAAGACGCGCAGCCAGACCGCCGGCGACGCCGCCGCCCTGGCCGCCTGCCGCTGGCAGGGCATCACCCTCAACCTCGTCGGCGAGCTCAACCTGCTGCACGCCCTGGCGCTCAGCGATCCCAGCCCGGCGGCCCGCGCCGCCGCCTCGGACGCCATCACCAACCTCCAGGCGCGCCTGCTCTTCACCGGCCCGCTCACCGCACTCGTCGCCGCCCAGGTCGCCGCCAAGAACAACGGGATGTATTCCGACGCCGGCTCCAACGCCCGCCTCGCCGCCTACATCGCCGATTTCGAGGCGCGCCTCGCCAACGGCCTGCTCGCCAACCCGCCCTACCCGGACGCGTGGACCGAGTACGACGCCGTGCTCCAGGCCATCGCCCTGGACGGCATCGCCGCCGAGACGCCGCCCTTCCTCTACGGCGACAACATCCTGGGCAGCCACATCCTGCTGGACCTCTCGCTCTACGACGCCATCGCCAACCGCGACTGGTGCTGGTTCTACCTCCGCCAGCCGCAGTTGCTGCCGGATTACGACGACTACACCTACTGGACGAGCGTCTACGGCCCCCTGCCCACGCGCCGCGTGACCGAGCACAACTGCGGCTTTCTCCCGCTCTGGCTGCGGCCCGTGACCGTGCCGCTCCAGACGCTGATCGGCGCCACGAACCTGCTCGACGAGGCCGCCGACGCGCAGGTGGACATGACCGGCTTCGCCGCCAATTCCAACGTCATGCAGGCCGCCGAGACGTGGTACGTCTACGACCGCAACTGGTGGGGCGCCTGGGACCTGCTGGACACCTCCGGCCCGGACCCCTTCCCCGCCACCGGCCCCGTCCGGCCCGAATACAACTACGCCGGCGCCGACGCCTACTTCGGCGTGCACGCCACCGTGGACCGCCTCACGCCCGGCCTCGACGGCGGCGTGATCACCAACATCAACTGGACCGCCGCCGCCAAGCCGTTCGGCGCCGTCGGCCCGCCCGACGGGCGCGTCGCGCCCACGCGCTACGACCTGGTGCTGCCCGCCTTCGACGAGGTGCGCCTGATCCCGGTGGACGCGTCGTACGACTCCGGCGGCGGCGCCGACGACTTCGAGTGGCTGCTGCACAAGAACAACCACCTGCCGCTCTACGTCCAGACCGGCCAGCTCGACCCCGCCTGCCGCTTCTGCCAGTTGCTGACCACCTGGGAAGTGCCGGCCTTCCGCCAGCAGGGCATGGACTGGCTCTCCACCAACAGCTACCGCTGCGTCCTCGCGCCCGGCGGCCCCGGCGGCGGCAGCCGCGGCGGCGGACGCCGGCACGGGCACTAGGAGAAAGAGATGTCATTGGTCATTGGTCAGTGGCCATTGGGTGGGCGCCGCGTGTCGGGTGTCGGGTGTCGGGTGTCGGGTGCCGCCCATCCCTTGTCACTTGTCACTCGTCACTCGTCACTCGTCACTCCCTGCTCCGCATTCCGCGTTCCGCATTCCGCATTCCGTTCGGGCCAGGCCATGATCGAACTCATGGGCGGGCTGCTGCTGATCCTGCTCGTGGTCGTCGGCACGCTGCAGTTCCTGGACATCGCCTGGGTCCACAGCGCCATAGACAGCCGCATCCGCGGCGACGCGGGCGTGGTCGCCATCTCCTCGCCGCCGTACGTCGACCAGCCCGACTACATCCTGACCTGGCAGGAGGGCGCGGACGGCCAGCGCCTGACGGCGGACGACCGCAAGGTGACCGGCCAGCCCGGCGTGCTCTACACGATCGTCGACAACAGTGCGGCCGATCCGGCGGACTGGGCCTGGTTCGCGCAGCTCAGCCGGCCGTCTTCGCTCGACGCGCTGCACACGCCCCTCGTGCCCCTGAGCGCGCTCGGCTTCATCGGCATCCGCCAGTCCCACGACGTGCCGGTGCGGCAGATCATCCAGGACCTGGTCTACAACAAGGCCAGCGTCCATGTCTCCGAGGAAGTCTGGCTGCCGATCACCAAGAATCTCTACTAGAACCGGGGATGGCTGTGGTCATTGGTCGTCGGTCATTGTTCATTGGTCATTGGGGAGTGGCCGCCCATTGCCCGCTGCTCCCCCTTCCGCGCTCCGCACTCCGCATTCCGCACTCCGCACTCCCCCTTCCGCGCTCCGCACTCCGCATTCCGCACTCCGCACTCCGCCTCCCGCGCTCCGCACTCCGCATTCCGCACTCCGCACTCATTCTCCTGCTCGCCCTGACGGCCCCTGCCGTGCGCGCGGACTTCTTCCTGCGCCTGGGTCCGGGCCGCCAGGCGCTGGAGCAGCTCGGCGGCGCGCCGCTGCACGCGGCCGACGTCAAGATCAACGGCCAGCCGGGCAGGATGGCGGTCTACGGCTTCGACGCCGCGCCCGAGACGCTGGCGCCCGACCTGCGCAAGGCGCTGGCCCTGCCGGGGCTGCCGAACGGCGCGGCGCTCGTGACCCGCGTGGCCGACGGACGCGCCGCGTCGCTCCTGCTGCTGCCCGGCGATGCGCCGCGCCGCAGCGTCGCCATCCTCATCGAGCAAACGGCCGAGGCGCGCCGCCTGGCGGCGTCCGCGCCTCCCGCCTGGCCGGCCGGCCTCGCCTGCCCCGGCGCGGAACTGCTCTTCTCGGCCGAGAACGAGAAGACGCGCACGGCGCTGGCCGTGGCCGCGACCGCCGACGCGCCCGAGGCCGCCGCGGCCCGCATGGGCGGCGTGCTCGCCGGCGCCGGCTGGGTGCGCGTGCCGCTGGCCGGCACGCCGGGCTTCGCGATCCACACGCGCGGCAACCGCGTCTGCGTGGTGAGCGCCGCGGCGGGCGCCGACCGCCGCACGCGGATTACGGTGTTGCAGCGGCTCGGGACCGCGCCGTAGAATGCGGACGGCTCCGTGGAGTGACCGGCCCATGAAACAGCGCGTCATCCTCATCGCCTCCGTGGTCATCGGCCTCGTCGCCGCCCTGCTCACGCGGCAGTACCTGAACGCCAAGGACCGGGAGGTGGAGCGCAAGCTGCAGGAGCTGACCCGCGGCTACACCAAGATCCTGGTGCTGGTCGTCCAGCGCGACCTTCCGGCCGGCAGCGTTCTGGGCCGCGAGGACATCGGCGCGCTGCCGATGATCGAGAGCGCCGTCCGCGGCCACGTCATCAAGGCCGACGAGGTGAACGTCAACATGGTCCTGAACCGCCGGCTGATCCGCCCGCTGCAGAAGGGTTCCCCGGTCAGCTGGTCGGACATCGAGGGCGGCGATCCGGTCAGCCGCGGCCTGTCGGACGACGTGCAGAAGCGCATGCGCGCGATCTCGATCGGCGTGGGCGGCACGGCCGCGGTCAGCGGCATGGTGCGGCCGAGCGACCACGTGGACGTGATCGGCACCTTCACCTTCCCCTCGGCGTCCAAGCCCGGCGAGATGGAGATGGTGACGCTGACGATCATGCAGGACGTGCTCGTGCTCGCCACCGGCCAGGAGACCGCCAAGACGCTCTTCGCCTCCGGCAACCGCGGCGCCGGCGGCTACAGCGCCGTGACCCTCGAGGTCACCCCGCGCGAGGCCGAGATGCTGGTCTTCGCCGAACAGGCGCGCGGCCGCCTGGTGCTCACGCTGCGCAACCGCGCCGACGTCTACTACGAGAAGGACCTGCCGCGCGTGGACTTCGCCAGGATTCAGGAGGAGATCTCCACGCTCAACGCCTTCCGCCAGGAAACGCTGCTGCGCAAGCGGGGCGGCGAGTAGCGCGGAGACCGCACGGTGCTGCAGATCGAGATCCAGACGCCGGGATCGCCCACCAACCGCTTCGAGCTGCCGGACGGCAGCTACACGATCGGCCGCGGCGACGCCTGCAAGATCCGCCTGCGCCACAACGAGGTCAGCGAGCGCCACGCGCTGCTCGCCGTGCGGCCGGATGGCGCCTGGATCGAGGACCTGGGGTCCAGCAACGGCACGTTCGTGGACGCCGAGCGCGTCGAGGGCCGCCGCCTCCTCCTGCCCGGTCAGCACGTCGGCCTCGGGCCCTACGTGCTGGTCCTGGGAGCGGCGGAAGCGGCTGGCGCGCCGGCCGCGGAAGCCGCCGCCGACGCCCGGGATCCGGAGACCGGAGGCCCGGGGCTTGAGAGCGGAGACCGGAAGCCGGAGTCCGGAGTCCGGGGGGAGCCCGGCGGCGCGCGGCCCCGCGACCCGCAGCTCGTGCTGCGGCGCGAGATCAAGAACCAGATCCACCGCGCCGTGATCCAGCGGCTGGACATCAAGCGCCTCACCGCCGCGCGCGTGGACACCGGCGAACTGCAGCGCCGCGCGCGCGAGACGATCGATGCCGTCATCGAGGAGGTCCGCCAGCGGCAGCAGCTCCCGGCGGGCATCGAGCCCGGCCGCCTGGCCGACGAGATCTACAACGAGGCGCTGCGCCTCGGGCCGCTCGAGGATTTCCTGAACGACGACACGATCACCGAGATCATGGTCAACGGCCCGCACCAGGTCTACATCGAGCGCGCCGGGCGGCTCGAACTCACCGGACAGGACTTCATGGACGAGGCCTCCGTGCAGGCCATCATCGAGCGCATCGTCGCGCCCATCGGCCGGCGCATCGACGAGAGCCAGCCCTACGTGGATGCGCGCCTGCCAGACGGCTCGCGCGTCAACGCCATCATCGCCCCGCTCTCGCTCACCGGCCCGTGCATCACGATCCGCAAGTTCGCCAAGCGCGCCTTCACCGAGGAGGACTTCGTCCGCTTCGGCACCTGGACCGCCGAGATGGCCGCCTTCCTGCGCATCTGCGTGCTGATGCGCAAGAACATCGTCGTCTCCGGCGGCACCGGCTCGGGCAAGACGACCCTGCTCAACGTGCTCAGCGGCTACCTGCCGCCCCACGAGCGCATCGTCACCATCGAGGACGCCGCCGAGCTGCGCCTGGGGCAGCCGCACGTGATCCGCCTCGAGGCCCGTCCTCCCAACATCGAGGGCCGCGGCGCCATCGCCATCCGCGACCTCGTGCGCAACTCGCTGCGCATGCGGCCCGACCGCATCCTGGTGGGCGAGTGCCGCGGCGGCGAGGCGCTGGACATGCTCCAGGCCATGAACACCGGCCACGACGGCTCGCTCACCACCGTGCACGCCAACTCGCCGCGCGACGTGATCTCGCGCGTGGAGACCATGGTGCTCATGGCCGGCATGGACCTGCCGTCGCGCGCGATCCGCGAGCAGATCGCCGCCGCGCTCGACATCATCGTGCACGAGTCGCGCCTGAGCGACGGCTCGCGCCGCGTCACCACCGTCTCGGAAGTCTGCGGCATCGAGGGCTCGCAGATCGTCATGCAGGACCTGTTCGAGTTCGAGCAGACCGGCATCGGCGCGAACGGCAAGGTCACCGGCCGCTTCCGGCCCACGGGCGCCGTGCCCACCTTCCTGGAGGCGCTCAAGGCGCGCGGCCTGACGCTCGACACCACGATCTTCCAGCCCGAGCGGGCGACGGAGGCGCCGCGGTGACGCTCTCCCCCGCACAGATCGGCTGGACGGCGATGGCCTTCTTCGGCCTGAGCTTCGCCGGCCTGGCGTTCGTCTTCCTGCGCGCGTTCACCGCCGGCGCGCAGGCCTATGCCGGCGCCTACTCCGAGAAGACCGCGCGCCAGTTCGAGGACGTGTTCCTGTTCATCCCGCCGCAGCGCATCGCCGAGGTCGGCTGGGTCGCGGCCGCCGCCGTCTTCCTCCTGGTCGCCGCGCTGTTCTTCGACTTCGACCGGCCGGTCGCCACCACCGTCGGCGTCGCCCTCGGCGCGGTCGGCGGCATGGGCGCCTTCCTCGCCCCCGGCCGCCTGGTCCTGATCCTCAAGGAGCGGCGGCGGCGGCGCTTCAACGTGCAGCTCGTCGACGCCCTGAGCCACATGAGCAACGCCCTCAAGGCCGGCTTCAGCGTCAACCAGGCCTTCGAGACCATTGTCGAGAACGGCGAGAACCCCATCGCCCAGGAGTTCCAGCTCTTCCTGCAGCAGATGCGCGTGGGCGTGCCGTTCCACGAGGCCCTGGCGCACCTCGACCAGCGCGTCGGCAGCGAGGACCTGACCCTGGTCTGCACGGCCATCGACATCGCGCGCCGCACCGGCGGCAACCTGACCGAGATCTTCGACAAGATCAGCTACACGATCCGCGAGCGCATGCGCATCGAGAGCCGCGTGCGCACGCTCACCGCCCAGGGCCGCCTCCAGGGCTGGGTCGTGGGCACCATGCCGATCGTGCTGGGCGTCGCCATGACCGTGCTGCGGCCGGCGCTGATGCTGCCCTTCCTGCAGTCCACCAACGGCATGATCGCCGTGGCCGCCGTGATGATCCTGCTCACGTGCGGCGCGCTGCTGATCCGCAAGATCATCCGGATCGACGTATGACATCGCCGCTCTCCATGCTCGTGATTCTGCTGTGGGCCGCGGCCGCCGCCGGACTGGGCTGGTACTGCCTGCAGACCGCGCGGCAGATCACCTACGTGACGCTGGCCGACGGCCGGCGCCAGGAGCGCACGATCCCCTTCGGCATGCGGCTGCTGCTGCCGCTCGCGCCCAACCTCTACCCGGTCGTCGGCCGGCCGTTCTTCGCGCGCAGCCGCGAGCTGGCCGACCGCCGGCTCGTCTCCGCCGGCTACGACGGCATCCTGGACGCCCGCGACCTGCTGGCGCTCAAGCTCCTGCTGCCGGTCGTTTACGGCGCGCTGTGGCTCGCGCTCCTGCGTCTGGGCCTGCGCGTCTTCCCGGACCTGGCCGGCAACTTCCTGGCCCTCGCCGTGCTCGGCATCGGCATGCTCTACATCTACCCCGTCTTCTGGCTGCGCCGCATGCTCGGCATCCGCCACCGCTCGATCCAGCGTGCCCTGCCCTTCGTGCTGGACCTGCTGACGCTCTCGGTCGAGGCCGGCCTGGACTTCATGACCGCGCTGCAGCGCAACTGCGAACGCCGCAGGCTCGACGCGCTCAACGAGGAGCTGATCCGCATGATCCGCGAGATCCAGCTCGGCACGCCGCGGCGCGTCGCCCTCCGCAACCTCTCCAACCGCGTCGACCTCTCCGACCTGCGCTCCGTGGTCTACGCGCTCGTGCAGGCCGACGAGCTCGGCGTCAGCATCGGCGCCATCCTGCGCATCCAGGCCGACCAGATGCGCCAGCGCCGCTTCGACCGCGCCGAGCGCCTGGCCAACGAGGCGCCCGTCAAGCTCCTCGGCCCGCTGATGCTGTTCATCTTCCCCTCCGTCTTCATCATCCTCCTGGGTCCCATCATCACCCAGGCGGCGGGGAAGCTCTTTTAGCAGCCGCCGTTACGCAGGCGCTGAGGTGGCGCCCGCGCAGACGATGCGCTGGGGCCGCGGTCCCATCAGCCCAGGAACGAGCACACGTACTCGCAAATGCTGCCGGTCGGCGTCAAGGCCGATCGCCATCGCGCCGCGGCGCGATTTCCCCTCTGCGGCCTCCGCGTCCTCTGCGCGAGGCCCTCAGATCCGCGACCGGAACCGCGGCAGCCCCGCCACGGTACTGCCGCGCAGGCGGAAGAACGCGCCGGCCCGGGGGTCCTTGTCCGTACGCTGGGCACCGCCCGCAGTGGTCACGTAAATGTCGCGCAGGCCGTCGCTCGCGAAGCAGAGCGAGGAAGCCTTGGCCGCCGGGATCGCCACGGTCTCGACCAGCCTGCCATCCGGCGCGAAGCGCAGCAGCGCCGAACCGTCCCAGCGCGCGGTCCAGACGTGGCCCGCCGCGTCCACGGCCAGGCCGTCCGGCCGTCCGGGATCGCCGTTGGACATGCAGTCGCGAAAGACGCGCCGGTCGGACAGCCCGCCTGTGGCGCGATCGTACGCGAAAGCGTACGTCTTCGGCTGCTTGGTGCCCGAGTCGTTGTAGTACAGCGTGCGGCCGTCGGGCGAGAAGCCCATGCCGTTGGGCGTGCCGTAGCCGTCGCCCAGCAGCGTCAGGCCCGCCCCAGGGTCGAGCCGGTAGAGACGGCCGGTCAGGCCGGGCGCGCCCATCGTGCCGCAGAAGACGCGTCCCTCGGGGTCGGCGCAGACGTCGTTGAAGCGCGTGGCCTCCAGGTCGGGAACCGCCTCGATCACCGTGCGCGTCACGCGGCCATCGCGCCAGACGACGACGTTGCCCTTGTCGCGGAAGAGCAGCAGGCTG
>Ga0233425_10009126_pt1 | contig 12746 bp, 12 predicted proteins | sample Watercolumn_Towu_2_FD_181712 | JGI IMG/M metagenome (GOLD analysis project Ga0233425, IMG submission 181712) | Freshwater microbial communities from Lake Towuti, South Sulawesi, Indonesia - Watercolumn_Towuti2014_140_MG | ecosystem: Environmental > Aquatic > Freshwater > Lake | place...
GTCATAAAAGTTTGAAACTAAGGGGAAAACAGATAAAAAGTATGATATCCTGCAATTCTATATTTGTCAATTGACAATTATAGAATTACATGATATAATATATCACATATATCAATTCAAAAACAAAGTTGATTAAAATTTTCCATAATCACAGTAGTCAGGTCTGCTTTGTTGAAAAACCTTAAACTTTACATACAGAGACAAGACTGTTTTTGCCGCTTCGCCCTGCCCGAGACAAGTGAGTGTCCAAGGTCAGGCTATTTTCGTTGCCCACCCTGCATAGGCCAACCGTTTATTTGAACAAGGAGGTGGTGCATAGCTAGAAAACGTTTATCTGGTCTAGTTGGTTTGTTGTGCTTATTTATCGAGGAAAAGTTCCCCTGGAGGAGAAAGAAGATGAAAAAGAATTTCTTTAAACTTATAGCATTGATGACCGTCATCAGCTTCATAATGGCGGCCTGCGGCGGTTCTGCCTCGACCCAAGCCCCCGCCGCCACCAGTGCGCCCGCCGCCACCAATGCACCGGCCGCAACGTCCGCCCCAACCGAGGGCGGCCTCAAAGACGTTCCCCGCAACAAGACCCTGGTGCTTGGCTGGTGGGGAGAAAACACAACGTTTAAGGACTCCGAATGTCACCAGCCATTTGGTTGTAACCAGGACTTCCAGCAAGGGACGCACCTGAATTGGGAAGGGATGGCCTACTGGAATGCCTTCGACAACAAGACCACCATGTGGCAGGCCGAAAGCTACTCATACAACGCCGACTTCACCGAGTTGACGATTAAGCTCCGGCCCGAGGTGATGTGGAGCGACGGCACGCCCTTCACCGCCGACGACGTGGTCTACACCGTCAACACCCTGCGGGACCTGGGACCGAAAGTGCGCTTCGGCCCGGAAGTCAAGCAGTACACCAAAGAAGCCAGCAAAGTTGACGACCATACGGTGTTGATCACGCTGAATGGGCCTGACCCGCGCTACTTCTGGCGGTTCTTCACCTGGCGGTGGGACTCGACCCCTTATCCCATCGTGCCCAAGCACATCTGGGAAGGGCAGGACTGGGCCACGTTTGGAAACGCAGACGTGTCCAAGGGCCAGCCAGTGAGTACCGGTCCACTGCAGCTTGTGTTTACATCGCCGGAAAGGAAAGTCTGGGATAGGCGCGACAACTGGTGGGCCGTTAAGGCCGGCCTGACGGACGAGATCAAGATGGAGCGCGTCATCAACATCCCCACCGGCGGTCAGCCCACCGTGCTGACCGAGTTGATGGTCTCGAACCAGATTGACATCACCCACCTCGGCGCTGATACCGCCCGCGTCGCGAGCGAGAAGAACCCCAAGATCACCACCCACTCGGGCCGCAATCCGCCCTACGGCTACACCGACTGGTGGCCGCAGTCGCTTTGGTTGAAATACACCGTGAAGCCGTTCGACAACCCCGACGTGCGCTGGTGTATCAGCTACTCAATTGACCGGCAGAACATCATTGATGTGGCTTGGGAAGGCAACAATGCGATGAACCCCATGCCTTACCCGCCTTATGCTGGCCTGCTCCAGTACACTGACTCGATCAAGGACCTGCTGGAGAAGTACAACACCAACGAGTTCAACCTCGACAAAGCGGCCGAGCGCTGCCAGGCCGCGGGCTACACCAAGGATTCCAGCGGCATGTGGGTCAACGCCAGCGGCGAGAAAATCACCATCCCGCTAATGTCCTGGCTGCAGTGGGACGCTGGGTCTCAAGTTCTGACCGAACAGTTGAAGCAAAACGGCTTCGACGCCAGCTTCTCGGACCCGCCGGATGCCTGGAGCCTGTACACCAAGGGCGAATACGTCGCCTACCCGGCCGGGCACGCCGCCAGCCTGCAGGAACCGTACGACGCGATGAATCTTTACAAATGCCCGAAGGAGGGCCAGGCGTCGTACCAGGTCGGAAACCTGTCCGGTTGGTGCGACCCGGAATTCGACAAGCTGATTCAGGAGATGCAGCTCATCCCGCCGGACGATTTTGAGAAAAACTCAGCGGTCTTCCGCAAGATGATGGAGCTCTGGCTGCCGGCCCTGCCCGACCTCCCGCTCTTCAACTGGATGCACAACTTCGGGATGAACGAGACCTACTGGACCAACTGGCCGACAGTGGACAACACCAAGGACGGGGAGTACATCAATGAGGCCTCGCAACTGCTTGGCTTTCTGCTTATCCTCACTCACCTCGAGCCGACGGGTGCCCCGTAGGGCCGAGTCGACTCAGGTGGAGCTCCAGATGCTCACCTGACCCGGGCGCGCCGCAAGCGGGCCGAACCCTGTTGCCGGCTTGCGGCCAGCCCTTTCCACATGCGTGATGTATGAAACGCTGGTGAGAGCCTCGGCTTCGGCCGGGACTCTCACCAGCCCAAGGTGTGCTATGACCGCGAAGTATGTGATCAATCGCCTAGTGTTTGTCGTCGTCGTGATTTGGAGCGCCACGACGATTAATTTCTTCCTGCCCAGGATATCCGGTCAGGACCCAATCCGCGAACGGATTGCCAAACAAATGTCGGGTGGCTCCGGCGCCTATCAACAGGGTGGCGCCGCAGAAGAAATTATCAAGGAGTACAATCGCCAATTCGGGCTGGACAAGCCTCTCTGGCTGCAATACCTGAATTACCTCGGCAATCTGGTCAGGTTTGATTTCGGCAAGTCAATCCCCAACTACCCCACGCAGGTTAGCACCATCATCGGCGCTGGCCTGCCCTGGACGGTCGGGCTGTTGGGCGTGACAACCCTGCTGTCGGTGGTCATCGGCAGCCTGTTTGGCGCTCTCGTCGCCTGGAAACGCTCGGTCGCCTGGCTCCAGTTCCTGGCTGGCCCCCTGATGGCGCTCTCGGCCATCCCTTACTATTTGCTAGGCCTGATACTCCTCTTCCTGTTTGCGTACGGCTTGAGGTGGTTCCCCGGTAACGGAGGCTATAGCTTTACGGCTGTGCCCAATTGGAGCTGGACCTTTGCCTGGGATGTGGTCCAGCATCTGGTTTTGCCCGCCCTATCGGTTATCCTGTCTGCGGTTGGCTTCTGGGCTGTGGGCATGCGGGGCAACATGGTGACTGTGGAAGGCGAGGATTTCATGACCTTGGCCGAGGCCAAAGGCTTGAAGCCCACAACTCTGTTTTTCCGCTATGCCTTTCGGAATACGCTTTTGCCTCAGGTAACGTCACTGGCCCTGGCCCTCGGCTATGTGCTTTCGGGGTCCATCCTGGTCGAAGTGGTATTTGGGCTGCCGGGGATTGGCAGCACCTTGTTTGAGGCGATTAAAGGCGTGGATTATCCTGTGATCCAAGGCATTGTCTTCACGATTATCCTGTCCCTTACCGTATCCATCCTGATCTTGGACCTCACCCTGCCGATACTTGATCCGCGCATCCAATACGGGGAGGCATAAGCCATGACGACCTCCAGAACAGCCGACATTCTGGCCTATCTTCGCCGCAATCCTCGTCTGGCCGTAGGGCTGGTGATCCTAACGGGTATCCTGCTCTTCTCAGGCATCGGTAGCCTGACGGTGAACGCGAAACTAGCCCGCCCTTTGTCGGCGCCACCCTTCAAGCCCCCGTCGCTCCAGTACCCATTCGGCACCGATAAGTTCGGCCGGAACATGCTGGCCGCAATGATTGTGGGCACCCCGCTCACGCTTCAAGTTGGGCTCATTGCCGGTGTGCTGGGGGTCAGCATTGCGACCGTGCTGGCTTTTGCCTCGGCCTACTATGGCGGCTGGTTCGACACCGTCATCCGTTGGGTAGTAGATGTCGGCCTCACAATCCCAAGCATTATGCTCTTAATCATGATTGCCATCGTGGTGCGCGACATTACTATCACCCAGATGGCATTGGTCGTGGCGTCCACCGCTTGGTTGTGGCCGACCCGAACGATGCGGTCGCAAGTGTTGTCGCTCAAAGAGCGCGGCTACGTCGAGTTGGCCCGCCTATCGGGCATGAGCGGCCTGGAGATTATCCTCAAGGAGCTGATGCCAAATCTGATTCCGATCATCGTGGCTAACCTGGTTAGCACAATTGCCTCCGCCATCTTGGCCACGATTGGCCTGGAGGCGCTCGGATTAGGTCCGTCGGAGATTCCCACCCTCGGACGGATTATCTATTGGGTGATTATTTACTCGGGAGTTCTGCAGGGCTACTGGTGGTGGTGGGTACCGCCCATTGTCATCATCGTCCTGATTTTTCTTGGCTTGTTCCTAGCCTCAACCGGCCTGGACGAGATTGCGAACCCTCGACTGCGGAGGGTGGCATGACGGCTGCGACCAATCATAATTCCACCGCCGCCGTGCTTCAGGTACGCGACCTGCGGGTGTACTACCATACCACTCGCGGGTCGGTGAAAGCCGTAGACGGCATTAGCTTTAGCCTCAACCCCGGCGAACGCTTGGGCCTGGTGGGCGAGTCCGGGTCGGGCAAATCCACCATAGCCTTGACCTTGATGCGATTGCTCAAGCCCCCCGCCCGAATTGAGGGGGGTGAAATTCTCCTCGACGCTAAAAACTTGGCGACTCTACCCGACGACCAGGTTCGATTGTTGCGCCTGGCCAGCATTGCCCTTATTGCTCAGGGCGCGATGAACTCCCTCAACCCCGTCATCCGGGTTCAAGACCAGCTAATGGATGGGTTTGCAGACCACGCGGTGCAACTCTCGAAGGCGGAGCGAACGGCCCGTGTTCGGGAATTATTGGAGCGCGTGGGGCTTAAGCCCGAAGTCGCCTGGATGTATCCACACGAGTTAAGCGGCGGGATGAAACAGCGGGTGGTCATTGCCATTGCCATCAGCCTGCGCCCCAAAGTGATTGTGGCCGATGAGCCGACCAGCGCCCTCGATGTGGTGGTGCAGATGCAGGTCATGGAAACCCTGCGGAAGGCGCAACAAGAGATTGGCGCCGCCGTCATCCTGATTGGCCATGATATGGGGCTGATGGCGCAATTTGTGGACCGGCTGGGCGTCATGTACGCTGGGAAATTAATGGAAATCAGCCCGGTCGGTGAAATTTTTGCCAACCCATTGCATCCGTATAGCGCGTTGCTCATCGCCAGCCTGCCTTCCCTCACATCCAAAAGCCAATTGCAGGGCATTCCGGGCTTGCCACCGTCCTTGCTTAATCGCCAGGGAGGTTGCCCCTTTTATGCGCGTTGCCCCAAGGCGATGGAGGTTTGCCAGACCGAGGAACCTCCCTTACGTGAAATACACCCTCAACGCTGGGTAGCGTGTCACTTGTATTGAGGATTGCCTGATGCCTCCGTTGCTTGAATTGCGACACGTCACCAAAACTTTTAGTCGGGGCCTTATAAATCGTCAGCGGACCGTGGCCGTGGAAGATTTCTCTTTCGCCGTTAACACCGACCCCGCTTCGATTACGGCGGTCGTGGGCGAGAGCGGGAGCGGTAAAACAACTCTGGCGCGGTTGCTCTTGGGGGTCATCACGCCTACAGCGGGGGCCGTGCTATATAAGGGCAGGGACTTACGCACCCTCACCCCCGAGGAACGCCACACCTTTCGGCGCGAGGTGCAGGTTATTTTTCAAGACCCGTTTGATGTCTATAACCCATTTTACAAAATAGACCATGTCTTGGAAGTCCCAATTGAAAAATTCGGGCTGGCTCATTCTCAAAAGGAAAAGCGCGCCTTAGCGGAGCAAGCCTTGCAAACGGTGGGCCTCCGACCCGAAGAGACGCTGGGGCGTTATCCTCATCAATTTAGCGGCGGCCAACGTCAGCGCATCATGGTGGCCCGCGCGCTCTTGTTGAAGCCCAAACTCATCATCGCCGATGAGCCTGCCTCGATGATTGACGCTTCATCGCGAGCCACCGTGTTGGCGAACCTGCGGCAACTTAATCAGGACTTTGGCATCTCCTTCATCTACATCACACACGATTTGACGACTGCTTACCAAATTAGTCAAAACATTGTCGTCTTGTATGCGGGTTCTGTCACGGAGGTAGGGGATGTTGAGATGGTGGTTAATCAGCCTCGCCATCCGTACACTCAATTGCTGATTGGCTCCATCCCCTTGCCCGACCCCACCCGTCACTGGAATCCCGACGGACAAACGGTTCAGACCACCGCCGCCCAACCGTGGCATGGTGGCTGTAAATTTGCCGACCGTTGCCCCCATGTCATGCCCAAATGCCAGTCCACTCCCCCGCCCCTCTATCGCACTGACCCCCGCCGTTTTACGACTTGCTATCTGCACGAGGCGGCTCCAGTCGCGAGCGACGCCGATGCGTTGGCCGTATTTGCGGCATCCACCCCAACGGTCTAATGCAAGGCGGCCTCAATTAAAGAGCATACCCCTATGTCTAACCGACTGAAAGTAATTTACTTACCCTCGCCCAATCCGAGTCACTTCAAACCCTGGGGCGAGGATGTGGTGGCCGCGATTGGCGACCGCCATGACTTGCGCCTGCTCGACCGCACCCAACCGCTCGCCCCGCAATTTACCGATGTGGATGTGGTGATTGACCATGGCGGCTCAGTGGGGACGCGCGAGATGGTGGATGCGGCAACCTCGGTGCGCCTGTGGCAAATTTTGGGCACCGGCCTCGACCACTTTGACATGGCCTATTGGCGCTCCAAAAAAGTCCCCGTGTCTAACTGCCCCGGCCCGTTCAGTGCGGTGGCCCTGGCCGAATGCGCCCTGATGTTTATCCTGATGTTGACGCGCCAATACCCCACTACCCAAGCCAATTTGCGCGTCGGGAAATTGTATGAACCTCTTGGGCGAGAAATTGTCGGGCTGAAACTGGGCATCATTGGCTTTGGCGCCAGCGGCACCGAATTGGCGCGCCGCGCCCTGCCCTTTGGCCTGAAAGTCTCCGCCATTGATATCCGCGATATCCGTGCAGACGAAATTCGGGAGTTTGATTTGCAATTTGTGGGCAAGCCCGCCGATTTGGACAAGGTCATTGCCGAGTCGGATATTTTATCTCTGCACCTCCACCTTAACGCTGAGACTCGGCACCTCATGGATGCCCGGCGTTTGGCCCTGATGAAACCAACCGCCCTGCTCATTAACGTGGCCCGCGGCGCTTTGGTGGATGAAGCCGCGCTGACGGAAGCGTTGGTGGCGGGGCGCTTAGGTGGCGCGGGCATAGATGCTTATAGCCAGGAACCGCCCGATGTGAGTTCCCCTTTCTTCACTCTCCCCAATGTGATTGCCACCCCGCACATTTCCGGCGTAACCGACGGCACTTCACGCAAGCGGGCTCGATGTGCCGCCGACAACGTGGACCGCATCGCGGCGGGTTTAGAACCGTTGTACCGAGTGGATATTTAATGTGAAAGATAGCACCCTGGCGGGTTACACCATCAACAAAAAAGATTTGGTCGTCGTGGACGTGGATGTTCATGCCCACGAAACCCCGGCCGCGTTGGCCCCGTACTGCGTGATGCCCTGGCGCAAAACTTTGGAGCATCTCAGCACTGTCCCAGCTCGCTATTTGGATATCCCCGGTTTTGCGCCCAACATTGGTCTGTGGCCATCTTTCCCAGAGAGCGGGGGCGACCGCCGGACCACGGTCACCACCGCTAAGCAAATGCGGCAAGACCTCGACGACTTGGGCGTGGATATTGGTATTCTCTTCCCCGACCATTTTCTGAGTCACGCGGCCATCAAGCAAGCCGATTATGCCGTGGCCATCGCCCAGGCTTACAACCGCTGGCTGGTAGCCGAATGGTTGACGGAGGACAACGGCTTAAAGGGCGCTATCATTGCCCCACACCATGACCCAGAGGCCGCCGCCGCCGAGATTCGGCAATACGCCTCCCATCCGCATGTGGCAGCGGTTTATCTGCCCACCTGTTGCGTTGAGCCGCTGTATGGTCATCGGCGCTACGACCCAGTGTACGCCGCCGCCCAAGAAGCGGGGCGACCGGTCATGTTCCACAGTGTTACTGCCGTTCATCCGGTGTTCCCCTTTAATTTGCACGGCTACGAAACCATCTTCGCCGCTCATGCGCTGGCCCATCCCTTTTCCCTGATTGCGAATTTGGTCAGCATGATGGAGACCGGCGTGCCCGCGCGTTACCCCAAATTGAAAATCGCCTTCACCGAGGGCGGTGTCGGGTGGGTGCCCTGGATTATGCTGCGGCTGGATAAAGAATACTCTGAACGCCGCCGCGAGGTGGCGCATCTCACCGACCGTCCCAGTTCTTATATCCGGCAAATGTATTTTGCCACCCAACCCATTGAAGAGCCTGAGCATCTGCGCGATATGGCAACTTTATTGTCCTTGTTCGGCGGCGAGGACTCAGTCATGTTTGCCTCCGACTGGCCGCATCATGACTTCGACCACCCCAGCAAAGTCCTGCAAATTCCCCTGACAGATGAGGCGCGCCGCAAAATCATGGGCGGCAATGCCATGCGTCTGCTCAACCTCACGGAGCCAGGGCGATGAGCACCGAATATGTGGTGGCCCATGTGGATGACCTCGCCGAAGGTCAGCACCTGGTTGTGACCGTGCGCGACCGTGAAATTGGCTTGTTCAACATTCAGGGCCGCTATTACGTGCTCCCCAATGTGTGCTTTCATCAAAACGGGCCGTTGTGTCGCGGCGCGGTCAGTGGCACGGTCGTTGTCAACGCCGCCACCCAGTGGAAGCGCACCTGGCAACATGAGGGCGAAATCGTGGTCTGCCCGTGGCACGCCTTGGAATACGACATCCCCACCGGTCAATGTCTGGCCTACCCCAAGCGTCGGCTACCGACCTGGGAAGTGAAAGTGGACGGACAGCAACTCAAAGTGGTCATGTGACCTACCCTCTCAGTCTCGGTTGAGGAGTTTCAATGCCATCATCTGCCGCTTCAAAATACCTATATGCGGACCTCACTTGGCCGGAAGTGAACGAGGCTGTGACCGCCGAGAAAGTGATTTTGTTACCCGTCGGGTCAACCGAACAGCATGGCCCGCATTTGCCCCTCGATGTAGACAACTTAATCGCCACCAACGTTTGTTTGGCGGCGGCTCAGCGCGCGCCTGATAAAATCCTGGTTGCGCCCACCATTGCCTATGGCTTCAACGTGCATGCCATGGATTTTCCTGGCACCATGCATGTCGCCTATGACCATTTTATTGAATACTGCCTGGATGTGTGCAAGAGTTTTGTCTATCATGGTTTCAAACGCTTAATTATCGTGAATGGCCATGGGTCGAACACCCCCCTGCTGGAATTTGTTGGTCGGCGTGTCATTTTAGAGACCGACGCCTTGGCGGCCTCGTTTATGTGGTGGAATTTGCTCCGGCTCGACCCTGAGTTTATTGGCTCGTTCCGCGAGTCTGTTTTTCCGGGCGGGGCGGGCCATGCCTGCGAAGTTGAGACGTCTGTGTATCTGCACCTGTGCCCAGAGAAAGTGCAAATGGACAAAGCCGAAGACCACATCGCCTGGTACAACCGTCAGGGCGCAACGGGCTTTCAGTGGGGCGATGCGTTTGCAGCTGGGCCAGTGACATTGGTGGAATGGACCAGCACCTTTGTCGAGAACGGCATCTTCGGACAACCCACGTTAGCTACCGCCGATAAGGGCCGACGCATCCTGGATGAGGCGGCTAAGCGCTTGGTGGAATTTGTAACCGAATTTCAGAAGCGCCCGACTCGCCCCCGGGTTGACCATCATGTGCGTCCACCCACCAGCCCTCTTCCCGAAGCCTAGGCCCCTATGTTACTCAAAGATAAAGTAGCGCTCGTCACGGGCGCGGCCTCCGGGATTGGCCGGGCAACGGCCCAACTCTTTGCTCGCCAGGGCGCTAAAGTGGTGCTGGCCGATGTCACCGTTCAAAACGGAGAAGATGCCGCTCAGGGCATTCACACGGAAGGTGGCGAGGCTATTTTTGTGCGAACCGATGTGGGGCAGATGAAAGATGTGCAGGCCCTCGTCGAAAAGACGTTGGCCCATTATGGTCGCCTGGACGTCATCCACAGCAACGCCGCCTCCTATGCTCTGGGCGATGCGGTGAAGCTAGACGAAGCCGGTTGGGAGCGAACCTTGGCGGTTTGTCTCAAGGCAACCTGGATGTTGGCACACTTTGGTGTGCCGCCCATGTTGGCAGGTGGAGGTGGCACGATTGTCATCACCGGTTCCGTCCATTCCATTCGTGGCTATGCTAACCATACCGCGTATCAAGCGGCCAAGGGTGGCTTGCTGGCACTGACGCGGGCCATGGCCGCCGATTTCGCGCCCACGATTCGCGTCAATATCATCCTGCCTGGCGCTGTGATAACTGGCCTTTCAGCGCATCTGACTGCCGAGCAAAGGAAGAGAATGGCTCAGATGTGCCCACTCAAGCGCAATGCTCAACCGGAAGACATTGCTCAGGTGGCCCTTTTCCTCGCTTCCAACATGTCCTCGTACATGACCGGTGAAGCGCTGGTGGTAGACGGCGGTTTGTCCTCCGTGATTCAAATCCCGCCCGGCCTATGAGACTCGGCGCTGACTTCAGCCATTATGGGCTTGACCCGGACGCTTATGCGGCTAAGTACCGCGAATGGCACTATCGGGCCGCGACCTGTCCAAAGATTAGCCCAAACGAGACGGAGCGGATTCGGGCGTTCAGGCAAGCCTTCGCCAAAGCCGATGTGGTGATTGCCGAGGTCGCCGCGTGGGTTAATCCCCTCGACTCGCGCCCAGTGGAACGGGCGCAAAATCTCAAAGCTATCACCGAGGCCTTAGTGGTGGCCGATGAACTGGGGGCGGTGTGCTGTCCGACGGTGGCGGGTTCGTTTGACACGACCAATCCGCTGGCCCCTCACGTCGCCCCACATCCCGACAACTTCACCGACCTGGCCTTTGACGCGGTGGTTGAGTGGGTGAGGCGTGTCCTCGACGAGGTGAAGCCCCGCCGCGCTCGGTTATCGTTGGAGATGTCACCCTGGACAATTTTGGATGGGCCTGACATGTATGTACGCCTTCTACAAGCCATTGACCGCCCCGGGCTGGCGGCACACCTCGACCCCGCCAATGCCATTCGTGATGCACACCTTTATTTTTCAACCACCGCCCTCATCAATCGCTGTTTCGATAGCCTTGGGCCGTGGATTGTTTCATGTCACGCCAAAGACATTATTCAAGACGACTATCCGGCCACAGTGGCGCTGCGCGAGGTTATTCCGGGCCGAGGCGTTTTGGATTATCGAACCATTCTCCGGCGCATTGAGCAAGTGTCGCCTGAGATGCCGCTTATCATTGAGCATTTGACCACCGAGCCAGAATATGCCGAGGCGGCGAATTTTATTCGCGGCGTGGCGCACGAGGTCGGCGTAACAGCCTAACCGATGGCTCACAGGAGCAGTTCACGATGACTGGAAAACTGACGGGCAAAGTCGCTTTGGTCACGGGGGCCAGCAAAGGAATCGGTCAGGGCCTAGCGATTGGTTTAGCGGCGGCGGGAGCGCGGGTGGCGGTCAACTTTAAGACCGACGGCCCGGGCGCGCAAACAACATGCGAGCGTATCCGCGAGGCAGGTGGGGAGGCGGACGCGTTTCAGGCCGACATTGGCTCCAAGGCGGAGTTTGAGCAACTGGTGGAGCGGGTGTGTGACCGCTTCGGTCGGCTGGACATTTTGGTCAACAACGCCGCCCGCACGCGCTTTGGGCATGTCTTCGACATCACGGAAGAGGATTTTGATGATGTCGTCAATACCAATCTGCGTGGCCCATTTTTTGGCTCGGCGGCGGCGGCGCGCAAGATGATGGCCCACGGCGGCGGTTCAATCATCAACATCAGTTCATGCGCGGCGAAGGTAATCATTCCACATCATTCGAGTTACACCATGGCCAAGGGCGGCCTGGAAGCCCTCACCCGCCAGTTGGCCATCGAACTGGCTCCCCACATCCGCGTCAACGCCATTGCTCCGGCCCCCACCAGCAATGAACGCAATCGTGGCTACGACCCTCTGTATGACCAAAAGTGGGGGGCCGTGATTCCGGCCAAGCGCGTGGCGTACGCCAATGACTACGTGGGAACGTGCGTGTTTCTCGCCAGCGACGACTCGGCGCTGCTCACCGGCCAAGTCCTGAACGTGGACGGTGGGTGGACGTTAATCGGTTTCACCCCCGACATGTCCAATTTCGACTTCGCTCAAGACCGTCAACGAGGATAAACGCGATGGGCTTCAAATACTCAGTGGTGTGCGATACCCTTAAGTGGATTGGTTACGATGTGCTGGACGACCCACATCGGGTGCTGAATACCATTCAGGCCGCCGGTTACGATGGCGCAGATTTGCCCAGCGACTTAAAACGCGCTGACCCGAAGACGCTCCGACCGCTGGTCGATTCGTTAGGCTTGAAAGTGCCAGAGGTCTTAGGAGCCTGGGCGTATTTTCATGCCGGAGAAAATCGCGATTTGGCCGGGCTGGATGAGTCAGCGCGCCGCGTGGGCATTGACTACGCCAAGCGGGCGATTGACCTGGCTGCTGACTTAGGCGCGGAGTTTTTCCAGATTTGCGCCGCCCAGCCCCCCATCCCGCAGGTGCCTTTTCCCGAAGCGCCCATTCCGATATTGCGCCAGAATTTTAGCCGGGCGTGCCGGGAAATCTGCGAATACGCCGCGCCGCGAGGCATTACCATCTTGTTTGAACCGCTGAATTTGTATGAGGCTTATCCCGGCGTGATGACCAGCGTTTACGACGCTCTTCGCGTCATTGACGAATTAGGGTTTGATAACTTGGGCGTTCAGCCGGATGTCTATCATATGAATATCTCCGAGGCTTCAATCCC
>Ga0233425_10009127_pt1 | contig 12746 bp, 9 predicted proteins | sample Watercolumn_Towu_2_FD_181712 | JGI IMG/M metagenome (GOLD analysis project Ga0233425, IMG submission 181712) | Freshwater microbial communities from Lake Towuti, South Sulawesi, Indonesia - Watercolumn_Towuti2014_140_MG | ecosystem: Environmental > Aquatic > Freshwater > Lake | place: Indonesia...
CGCCGCGGTGTTGACGATCACCACCGGCGGCACGGGAACGTTTTATCATTTGTTCGCGGTGCTCAACCAGGGCGGCGCGCCGAAACCGATCGCATCCACATTGCTAGGTGATCGCATCAAATTAAATACAGTCGCGATTCAAGCCGGTGAAATTATCGTAGAAATGCTGACCCAGGGTCCGCGCGATGCGATGACGAAACCGACTTTGCCCGCGACGCGCAAATTCAAATTGCAAGATTCTAAACTAGCATCCACGACGCCGGTGACGCCGACCGCGACCGCGCGTCCGACGAGCGCGGTTACACCGCAAGCGCGCGCGAGCGCGACGCCGCCCAAGCCCGCCGCGCCGAAAGGTTATCTCGCGTTTCATCGCAACGACCAGGGCATTGATCGCGTGCTCACGCTCGACCTGGCAACCAAAACCGTGCGCGGACTTTTCGATGTCGGGCCGGTGTTGGATATTGCCGAAAGCACCGGCGCGTCAATGCTCGCGTGGTCGCCGGACAATTCCAAAATCGCGTACGTAGATACGCGCGGCAAAGATCAATCCAACTCGTTGCGCGTGTACGACCCGGTGCTTGCGCCCAAGCCCGGCGGCCTAACGTCATCCGATCCCGGCGGTGGTATCTCCAGCCCGACCTGGTCGCCCGATGGAAAACAAATCGCGTTCATTCGGCTCGCCGGAAATAAATTGGGCTGGGCAGTGCAAATCATCAATGCGGATGGAACGCCTTGTACGGAAAATCGGCAATGGTGTGAAGTGCGCGGCAATTCGCAGGGCGAACAATTTCGCGGCGGATTGAATTGGTCGAAGCAAGGCATTCTCGCGCTTGGGTTCAATGTCACCGGAACGAACGATGTGTACACGTTGAATCCAAACGGCACCGGGTTGAAAAATCTCACGAACAATCCGGCGGATGACAGTATGCCGGTGTGGAGTCCCGATGGCAAGTTGATCGCGTTCACGTCGCGCCGCGATGGTCGCCCGCAAATTTACGTGATGAACGCGGATGGTTCCGGCGTGCGTCGCCTCAGTCAATCCGCCGCGCCCGATTGGTCGCCGTCCTGGTCGCCGGATGGAAATTGGATCGCGTTCGCGTCGACGCGCGGCAGTGAGACGAATGTCTATATGATGGACACGCACGGCGGCAACGTTACGCAACTCACGACCGGCGGCGGCGATTATCCCGCGTGGTCGCACTAGCGCGCGAATTGTCAACCACAGATTTCACAGATTGCACAGATTAAATTTTCTGTGAAATCTGTGATTTGATTCCAAGACGCAATGACCGTCTGATTTTGTGATTTCGCAAATCGCGCTATAATGCGCTCGGTTCAGTTTCAAATGCGAATGGAAAGGACATGCTGATGAAAAAACAATTGATCCTGCTCGCGTTGATCGCGCTCGCGCTGATCGTCGTCGCGTGCGGCGCGCCGCCCACACCAACGCCGGTGCCCTCGCCGACGGTTCCGCCCGCGCCACCCGCGACGGCAACCGCAACGCGCGCACCCGCGACCGCGACCGCGACCCGCACATTGACACCGACGCCATCGCAACCAACCGCGACAACGATTCCACCAACGCGCACACCAATCCCCGCGCCGGTCGTACCGACTGTCCTGGTTCAACCTTCGCCGACTTCGCGCCCGGTGTCCAAACCCACCGGCACGATTGTTGTGCATACCAAAGTGGATGGCATTGATCGTTTGATGCACGTTGATCCAAATTCCGGCGCGTCTTCACCCTTTGTGTCAGCGGGCGCGTCAATGGATTACACGTTGGATAGTTATGGCACGAACGTACGCGCCGGTGAATTTTCCGCGGGCAACGCGTTCTTTGCGTATGTATTCGCGGGCGCGCCCGGCGCGGTGAACGTGCTCAAGGTGCGCGCGGCGAACGGCGACAATCGCGACATTACTTCGGAAAATGGAATTTCGAGTCCGTCCTGGTCACCGGACAATCGGCGCATTATGTACATTCGCGTGACGCCGACCGGCTGGTTCATCAGCATTATTGACGCGGACGGAAAAAATCGCGAGAACGTGCCGATTCCCGAAGCGCTCGCGAACGCGCAATTTCGCGGCGGCTTGTCCTGGTCGAAGGATAACTTGATCGCGTTCGCGGCGAACGTTGGCGGCGCGAGCGACGTTTACACCAATTATCCCGATGGCAAGCAACTCCGCAAACTCACCGATCATCCGGCGGACGACACGACGCCAATGTTCAGTCCCGATGGAAAATTGATCGCGTTCAGTTCGACGCGCGACGGCAATCAACAAATCTATGTGATGAACGCGGACGGTTCCGGGTTGCGCCGCGTGCGACGTAGCAACACGAACGACACGACGCCGACCTGGTCACCCGATGGAAACTGGATCGCGTTTTCATCAACGCCGGTAAGCGGCGGCGCGACCGATCTGTTCATTATGGATTTGTTCGGCGGCAATGTGAAACAACTCGGCGCGGGCGATCATCCCGCGTGGACGAAATAAAACACAAAGACCCTTTGGGTTTAAGCCCAAAGGGCTTTTTTATTGCACGCGCATTTGTCATTTCGAGCGAAGCGAGAAATCTCATTCACATCGTCGGAGATTTCTCGCTTCGTTCGAAATGACAATTATAGGATCAACCATATCCCCACGACCGACATCAACGTGCCGACCGCGATTTTTGGCGTGATGCGTTCACGCAAAAAAATCGCGGCGAGCGGCGCACCGATGAGCGGCGCGAACGTAACGAGCAACGCGGCGCGCGCCGCGCCGGTAAACTCGACCGACCACGTCCACACGAGCGCGCCCAAGCCGGTGCTGTACAAACCGTACACGATCAACCCAGGAATGATCGCGCGATCAAACCCGCGCCACGCGGCTTTGCCCAGTCGCGCGTGCGCGAGCGCGAGCAACGCGAGCGCGCCAATCGGCATCCGAAACGCGTTGATCGTAATCACATCCACGCCGGTTTGCATGCCCATTTTCATCAACACCGTCGCGATCGCCCACACCAGCGCGGCGACAATCGCGCCAAACGTGCCGGCGCGATGGATGTGCGCGGGCGTTTCCGATTGCTCGACCGGCGCGAGCAAATACAAGCTGACGATCACAATCGCGGTGCCGATCATTGCTTGCGGCGTGATCGGCTCGCCCAAAATTGGCACCGCGAGCGCCCACGTAAAAAGCGGATAGATGCCGGAGATCGGCATCGCGCGCGCCGCGCCGATTTGCGCGAGCGACCAAAAGTACAGCGAGTCGCCAATCGCGATGCCGATGATGACCGACAACGCGAGCGCGATTTGCGATGGCATCGTCAAACGCGCGAGCGCGTCGAGTCCGCCAAAGAACGGCAAGAGCGCGAGAAAAAATAATCCCGACACGCTCAAGCGAAACGCGTTCAGCGCGAGCGTGTTCACACGCGCCGACCAATGCTTGACGACCAAACTCGACGTTGCCCAGATGAATGCGGTCGCGAGACCGAGAACAATTCCGATCATATTTTTGATTTTTGATTTCCGATTTATGATTTATGGTTTTGTCATTTCGAGCGCAGCGAGAAATCTCCGATGTGTCAGAGATTTCTCGCTGCGCTCGAAATGACATTGGAATATGCAAATCCTAAATTCACACTGCGGTGCGCCATTCCGCGTACCGCGCATCAATGCCGCGCACGAGATCGTGATACAAATTTTCGACGCGCGCGGTGATCGCTCCGATATTGCCGTCGCCGAGCGTAAAACGATCCACCGATGCGATGGGCGTGATCTCCGCGCCAGTGCCGCAAAGAAATGCTTCTTGCGCGACGTACAATTCGGTGCGATCCACTTCGCGCTCGATCACCTCGACATTCAATACATCGCGACAAAGTTGGATCAGCGTCGCGCGCGTGATGCTTTCCAAAATTCCACTCGTAACAGTTGGCGTGATAATTTTTCCATCGCGCACGAGCATCAAGCACGCGCCCGGCGCTTCGGCGACCTTGCCGTTCGGATTGAGAATCAATGCGATGTCGTAGCCGTTGCGCCGCGCTTCTTCAGACGCGTATCGCGAATTGAGATAATTGGACGACGCTTTGACGCGCGGCGGCATCACGTTATCCGTAATGCGCGACCAGGAACTGATGCACGCGTGCGACATTTTGCCGCTCTTCAAACGCGTCGGCATAAAACTGGGACTGATGACAATGCGCGCCGTCGCATCAGGCGCGCTTCCAAACATGCCCGATTCGGTAAATGCGAACGGACGAATATAAACGTCTTGCGCGTACTGATTCGCGCGCAACACTTGGAGCACCGCCTCGCGCAATTGCGTGCTCGAAAAAATTTGTTTCATTCGCATCAGCCGAATGGATTGTGCAAAGCGCGCGAGATGCGCGTCGAGATGAAACACAAACAACTGGCGCGTTTCAGAATTCCAGTACGCGCGAATGCCTTCAAATACGGACGACACGGACGACGTGCCGAGCAGGGAGATGTGAATCGTCGCGTCGTTCCACGCGGTCAGTTTTCCATCCACCCACAGATATTGCGGATCGTTTGCCATTGTTCCTCCAAAAAATTCGAGGGGGATGGGGAGAGTGAGAGAGGGGGAGCAATCTCCCCCTCTCCCACGTTCCCGCTCACCCACTCGTTATTTGAGCGTTGCTCTTCGCACCAGGTCGAGTGCACGAATAATAATCCACATCTGTGCTTGATCGCTGATGCCGCCGACGGTGTACACGCGTTGAAACGTTTCCGCCGCGGTCGCAACTGCCATTGCGCTTTTGCCGGTTTCCGTTCCGTACATATTTTCCGCCGAGCCGGTCGTGCCCAGCACCGCAAGCGCGACCTCCGCGCCGGTGATACTGCGAAATTGTTCCGCGATCATCCCGGCATTTTGTTCGGTGATCTCGGTGACGTTATCGAGCAACATCGTTTGCTTGATGATGCGCGTGCCTTCGGGCCGCGCGCGCAATCGTTCCGCGATTTTGCCGGCGGTGTTCGATTCCGCGATCGCGATGCGCCAATTTTTCGCGGCGAGCGCGCGCGCCGCAACCTCTTCGACCGATTCTTCGCCGACGCCGTAAATCCAATCGCCGAGCCGCTCGCGCACACGCGCTTGCATTTCTTTAATCATCTTTTCGGCTTCGGCGCGCGTCGGCGCTTTCGCGGTAATCACGACATCGGTTTGCCCGGGATGCGCGCGCAAACCGACCGATGGATTCGCGGACATTTCGAGATCCGCGATTTTGGAATCCACCAAACTTTCGCCAATCGCGCACGTTCGCAAAACCTGGCTCACGATGGTTTGCTCGCCGCCGGTTTTTTCGCGCAACCAGGGCAAGATGCGCGTCTCCATCAAGTATTTCATTTCGCGCGGCACGCCCGGCAATGAGATGACGTAACGTTCATTGATCTCGACGATAAAGCACGGCGCGGTGCCGACCGGATTTTCGACCGGCGTCGCGTCGCGCGGGATGTACGCCTGGCGCACATTGTTCTCGCTCATCGTCGAACCCCACTTGCCAAAGCGTTCGCGAATTTGTGCGAGCAAATTTTCGTCGAGCAGTAAATCGCGTTCGGTCGCGCGCGCGACGGCTTCGCGCGTCATATCGTCCACCGTCGGACCCAAGCCGCCGGTCGTGATGACGACATCCGCGCGCGTGAGCGCGTGTTTGATCGCGTCCACGATGCGCCCGACGTTATCACCGACGGTCGTGCGAAAATATAAATCCACGCCGACTTCGGCGAGCCGTTCCGCGAGCCACACCGCGTTCGTGTCGGTGATTTCGCCGAGCAATAATTCCGTACCGATGGAGATGGTTTCTGCTTTCATAGCGCCTCGTCAAAAAATTTCCTTCATTTCCCTCATTTCCCTCATTTCCTATCTGAAGGAAATGAGAGAAATCAACGAAATAGGTTGCTCACCAAAAAAATCACATTCGCCGGACGTTCCGCGAGGCGGCGCATAAAGTACGGGTACCAATGCGTGCCGTACGGAACATAGACGCGCATCGTGTATCCTTCGCGCGCGAGTTGGCGTTGCAAGTCCGCGCGAATGCCGTACAACATTTGAAACTCAAAGCGGTCGCGCGCGATGTGATTCGTCGTGGTAAATTCTTTTGCCCACGCGATAATTTTTTCATCGTGCGTCGCGAGATCGAGATACGCGCTGTTCGCTTTGCCGTTCGCCTGCAAAAAAACCTGGGTGAGTTTGCGATAGTTCGCGTCCACATCCGTTTTTTCCGGGAACGCGACCTCCGCCGGTTCTTTGTACGCACCTTTGCACAAGCGCACGTTCGCGCCGAGCGCGCGCAGAGCGATGATGTCGGCTTCACTGCGATACAAATAACTTTGAATCACGATGCCGACGTTATCAAACTCTTCGCGCAGGGTTTTGAAAATATTGAGCGTCGTCTGCGTGTGCTTGGAATCTTCCATATCAATCGTAACGAACGTGCCGCTCTGCTTGGCTTTGCCGAGAATCTGCCGTAGATTATCGAGACATACATCCGCGCTCAGGTCGAGTCCCATCTGCGTCAGTTTCACCGAAACTTGGGATTGAACCTGGTTTGTCGCAATCGCATCGAGCGCGCGCAGATAATCGTCTTTCGCTTCGCGCGCCTCGCGTTCGCTCGTAACGCTTTCGCCGAGATGATCGAACGTAACGCGCAATCCTTGCGCGTTCAATTTTTTAACGACCGCAATCGCTTCGTCGAGCGATTCCCCGGCAACAAAGCGCCGCGAGACGCGGCGCGACAATGGAAAGTTGACGATGAATTTGTGAAGCGTTTCGTTCGTGGACATCGCGAGAAACGCATCGCGTAAAATAGACATCGAATCCTCCTTGATCCGTTGGGCAAATTGCCAATTTGCCCTACACTACATTCACCTCGCGCACCAGGCGACCTTCGGCAAAGCGTTCGAGGTCGAGCATCGAAACGTCAATTGTTTTCGATGCGCCATCGAGAATAATCTCGCTCATCACTTGCCCGGTCGCGGGCGCGTGTTGAAAACCATGCCCGGAAAATCCGGCGGCGATGTAAAATCCCGGCGCGGCGCGCGCTTGCGCGAGAATCGGATGCGCGTCCGGCGTTACTTCGTACAGCCCGGCGATCTGTTGCGCGACGCGCGCGTGCTCGAGCGCGGGCAAACGATGCAACGCGCGTTCGAGCGTGTGCAAATGGAAATCTTCGTCAATCGCGTACGTGTCGCCCGGTTTTTCATACGGGTTCGACATTCCGACGAGCAAACCCGCGCCTTCGGGATGAAAATACAACGAGGTCGCAAATTCAATCGTCATCGGATGCGTGTGCGGAATTTGCGGCAACGCGTCGGTTACAAAAAATTGTCGGCGCAGTGGCACGATTGGAATGTCGAGACCAATCATCGCGCCGATGTTTGCCGCCCACGGTCCCGCGCAATTCACGACGACGCGCGTTTCAATCGCGCCGCGATTCGTTTCGACGCGCGCGATACGTCCGGCTTCGAGTTGCATTCCGGTAACGGTCGTCTCGGTTTCGATTTGCGCGCCGAGTTTGCGCGCCGCGCTTGCGTAACCTTGGGTTACACTGTTCGGATCCGCAAGCCCATCGCTTGGGCAAAACGTTCCGCCGATGACACCGTCGAGATTGACCAGTGGCGCAAGTCGCGCGATGTCGTCCGGCGATAGAAATTGCGCGCGCGTTACGCCGAGCCGGTTTTGCATCGCAAGATTTGCTTGAAATTCCGCGACCGCGCCCGGCGTCGTCAGCAAAAACAAATAGCCAATCGGGTGATAGCCCGCCGAGACGCCGAACAATTCTTCAAAGCGCGCGATCACATCGAGTGAAAAAATCGAAAGCCGCACGTTCACTTCGGTCGAAAATTGATGCCGCACGCCACCGGCGTTGCGCCCGGTCGAACCCATCGCCAAAAATTTTTCGCGTTCGAGCAACAGAACGCGAAGCGTGCCCGCGCCGCGTTCCGCGAGATAATACGCGACGCTCGCGCCCATACATCCGCCGCCGATGATTACAATGTCGGCTGTTTTCGGTAACGTCATTGTTCACTCCAAAAAATTTGTAACTACTCAGGTATGCCACAGAGGACGCAGGGATTACAGGGGAAAAATAAATTTTCCGTTGTCAATATACTCTTAAACAAAAAAAGCGTCAATGTGAAAAAACATTTGACGCTCAGCGGAAAATTATTTTTTTACGAACGCAGATGGATCACGTTGGAATTTTGATTTGCGCGAGCGCCTTTTCCATCAGCAATTCAAAGCCGCTCTTGTTGCCCAGCACGGACGCTTTGGGCTTTTGACTCCACACCGTTTCGGGACGGCTCTGCACGATAAACACATTTTCGGGAAATTCGAGATCGTGATCAATCGCCCACTCGATATCCATCGGGCGACCATAATGATCCTCGATCCGTTTCGCGATCTCGACCAACTCGATGATTTCCTTGTCGTTCATACACGGAAGCGTTTGCCGTTCGGCTTCGACCGGCGAATGAATCACGCCCTTGCCCGATTCAAAAATACATTCGACCTCTTTCGCGGAGATCGTGCGTTCGCTGATTTCGTGCACGACCTTGTCCACCATAAACCGATCCGGCGTAACCGCGCCGGAGACAACCGCTTCGCCAAACCCCCAACTGCCTTCGATCACGACTTTGGACACATCGCCGTTGATCGGATTGAGCGTGAACATCACGCCCGAGGTGCGCGAGCGCACCATTTTTTGCACGCCGACGCTGATCAATACTTTGTCGTGCGGAAAATTCATTTTGACGCGATAACCGATCGCGCGCGCGGTGAACAAACTCGCCCAACATTTTTGCGCCATCGCGATCACATCGCCGAGACCTTTGACCCAGAGATATGTGTCTTGTTGTCCGGCAAAACTCGCGTTCGGCAAATCCTCCGCGGTCGCGCTCGACCGCACCGCGACCGGCAGATCATCAATCAAACACATCTCGCACAATTTTTCATAGTTCTCGGCAATCGCGCGGCGAATCGGCGTCGGCATCTGCGCTTGCATAATCAGTTTTTGAATTTGTTCGCTCGAATGATCGAGCGACGGCACGCTGTCGGGATTGACGTGCGAAAGAATTTTTTGGATTTCATCGGCGATGCCCGCCGAGGTGATGAGTTCGAAATAACTTGCGGTCGTGATCGCGAACCCGGGCGGCACGCGAATCCCGGCTTTGAGCATTTCGCCCAAGCTCGCGTTCTTGCCGCCGACAATCGGCAAAGATGATTTATCCAGTTGATCGAATCCCAAAACATACGCCATTTTATTTTCTCCGGGATCAGAATCCTGGTTTCGTGCACCAATCTTTCCACTGATTGAAAAGAACACGGACGCGCACAACTATTTTTCGATTGTCCGTGTTCTCTTCCGTCAGTGCAAAAAATTTTACGGCATCGCTGAAACTTGATTCTGCCGCGATGCGAAACCTGGGATTACATTTCGTGCTGAGCGACCTGGGGTTCGGCTTCGGCGTGACCGTTCGCGCGTTTGACGATGGTTACGATGCCGCGATCACCATCCACTTTGACCCAGTCGCCGGTTTTGATCGTGCGCGTCGCGGTGCCGGTGCCGGTAACCGATGGCACACCGTACTCGCGACACACAATCGCGGCGTGCGAGGTGATACCACCGATGTCGGTAACGGCGGCTTTGATTTTCGAAAAGACCGGCGCCCACGCGGGATTCGTGTTCGGCACGACCATAATGTCATCTTGTTCGAGCGTAACGATCTCGTCGAGCAATTTGAGGACGCGCGCTTTGCCTTCGACCACACCGGCGGATGACGCGAATCCTTTGAGTTCGTTCGTGTCCCCTGGTTTCGCGGAAACCCCGGCGAGCCAATCTTGCACGCGTTCGGTCGTAACGCCCCAGAGCATCACCGTGAACGGTTCGGCGACGACATCCGGCGGCACGCCGAGCGCGGGCGGCGGCGACCATTTCGCGGCGGCTTCGAGAATCTTTTTGCGTTTCGCGGCTTTGTCCGCCCACTTGAGCGTCGGGATATTTTCGCCGAGCGCCCACACGGTCGCGAGGTCTTCGATCAGCGCGGGAATTTCGAGACGATTGAACATGAAGAAATCTTCTTCGTCGCGCAGGACGCCTTGTTTGACAAAGAGGCGACCAAACTCGCGCATCTTTTCAAACCAGATCGTGTGGAACCAATGCTCGACCCAGAAGAGATGATCTTCCGCGTACCGATAAATCGTGCGCGTGTTTTTGAATGCGCCTTCGAACGATTTGCGATCATCGTCCGATTTGATCAAGCGGCGGTACTCGCCGATCAATTTTTCGCGTTCGTCCGAAATCGCGGACAAGGAGCGTTCGATCCGTTCGCCGCGATCGAGGCGTTCGAGATAACCCTTGATGTAACTGAACGGCACATCCATCTTGTTGATCCAACTACCTTCATAGTGGAACCAACCACTGCCGCACGAAACGTAGAACCAGGGATCCTTGACCTCTTCCATTGATTCGAGCCACATTCTGCCTTCGTCGAGCTCGCGCAAACTTTCCATCTTGCGCGCGGCGATGCGATCGCTCTTGAGGATGTCGGCGACGCGTGGTTGCGTGTGTGCGAGGCGCGCAAGCCGGCACAATTCTTCTTCGGGACGAAACATCGAAACGTCCGCGCCCGCGACCATTTTGCCGATCGCGCTTTCACTGATCCCAGGAAAGAGTTTGCGCGCGACATCGGCAAACATCAAGTACGAGAGGTACGTTACGTTGAGGTAACTAAAATGGTACTGCCAGCCGCGATAAATAATGTTGACCGCGTTGTTGAACGCTTCGATCAAATCTTGCGCGGGACCGGCATTCGGGATCGTAGTGGCGGAATCGAAATCGGGAACAAAGCGCGGCAGTTCGGACGGAATTTTCAGCGCGAGCAATTCGCGTCCGAGACCTTGTTGGCGCGTGCGCCATTGATCCCACAGTTCGTCGTAATGCTCAAAAACCGGGAAAGTGCGCGCACCAAACTTTTCGGCTTTGGCTTGGATCACATCGCCGGACGGCGGCGCGATCGCGGTGATGTACAGATAACACCCGAGCATGCGATGCGCGATGCCTTGCGCGGGCGGAATACAAAAGACGCGCGTCGTGTGTTGCGACAGCGCGATCTGCCACGCTTGGTGAAACACTTCATCGAGCGGCACCATTGGATCGGGCGCGTGAATTTTATCGCCGTACCAAAAATTCGCATCTTCCCATTCCTGGCGCTCCGCCGAAAACAGACGATGGGCGGGATACATTTCCTCCCATCCTTCCATTTCTTTCGGCACCTGAACTTCGCGACCGTACGGAAAACGATTCTTTTCGGGCATGTCCTCCCTCCTTCATCAGAGCGATTCCATTTTTGGATTTAAGATTTATTTCATTTCACCAATCTCGATTGCATCACCTCCCAGTGTGCCACAAAGGAATGCAAAGAACACAAAAGAAAATTTCTTTGTGGTCTTTGTGTTCTTTCGCGGCGAATTTCGCATGGTTACGTTGCGAATATCGTTTCGATCTCCGCGAACGACTTCCACAAATAATCCGGTTGCGCGGCGAGCAACGCCGCGCGCGCGCTTTCGCCGCCCTGAATGATCGCGACCGGCAAACCCGCGTCGCGCGCGCCCAACACATCGGTTACGCTATCACCGACGAACAACGCATCCGATTTTTGCGCGCCCAGTTTTTCTAACACGATTAAAATGCCCGCGCGATTCGGCTTGAGCATTTCAACATCATTGCGCGTGATAATGAGGTCGAACAAATCCGCGAGACCCAAACGCGGGAACGCGTTCTCAATCGCGCGTCGTCCGATGTTCGACACGACGCCCAATTGGATGTGCTGTTCGCGTTTCAAACGCGGCAGAACCGGGCGTACATCCGGGAACACCGACCAACGCGATGACGCACCGTGATCGTAGCGATCATAGATCGCGTCAATCCGTTCCATCACGATGCGGCGATCCATTCCGCGTTGCGGCGCGAGTTCAACCGCGCGATTTCGTAAAGTCGCGTAATTGTCTTCCCAGGATTCTGGATCGAATCCCAGGTTTCGCAATTCGTTTTTCGCGTCGCGCGCGGCATCGCGTAGATTCCATTGAAAATCTACGAGCGTGCCTTCAAAATCGAAAAGCAAAACGCGCGGTGCATTTGGCGCGAACGAGTGAGCACCCAAAGCAATATCCGCTTCCCCACTGACACAAAGGAACACGGATGAATAAAAATATCCGTGTTCTTTTGTATCAGTGGGAAAATTGAATTATCCGGCAATCGCTTTTTCGAGCGCGCGCGCGGCGACTTGCCCAAACTCCGGCGTGTTGATGTGCGCGTCAACCATAATGATTTCAATCGCGGGATCGAGATGCGCCTTGAGTGCATCGCTGAACACGCGATCAATTTCCGGCGCGTAGAGTTGTCCGCCCTCGACGCTGAGCGACGAAAAACCTTTGGTCGGGATGATGAACTTGACCAAATGTTTTTTCGTGTGCCGATTCAATTTTTCCGCGACCGCTTGAGCAATCGTCGTCAATTCGTCCGCGCTCGTGCGCGCTTGCACGCGCATCGCGTCTTGCACGAACAGTTTGCGCTCCGCGAGATTGCGTTTCGTCCAGAGTGGATCATTCTTATCTTTGCGCTCGATCGGTCCGCAACTGAGCATATCGAATCCGCACGGCGAAAGAATGTACGGCGTCCCGGTTCTGCACGCGGCTTCCAAGCGATCCGGCGCGGACGCGCGATTGCCGCCGAGCAAGTACTCGCCGTAATTCGC
>Ga0233425_10009128_pt1 | contig 12745 bp, 8 predicted proteins | sample Watercolumn_Towu_2_FD_181712 | JGI IMG/M metagenome (GOLD analysis project Ga0233425, IMG submission 181712) | Freshwater microbial communities from Lake Towuti, South Sulawesi, Indonesia - Watercolumn_Towuti2014_140_MG | ecosystem: Environmental > Aquatic > Freshwater > Lake | place: Indonesia...
AGACACCCAAAAAATCCCAGACACCCAAAAAATCCCAGACACCCAAAAATCCCAGACACCCAAACTTTTTATTCGATCCAAGATTCCAGACACCCAAACTTTTTTTTCCCGATCAGGCTCCGATGCCAGCCAAAACGCAAGGCACTCCGAACGAGGATACGAGTCGTGCAGACTATTTTGAGAATTTCGCTGTCACTTCGCGTCGGTTTTGGGCTCTTCAAACCGTTGTATCGATTAGCGGCGGCAGTAGCACCCGATTGCCGGCAACGCTATCGGGGCCAGGCGGCCAGCAGCCGCGAAATCGGTTTTGACACGGCCGGCGTTGCTCGATATCCTTCGCCCCACGCCGCGTCCGACAGGGACGCCTGACCGCCCCTCGCCATGCCAATTTCCCGCCGTTGTAAACTGCACAAGGAGGTGCCGCGTTGTCCGACAGCTCGCCCCATCATCCGAGCCGAGTCCTGCTGTTCGATTCTTCGCCGGAAACGAGCGAAGTGCTGCGCATGGTCTTGGAGCGGCGCGGGATTCGCATCCTGGAAGCGTCCGAACTCGAAGACGGCCTGCGTATCGCGCGTAGCCAGCAACCCGATCTGATTGTGCTGGATACGGAAGATGCGCCGCGAGGCGCCGCGATACGAGCGGCATTTGCGGAAGAATCGCGGCAGTCGCACGCGGCGCTGTTGATCCTGGGGCGTCTCGATGCGTGCGAGAACCTGCCGGACGAGGGCCGAGTGATTGCGAAGCCCTACCACTATGGTCCGCTGATTCGTACAATCGAGCAGATCGTGGAACATGGGGTCCAGGATGGCGTCGCTGTTTGTGATTCAAGGCCGGGATCAGGGAAAGCGGTTTGAATTCCGCGATCCTGTCATTGCGCTCGGACGCGATGCCCAGAACACGATCCAGCTACACGACGGGGAAGTTTCGCGGCACCATGCCGAAATCCGCGCCGACGATGCCGGCTACAGCCTGATCGACCTGAACAGCTCAAACGGCTGCTTCATTAACAACCAGCAGGTTACGCAGCAGGTGTTGCGCAGCGGAGATCGATTGCAGCTCGGCCGCACACTGATGATCTTTACCGACGTCGACGACGCCTCCGCCCAGCTGCTCGAGGAAGTCGACATCGTCTCGCGCCGCCAGGAGTCTCCGTCGCGCATCCTCAAGACGGTCAGCCACGATGAGGGCAGCCGCATTCTCACGCCCGGGGAAATCGTGGAGAGTCCCTGGCTGGCCCGCGCGCGAAGCAACCTGCAGGTGATGTACCACACGGCCCTGGCGGTCAGTCATACCCTGGACATCGACCAGTTGTCGCAGCGGATCCTGGAGTTGATTTTTGAATGGGTCGAAGCCGACCGGGGTTGCCTGATGCTCGTCGACGCGGAAACCGACGCGCTGGTCCCCAAAGCTCGCCGCAATCGCCGCGGCCTGCTGTCGGACGACAAGATGGAGATCAGCCGTACCATACTCGACTACGTGCTGCAGCAGCGCGAAGGTGTGCTCACCAGCGACGCGCGCGAAGATCAACGCTGGGACGCCGCCGGCAGTATCGTCAAACTGGGAGTCCGCGAGGCGATCTGCGTCCCGATGCAGGGACGGTACGGTATCGTCGGCGTCATCTATGTCGACACCTACACACCGCCCGGCCGCTTCATTCAGCGGCATGCCAACAAGTTCAACGAAGAACACCTGAAATTGATGATCGCGATCGGACACCAGGCGGCACTGGCGGTCGAGGATACTTCGTACTACTCCGCAATGGTCCAGGCGGAGCGACTCGCCGCCATGGGACAGACCATCGCCACGCTGTCGCACCACATCAAGAACATCCTGCAGGGAATCCGCGGTGGAAGCTACCTGATCGAGGAGGGCCTGAAAGGCAACGAAACCGAAATCATCCGCAAAGGTTGGCGGATCGTCGAGAAGAACCAAGAGAAGATCTCCAACCTGGTGATGGATATGCTCACCTTCAGCAAGGAACGCGCTCCGGAGATGGTACCCGCCAATATGAACGAAGTCGCGGCCGACGTCGTGGAGTTGATGCAGGTCCGAGCCGCCGACGCGTCGGTGCGTCTGGAATTCCAGCCCGACCCCGGAATGATCGAACTGGCGTTCGATCCGGACGCGATGCATCGGGCCCTGCTGAATGTCGTCACCAACGCGATCGACGCTTGTGAAAAGCGGGCGGATGGCACCGTGGTCGTCCAGACCGAGTGCGACCTGGGTGCCGGTGTGGTTCGGATCGTGGTCAGCGACAATGGCGAGGGAATCCTGCCCGAGGACCTGCGCAAGATCTTTTCTGTTTTCGAGTCGCGCAAGGGCAGCCGAGGCACCGGCTTGGGGCTGCCGGTCAGTCAGAAGATCTTGCGCGAACACGGCGGCGATATTCTGCTGGAAAGCACGCCCCAGGTGGGCAGCCGGTTCACCTTGCAGTTACCGGCCGTCCGCGTCGCCGCCAGCGACCGCACGATGAGCGGGTCGGATTAGACAGGGTAATCGCGTTGTTCGAGGAACTGGAAAACACGTTCGTATTTCCGGCGCCCCGTTGGCCCGAGGGCGATTGGGATCCGCCCGATCTCGGCCAACACGACGCCTGGTTCGCGTCCGCGGATGGCACCCGACTGCACGGCTGGTTTCTCGCCGCCCAGCAGCCTCGAGCTACGATCCTCTATTCCCACGGCAACGGCGAGCATGTCGCCTGGCAGGCCGAATTGCTGCGGTTCTACCGCGATGAATTGAACTGCTCCATTCTTGCCTGGGACTACCGAGGCTACGGACGCAGCGCGGGAACTCCGCATGAATCGGGAATCCTGCAGGACGCCACCACCGCCCTGAACTGGCTCAGCCATCACACCGGGCAGCCGCCGGCGTCGATCACCGTCGCCGGACGGTCATTGGGCGGCGTGATCGCAATCCATCTGGCAATCGCACAACCCGTGGCGGGACTGGTCGTGGAAAGCGCGTTCACCAGTGCACCGGATGTCGCCGCCGTGCATTACCCTTTCCTCCCCGTTCGCCAGTTGATGCGCACCCAACTGCGAGCGATCGACTGGATCGCGCGTTACCATGGCCCGTTGCTGTTAAGCCACGCCCTGGACGACGAAATCGTGCCGTACTCGATGGGCGAATCGCTGTTCGCCGCGTGCCCCAGCCAGGACAAGGAGTTCTTCCGCATCGCTTCAGGCGGACACAATCACCCGCCGCCAATCGACTATTACTGGCGACTCGCCACGTGGCTGAGCGACCACTCTCCCCGGCGCAAGTAACCGCGGAGCGCACGCACGGCGGCGAGCGGCGAGCGGCGGCGAGCGGCGGCGATTGACAGCGGACAGCCGATCCAGTCTGATGGCGCCGACGATTCCGCTATCGGGTCGCGGTTCGAGTCTCTTTGCCAGTAAATCGGACCCTGTGCCTAGCCAAGGAGCTGACTTTGAAGATTTTTTGCTGCACAACTTTGCTGCTCTGCTTGCCGCTGTCCGGTTGCGGCGGCAGTGGCACCAAGGAAACACCTCGCGAAGTGCGAGAATTCTCGGAAGCAGCCACAGAACTGAAACTTGACATGGGCTCGGTCGGCAACTCGAGCAAGAAAGATGGGGCAGAATCGGATCCTCCTGGGACGGCAGCGTCGCAGGAGCCCGATGCTTCCGGCGACCGTGATGCGCCAAAACCGGCTCCTGATGGCGATTCCCCCAATTAGCAAACAGACCAGGCAACAGGGCCCCGCGCCATGGCGGTAACAGGACGACATTACGCGACCGGCGAACGCGTGCGGTTGGAGTTCGCTGACGGCCGAATCGCTTCGGTCTCGCCGGCACCGCTCACCGGGACCACCGCCCGGACCGCTGCGGGACCCGAACCGTGGATCGCGCCCGGATTCGTCGACCTGCAGATCAACGGCTTTGGCGGTCACGAATTCAATGAGCAGCTGATCACGCCACAGCGAGTCCGGGAAATCGTTCTGGCGCAGGACCAGTTCGGCGTGACCTCGTTCTGCCCGACCACGACCACGCAATCGCTGGATCGGCTGACCCACGCCATGACGGCGATCGGCGATGCCTGCGAGCGTTGGCCGGAGGTTGCGGCGCGCGTGCCGGGCATCCATCTGGAAGGGCCGTTTATCTGTGCTGAAGACGGCCCGCGCGGTGCGCACCCCCGCGAACATTGTCGCCCACCCGACTGGGACGCTTTCCGACGGCTGAACGACGCCAGCGGAGGCCGGATCCGCATCGTGACTATTGCCGCGGACTACGATCAAACGCCCGACTTCACGCGGCGAGCCGTCGATGCCGGTATCCGGATCGCCATCGGCCACACCGGCGCCGACAGCGATCAGATCGCGCGCACGATCGATGCCGGCGCGTCGTTCAGTACCCATCTTGGCAACGCCGCGCATCCTCGGATCCGCCGGCACCCAAACTACATCTGGGACCAACTGGCCGATGATCGGCTGGCCGCGACGCTGATCGTCGACGGACACCATCTGCCCGCGTCCGTCGTCAAGTGTTTCCTGCGAGTGAAATCTGTTAAACGCTGCGTGCTGATCAGTGACATCACAGGAATGGCGGGAATGCCGGCCGGCAATTACTCGGGGACTCCGTTAGGGAACATCGAGGTACTTGACGACGGCCGGCTGGTGGTCGCCGGACAGCGAGAGATGCTCGCAGGGGCCTCCCTGCCGATAGGCCATGGTGTGGCCAACGTGATGCGATTCGCAGGCATTGACCTGCGCAGCGCCGTGGAAATGGCCAGCTTGAACGCGCAACGGCTGGTCGGATTCCCGATCCAGCCGCTGGAATCCGGAGCGATCGCCGATCTGGTCTTGTTCGAATGCGACACCGAGCCCGATGCGTCGGGCCCTTTGCGGGTCGTTGCCACGTACAAGAACGGCGAACGATCCTGGGATACCAGCCTGGCTGTGGGCCAGGGCGTTGCGAATTGAACGGCGCTGCCTATTTCTTTTCGGCCAGCATCCGCTGCCAATGGACGCTGGCAACGTCCCACATATAACCGTTGATCCGTGGTGCATGCTGGAGCTTCTTGTCGGCAGCATGCTCGATGAATTTTCTGGCCTGGGCGATGTCCCCCGTCGCCTCGTGATAGAGGCCCAGGTAGAGATGCGCGTAGAACAGCCGCGCCGCCAGGACTTCCGCGGCAGGTTCGCCTGCGCGCGCCGCCTGCAACACCTGCTCCGGTTCAATCGTACCGCGATAAAGCTCGAACACCTGCATCATCGGAACCCGGGAATCCTTCTTGATCGGCAACATCACCGCGCGCGCTTTTTCCACTCCCTGCTCACGCGCCATGCACAGGAACCGCCAGACCGAATTCTCCACATCCCGGTCGTCAAACGTCTGGTAAAGTTCAAACTGGCGCGCGCCGCGCGCAAATTCACCGGCGTAGTACATCGCAATGCCCCGCTCCCACTGCCGCGGCTCCGCGTCGGGAACCAGCTTGACATAGCGATCGAAATCGGCCACCGCCTCCTTGACGCGGCCCAGCCGAAAGTTCTCCCGCCCGCGAATGTAAAACGCGCGGGCATTCTCCGGCTCCAGACGCAGCAACTCGCCCAGCTTCGCCACCGCCTCCGCACTCGGACCGTCCTTGGCCAGTTCCAGCGCTCGCGACAACAGATCGCCGTCCGCAACCGCCAAATTGACAGCTAGCAATATCACCGAAAAACCAACCGGCTTGAGCATCGAATCTCCCCTGGACTGAACCTTTGGGCGGCGGCCGTGTCCAACCAATGCGGGTTCACTCCCCGTGCCGCGCATGATCAAAATGAGATTCTAGTCGCCATTCGGGACTCGAATCGAGGCACGGCCGCGAATTTTGGGACATTTACATCGGGTGGCCTCGGAGTACCTCGACCCACCCTCGACCCAACTTCGACCCAACCTACGGCTGGCCAAACCGGCAGATGATTCGATTGGCACGGACTTTGCAAAGTTATGCTGCCGGATCGCGCGCCGTCGACATGCATGTTTGAAGTTCGAGGGCGCGGAGAGGAACGACCCGCAGCAGCAGACCGGAGTATGCAGATGTTAGTTCTCAGTCGTAAGGTTGGTGAAAAACTGGTGATCGGTGACAACATCGAAGTGACCGTGCAACGGATTCAAGGCAACCGCGTCGCCCTCGCGATTACCGCACCGGACTCGGTGACCATCTTGCGCGCCGAACTGCTGCAAACGGCCGACGCTAATTCCGCTGCGGGTACCACACCACGCCGTCCTGCGCCGACACGACCGGCGATCCATTCGCCCACCCCGGAAGATCGACTGTCCCGTTATGCCGTGCTATCCGAATCCGTCAGGCATCTGCCGGCATCGGCAAGCTGACCCTATCTCGCCACGCCCGCTATCCTTCATTCGGGCCTTTGATCGTACTCAGTCCGCAGGACGGTACTCGTACTCCTTACCCGTACTCGATAACCACGCCCGTGGCTCGGCCGTCACGGCCCTGGAATGTGCCGCGATTCAAAATAGCCTGATTGCCGGATCGGCCATCGACACCGAATCGAATCGGCGGGGGAAATCCGAACTGCGACGGATCGTGTCGATGCTGATTCGTTCGATCCGGGTTGCCGAAGCGGCAATCAAGTACGAGCACGAGCACGAGTACCAGGCCCAAGCAAAGCCCGAACAAACGGTTGCAGTGGAGTGGCGGAACCGGGCGTGTTCGGATGCAAAGTCAACTCCCGCCGCCCACGGCTGCCAGTGCCGGCGCGCGCCGCGTATCGACTTCGGTTGACGGGCGAGCTACATTTTACATTGCATGGGCGTCGAGCCGACCGCCGCGGGTGGATCGGCCGTGCGGCAGACAGGAACCGATTCGGATGGCGAGGCAGACGTGGTGAAACTGGCGTTGACGTCCGTTACGGCCCTGAGTTTCTTTCTCCTGCTCACCTTTTTCCCGGTCGATGTCGGCCTCGGACAGGATGAATCGCCACGCTGGGCTTCGCCGCCGCTGGAACGCTCCGTTTCCGTCCGGGATGGCAGCAGTGATCGGCGTCTGACGCTCGACGAACTCTACCAGCAGCTCGCGCAGGCGGACGTCGTTTTTGTGGGCGAATCGCACACCGACGAAACAACGCACCGTATGGAGCTGGCGATTTACGAGGCGCTGTTGAAGTTGCGTCAGAATCGTGTGGCACTGGCGATGGAGATGTTCGAACGGGATGCCCAGGCCGCGCTCGACGCCTATTTGGGCGGGGAGCTGGACGAGGCGGCATTTCGCGAGCGGGCGAGGCCCTGGGAGAACTATCGCACCGCCTATCGCCCGCTGGTCGAACGCGCCAAGGCGGCCAAAGCACCCTTGATCGCATCGAATTTCCCGCGTTCGCTCCGCTCACGGCTGGCTGCCGAAGGCCCGCAGGTACTTCAGTCGCTGGAGGGGCCCGACAAGCGGCTGGCTCCGGCCGAGCTGCTGCCGAATACCGACGCTTACTGGCGCCGCGTCGATAACGCAGTCCGCGGCCACGCCGGCATGATGCGTGAGAGCGACCGGCTGCACTCCACCCAGTCGCTCTGGGACAACGCGATGGGCGAATCGTGCGCCCGAGCACTCGACCAGTATCCCGGTCATCTGGTACTGCACATCAACGGCGATTTCCACAGCCAGTATTGGGATGGAACGGTGCACCAGCTGCGGCGGCGCAAGCCGGATGCGCGGGTCAAGACGGTCTCGCTGGCGCCGGTCGGAAACCCGGCCGTCGCCGAACTGCGCGGCGCGCCGGTCGCCGACTACATCGTGTTCGTCGAAGCCCGCGCCTCGGACATCAACGAAGGCGCATGGTCGGTCCATGCCTCGCGCGACGTCAAATATCGCCTGCGACTTCCGGAGGGATTGAAAAGCGACGATCGGGTCCCGTTGCTGATCTGGTTCGTCGACGATGGCCTGACCGCCAGCGACGGCATCGATCTCTGGCAATCGAGGCTGGGAACGCGCGCGGCGATCATCGCCGTGGAACCGCCGTACCGGCAGGTCGAGGAGGACTTGGGTGTCGGTGGACGCTGGTTCTGGCCTGATTCTTATTCGAGCGATATCGGTGGCATGGTCGACGTGGCGGAAAGAATCTGGGGCTATGCGATTCGACATTTTCCGATCGACGCTTCGCGCGTGGTCCTGGCCGGCGAAGGCACCGGTGCAACTGTGGCCGCGGGAGTATCCGCCTTCACCGATCGCATCGACGCGCAGGGACTCGCCATCGGACCGCGGCAGTATCTGAAGCTGCGGGACATGGCGCTGCCGCTGCCCGAGTCTTGGGGCAAACTGCAACCGCCCAACCGCCGCTTGACCGTTCTCGGCGGGCCCAAGGACGAACCGTTTTGGACCGCGGAGAGCGCGGCCTATCGCGAAGTCGGTGTCCCCACCGAACTCGCCGTTCTGGACGCCGATCCCTGGTCGAGGGAAGGACAGATTGCTTCCCATCTGGAAAGAGCTCTGGGCTTGATCGCGGATCAGCCCTCCGCTGGTCCCGCCGTTTCACCCGCCGTGCAGCGTTCGTACCTGCTGCTGGAATCCGATTCGCCCCGCGGCCGGCAATGGGCCCGCCTGCAAGCGCTTTGGCATTCCGAACCACAGGTGAATCAGATTGCGGTGGTCGACAGCGTGCCCATCGACTCCAACGCCACGCGATTTGCCACGGAGATTCGACCGTCGAATCTGGCAACCGCCGGCGCATTGCCTCGATGTCCCGGTCCGTTCGGAGGTACGACCGTACTGGTGCTGCCGCCGGACAGTTCGGACGACGCGGCGCGCGATTGGTTGACACTGGTCGAGAACGACCCGCTGGCGAAACAGAGCCGGTTTTATCGCACTCGAATCGCCCGTTCCCCGCCCGCGAGCAGACTGGCAATCGCTGGAAATCCCGGCGGCGACGAACCTCCCTCAAACACGGCGGCAGGCATCGCCGAGCTGCCGGACGTGCTTGCCAAACTGCTGTCCGAAAACCGCAAAAACGTCCTGCTCGTTCCCGCGGTGTTCTACGCCGACGCCGACTGGCTGCGCCGCCTCCGCAAATCGCTGAAGCCGTTGGAAGAGCAGATGACGTTGCAGTGGTCGCCCGGGCTCGGGGGCAGCAAAGAAGCGCTGAAGGTCGAAATTGACCTGCAGAGTGAACCGCCGGTCGCGCACGAGTTGACGGTGACGATCCAACCCGACAACCACCAGCTGGTCGTCGAGGATCGTGTTCACTTGCCGGCATCGCTGCGCCGTGCGAACACAGTTTTCCGTTTGAATTCCAACCTTCGGATTATCGAATCGAGTGTTCCGATGGAAGAGCTCGGTGCCGACGAGCAACAGGGCGCGAAGCGCTATCGGCTCGCCGGCGGAGTGCCGGGTGGAACCTGGACGTTGCGTTACGAAGGCGCGATGGACTTCGGACTCTCCGATCAAAAGGAGGAGTACACGCGCGGCTTCCGGCAGACACGCGGAGTCTTGCGCGAAGAGGGCATCTACCTGGACGCCGACAGTGACTGGATTCCCGAATTCGACGAGCGGCTGCTGCGGTTTTCGCTGAATCTGCAACTGCCCGATCACTGGCACGTCGTCAGCCAGGGCAAGGGTTCGTCCAGGGACGGACAGGGCTGGGCGCGATGGACGGCCGACGGACCGATGGACCAGATCTATCTGGTGGGTGGCCCGCTGCAGCGTGAGACCGACGCGGCCGGGGGCGTCGAGATCCAGGTCTACCTGCGGCAGCGCGACGATGCACTGACCCGTAAATACCTCGACACCGGCGCGCGGTACCTGGAAATGTACCGCAACCTGATCGGCCCCTACCCGTACGCAAAATTCGCGCTGGTGGAGAACTTCTGGGAAACTGGATACGGCATGCCTTCGTTCACGTTGCTGGGTCCGCAGGTGATTCGCTTTCCGTTCATCCTGCATTCATCGTATCCCCACGAGATCCTGCACAACTGGTGGGGCAATTCGGTGTTCGTCGACTACGAGCAAGGAAACTGGTGCGAGGGTCTGACGGCCTACATGGCGGACCATTTGATCCAGGAGCAGCGCGGGACGGGGGCGGAGTACCGCCGCAACACGCTGCAGCGTTACCGCGATTACGTGCGCGACGCGCGTGATTTTCCGTTGAACGAGTTCCGTTCGCGCCACAATGCCGCCACCGAAGCGGTCGGATACGGAAAATCGCTGATGCTGTTTCATATGCTCCGCCGGCAGCTGGGGGACGACGCGTTTCGCGCCGGCCTCGGCGCGTTTTATCGCCAATACCGTGGACAGAAAGCCGGGTTCGAGCAGATTCGCCAGGCGCTGGAGTCTCGATCACAGCAGTCCGATTCACCCTGGAACCTCAAACCGGTCTTCGAACAATGGCTGACGCGAACCGGCGCGCCGCAACTGGCATTGCGGGATGTCGCGGTCCAGAATCGTGGAGCCGAGTTTCTCGTCCGCGGCCGGTTGGAGCAATTGCAAAAGGACGAACCGTTTCTGTTGCAGGTGCCACTGGTCGTACAAACCGCGGCGGGAAGCACGTCCCAGGTGCTGGAGATGGCCTCGCGCGAACTCGATTTCAGCGTGCCGGTGGATCGACCGCCGCTGCGCGTCGCCGTCGATCCATCCTTCGATCTGTTTCGCTATCTTGACCCTAACGAGACGCCACCCACCATCGGTCAGATTTTCGGGCAGCCGAAAATCGTGGCCGTCTTGTCGACCTCACCGCTCGATCGCGAGAAGCTCGATAGTTACCGGCAGCTGATCGAGGCCTGGCGCAGCGACGAGCATGCGATTGAGATTCTGGCCGACACCCAGCTGGACCAGATTCCCGAAGATCGCGCGGTCTGGTTCCTTGGCGCCCATAATCTCCATGCCGATCGCTATTTCCCTGACTCGCAGCAGCTTTCGAGAGCGGCCGACGGCACCGCGGTGCGCTTGGCAGGTGAGAATGTGCAGTTGGCGAACCACTGCCTGGTCGTCATCCAGCGCCATCCGCATAACCGCGATCAGGCGGTCGGCTGGCTCACGCTGGATCCCGTGGCAGCGGCCGCCGGACTGGGACGCAAGTTGCCCCACTACGGCAAGTACTCCTACCTGGCGTTCTCTGGCGACGAACCGACCAACGTCGTTAAGGGCCAATGGGATACAACCGGCTCGCCGCTGGTGGTCGATTTGCGCGCGAGTTCCGACGGGCCGGCTCTGGCCGCCGCCGCGGACGGCCGCAAAGCGCTCGCGGAACTGCCTCCCGTCTTCTCCAGCCGCGCGCTGCAGGCGCATGTCGAGTGGCTGGCCGCGCCGGAGCGGCGCGGGCGCGGACTCGGAACGCCGGAAATCGCCGACGCCGCCGAGTATATTGTCAAACAACTGCAGGCTGCCGGGCTTCAGCCGGGCGGCGACGACGGCTCCTGGCTGCAGAAATTCACGGTGGAGAAAGGACCTGACGGTAAACCGGTCGACGCCTATAACGTCATCGGCGTGCTCCCGGGAAAACGGGCTGACTGGAGCACCCAATCGATCGTGCTCAGCGCCCATTACGATCACCTTGGATTGGGCTGGCCCGACGTCCGCGAAGGCAGTGCGGGACAGATCCACCCCGGCGCCGACGACAACGCCAGCGGCGTCGCTGTGTTGCTCGAACTCACCAAACTGCTCGCCGCCGAGGGCGGTGGGTCGCGCAACCTGGTCGTGATCGCGTTTTCGGCCGAGGAAGCCGGGCGACTCGGCTCCCAATTCTACGTCGACCATCCGCGATTTCCGCTCAACGAAATCCGCGGCGCTATCAACCTGGACGCCGTCGGACGGCTCGCCGATCAACCACTCTCGATCCTCGGCACCGGCACCGCCGACGAATGGCAACATATCTTCCGCGGCTGCACCTTTGTCACCGGCATCCCCAGCAAAAATGTCGTCGAAGGAGCCAACGGCTCGGACCAGTGGAGTTTCATTGAACGCGGCATCCCGGCGGTTCAGATCTTCAGCGGTCCCCACGGCGATTACCACCGCCCCAGCGATACACCCGATAAGGTCGATCCTAGTGGACTCGTCAAAGTCGCAGCGTTTGTCAAAGAATCCGTCACCTATATGCTCGAACGAGAGCCGCCGTTGACCGTCAAGATCGCCGCCGCGACCGGCCAGCCGGCCGGCTCAACGCCCCCGCCAACCACCAATCCCGACGGCGGACGCAAAGTCCTGTTCGGTGCCGTCCCGGCATTCGATTACCAGGGACAGGGGGTGAAACTTGATTCGGTCGTCGCCGACTCCCCCGCCGCCACGGCAGGACTCCGCGCTGGTGATATTCTGGTGAAACTGGATAAAGAAAAAATCGCGAACCTGCAGCAGTTCTCCAACCTGCTCAAACAACTCCAACCCGATCAGCAAGTCACCGCGCACGTCCTCCGCGACGGCAAAGAGCTGGCGATCAAGGTGACGCTGCGAAAGCGGTGAAGTAAAGGGGGAACAGATTACGCGCAACCGCTTCCCCCCCGTTCCCCGTTCCCAGTTCCCCGCATCCGCACTTAACGCGGCGGCAGCCTGCACTTAACATCCGTGGCAAATATTGGCCACGGAAGAACACGGAAAAATAGAGGCCTTGGGAAGACGGCAGAGATCGCCTGCCGCATCCTCACGATCAGTCGATACGACTCTCGGCCGCTTGCACGAAACGACCTGCGATAGTTCTCATCTAAGTCCATCCGTGTTCACCGTGGCTAATATTTGCCACCGATGAACACGGATCAACACGGATAAACAGAGGCCTTGGGAAGACGGCAGAGATCGCCTGCTGTATCCTCAC
>Ga0233425_10009129_pt1 | contig 12744 bp, 16 predicted proteins | sample Watercolumn_Towu_2_FD_181712 | JGI IMG/M metagenome (GOLD analysis project Ga0233425, IMG submission 181712) | Freshwater microbial communities from Lake Towuti, South Sulawesi, Indonesia - Watercolumn_Towuti2014_140_MG | ecosystem: Environmental > Aquatic > Freshwater > Lake | place...
GATATCGCTGCTGATTTGGTCACATTGTTATCAGAAAAGTAAAACAATCGCCTGTGTTAAACATAAAAAGAGCCGGGCATGCCGCCTGGCTCTTTTGCATTAAGTCACTTCTTATTTCACATCCAGCACGAACGCTATCTGGTATTTTCTGCGTCCGCCATAGGTGAACTCAAACCAGATTTTGTATTTGCCTGCCTTGGGAAACTCAACCGTATACTGCAAATTATCCCGGTCAGCAAGTTCCGGCCGCAGGAACTCGGTCATCTTTTCATTGACCGCATACAGGTTGATATAAAAGCCAGACATGACTCCCACGTCCTGCGTGCGCATCTGCCCCTGCGCGTCCATCACCTCAAAGGCGATGGTTTGCGGCCGGCCGGCCTTCAACTCTCCATCATGCTTAAGGTTAATGGTCAGGTCGCCGCTTTGCTTGGAAAGATTCGTATCAGCCACAAGGACTGCGGGATTGGTACTGGCCGAACCGACATCAATGGTCACAGGCAAAGTCACCCGGCTGCCACCCCGCGGCTGTAACTCAACAAAGATCACATATTGTCCATCGGCTGGGAACATTACCTCTGGCTGAATTTTAATGAATTGGGCGATGATCTCTTCATTGCTGGGCAGCGGAGTTGATTGCGGCGCAGCCTGACTCGCAGCCGGTGTGCCGCTCATCGTCATCCCGCCGCTGCGATTAATCGCCGCCACATATGGGTCGACCACCACCGGCATCGCCTGGATCGAACTCAAGTCCTGAGGCACAACCGCAACAAAAGCATAGGATTTGTAATTCCCAAAATCCTTAAACTCGAAATCCGTCAACGGGTTGCCAAATTGATCCAACACCTCAATCTCGATCAGTGCAGGCATCCCAGCCATGACATGCAGGTCCTCATCAATCACAGCATGGTAAATAGCGAACGGCGTCACGCCGCCCTCCTGCGGCCTCAGCCAGGACCTTGAGAAATAAAAGAAAAGCAATAATGTGACGACAGCCCCGGCTACAACCGGCACAATTTCAAGCGCGCGGCGCGCAGGCGTTTTCGGGAAGGCCAGCTTGTCCACTTTATAGCCGCGGAGTCTCAGGCTGTTCGAAATCACCAGCACACTGCTGAATGCCATTGCGCCGGCAGCAAGCATCGGGTTAAGGTATCCGAGCGCGGCGGCGGGAATCAACACCACATTGTAGAAAAATGCCCAGAACAAATTCTGTCGAATCACGCCCAGTGTTTTGCGTGAAAGCGAAATCGTGCGCGCAATGCCGCGCAAATCGCCGCTCATCAATGTGACCGGCGCCGCTGCCATCGCAACGTCTGTGCCGGTGCCGATCGCAAGGCCAACATCGGCCTGAGCCAGAGCCGGAGCATCGTTTACGCCGTCACCGACCATCGCAACCAGTGTCTTGCCGGCCTGTAATTTTTTCACCTCCGAAGACTTACCCTCGGGCAGTACCTCGGCCAGAACAACATCAATGCCAACCTGTTTTGCAATTGCCTCGGCAGTCTTTTGATTATCGCCAGTGATCATCGCCACCTTCAAACCCATGCGATGCAGGTCGGCAATTGCATCCTTCGAGCCGTCCTTGATCGTATCGGCCACTGCAATCACTCCGGCTGCCTGCTCATCAATGGCAACCAGCATCACCGTTTTCGCTTCGGATTGAAGACGCGACACTTCGGCTTCGAACTTCCCCAATTGGATTCCGCTCGCCTCAAACATTCTCTTGTTCCCGACAATGACGCTTCTTCCCTCGACCTCGGCCTGAACGCCATGCCCGGCCTCTGCTTTAAACCCGGTAGGTTCCACCAACTTCAATCCGCGGGTGGTAGCCTCAGCCCAGATCGCCTCGCCCAGCGGATGCTCGCTCCCCCGCTCCACTGAAGCCGCAAAGCGCAACAACTCATCCTTGCTGATCGAGAGTTTTTTATTTACCACAATATCTGTCACCGCAGGCTGGCCTTTGGTGATTGTGCCGGTCTTATCCAGCACAACTGTGGCGACCCGCCCGGCGCGCTCAAGTGCTTCACTGGTGCGGAACAGGATTCCCATTTCGGCGCCTTTGCCGGTGCCGACCATGATCGCAGTCGGCGTGGCCAACCCCATCGCGCACGGACAGGCGATCACAAGCACGGCCACCATGAAAATCAGCGCGCGCGTGAAATTATCAACTGTGGAATCGGCCGGCAAGGCCGGGCCGAGGTAATACCATGCGGCAAAAGTCAACAGCGCGCTGACAATGACAAAGGGCACAAAAATCGCCGAGACCTGGTCTGCAATTTTTTGGATGGGTGCCCTGCTGCCCTGGGCATCCTCAACCAGCTTGATGATCTGCGCCAGGGCGGTTTCCTTGCCGACCTTGGTGGCTTCGAACTTGAGCAGGCCGAGTTTATTTATTGTCGCGCCAATCACCGGCTCGCCCGGCTTCTTTTCGATCGGCAGAGACTCGCCCGTCAGCATGGACTCGTCCACCGTGCTGCGGCCTTCCATGACCACGCCGTCCACGGGAATGGTCTCGCCGGGTTTGACGAGCACAATATCCCCGACGCGGACATCGTCCACGGGCACCTCAACCTCAAGCTCCGCGCGAATGACGCGCGCGGTCTTGGCGCGTAGTCCCATCATCTTCTTGATCGCTTCCGATGTGCGGCCTTTTGCGCGCGCTTCCAGGAACTTGCCGAGTTTGATCAATGTGATGATGACTGCCGCAGTTTCATAATAAACATGCCCGGCCAGCAACCCGAAGGTTATCGGCAGCGAATAGAAGAATGCCGCCGATGAACCCATCACGATCAGGACATCCATATTTGCGGACTTGTTGCGCAGCGCCTTGAACGCGCCCACATAATACTGCCAGCCAACATAGAATTGAACCGGGGCAGCCAGCGCCAGCATCAGCCAATTAAACCAGGGCTGCGCTTCGCGCATATTGCCCATGGAGTTGGGCGAGTAAACAAAAGCCGGCAGCAGGCCGAAATCCTTGCCCATTGACAGGAAGAAAAGCGGCACTGTGAATATCAGGCCGGTAATAAGCAGGCGGCGTTGTTCGTTGATTTCGTGCTCGCGCGCGGCGGCTTCTGCGTCTTCGGCCTGCCCGCCCAGTTCCATTGCTTCGAAGCCGGCGGATGCAACTGCGCGGCGCAGTTCGGCCTGCGTGACGATGGTGGGCACATATTTCACGCGCGCCTTTTCATTTGTAAAAGTGACCTGCGCCTCTAGCACGCCTTCGAGTTTTACGAGCACCTTCTCCAGGCGGCGCGCGTCGTTATCATCAGCCAGGCGCTTGATGATGAGGTCGGCTTCGCCGGTAGCCACGCCATAGCCGGCGCGGTTGACGCGCGCAATGACATCTGTGAGCGCAAGTTTGGACGGCTCAAAATCCACGGTGGCGCGCTCAGAGGACAGGTTGACCACCGCGCCCTGCACACCGTCAAGTTTCTTTAAGTTGCGCTCCACTGTGGCGACACAGTTCGCGCAGGTCATGCCGGTAATTGGAAGTGTAAGTTGTTTTGTTTCAGCCATGAACATTCCTCTTGAATCAAGCGCCGCACCCCTGCGGCCTGCAACGCCTGAAAGCAGCCCTGTTTGTTAAACTGCCGCGGGGTAATTAATTTCAGACAACAAGGCCTTGATCGTGTCTTCACTGGCGGGAGTATCGAAGGTGATTTCGACCTTTTTCGTTTCGAGGTCGGCCTTGACAGACTGGATGCCCTGTAAATCGCCAAGCTCTGTTTCGATCGTGTGTGTGCAATGTCCGCAGGAAATGGCGGGGACGGAATAAGTTACTGTGGTCATGTTGTTTCTCCTATGTTTTTTAACGGTTTCTTCTGCGTCTCACTTTATTGGAAAACGATGACGCCCGTGTACATACCCATCGAGCAGGTAAAGAAAAGCTGTGAGCCGGCGCTTTGCGCTGGGATGCTCACCTGAACTGTGCCTGTTGCGGGAAGCAATTCATAATAATTCAAGCCTGGGATGACAAAATCGCGCGCGCATGAGTAGGTTTGATTCGTGACGAGATTCAGCGTCACTGCTGTATCAGCAGGCGCGCTCAGTGTGCGCGGGAAGTAGCCGTCATTTTTTACACTGAGGACGATCTCGCCTTCGGCTGCAACAGGCTGGGGGGATTCTGCTTCAGGCACAGGCGCGCTCTTGGGTGGAATCAGGCTGCGGGTCAGGTTTTGAAACGAGAGGGGCGATCCCAACAGGTTGAGTCCACCGTCGAGAGTGACGAATCCCAAAATCAAAAGCGCCGCTGCCACAAACCGCATGAAGAATTTTTCAAGGCGCGCGCCAAGTTCGGTTGTCAAATAAGCGATGATGAAGAAGACCGGGCTGGTACCAAGCACGAAGGCAAACATCAGCGCGGCCCCCATGACGATGCTGCCTGTGCCAAGCGCGGTTGCCATCATGGCCTGAGTGACGCCGCAGGGGATGAAGACCGTCAACGCGCCAAGGAAGAGCGGGGTGAACGTATCTGTGCCTTTCGCTGTGCGGCGAATATAGCGTGTGATGAATTTGGGCGGTTCGATGGAAAAATAGCGAAAGATGGGATGCAGATTAAACATGCGCAGCGCATTGCCAACCATAAAAACGCCAATGGCGATCATCAATAAAGCGCGTGTCATCGGGCTGAGAGTGAGGAAGGAGCCAAGCCAGCCAAGCAATGCGCCCAGCAAGGTGTACGCGGCAAGTTTCGCAATCAGGAACAGCAGGATGGGAAAAGCAGAATTTGAGCGAACAGGTTTTGCCGCCTTTTTGGATCGCGCCGGCCCTGCGGCATAATCCTGTTCGATCTGGTGCGCGAGCGAGCTTGCCAGTAAACCGCCCTGCACCGCAAGGCAGCTTAACCCGCCAGTGGTGATGCCTGTGATAAAGGCAACCATGAGTTGACTCCATGCGCCTGAGCCTGCATTAAAGTTTAGGGATTGCGAGTTTGGTTTAAAGACAAGCAGGGCGAATGCAATTGCAATGAATACCACGCCAAGCATGACAATAATCACAGGATCAACGGCGGGTTTTTGTTTACTGGTCATAATTCCTCAATATAAATACTGATAAAGGCACTGCCTATAAAGTCAGCAAGCCCTCGGCCGGGTAATTGATCTCTGTCAGCAAAGCTTTGATCTTTTGTTCGTCGGCGGGAGACTCAAAAGTAATTTCCACTTTTTTTGTATCAACACTGGCCTTCACAGATTGAATCCCCTGCAATTCAGCCAGCTCTGTTTCGATCGTGCGGGTACAGTGTCCGCAGGAAATGGCAGGGACGGTATATGTTACTGTAGTCATGAGGTTTAATTCTCCTTGGGGGGGTGCGGGTTACAAGTTACAAGTTACAAGTTACAAGTTACAGGTTGCGGCGTTAAACCTTGGTTGACATTTCAAACACTTCGGTGATCTCCTGTAAGACCCGCGCCCGCTCGCCGGGATCGTCTCCTTTGATGGCGGTTGTCACGCATGAATTCAGGTGCTCCTCCAGGATCTGGGCGCTGACCTTGTTCAAGGCCGCTTCGATCGCTTGAATCTGGCGGATGATGTTTATACAGTACACATCCTCTTCAACCATACGGATGACGCCGCGCAGGTGGCCTTCCACTGTTTTCAATCTTCGCAATGTGCTGTCATTTTCCATTTTTACCTCGCGTTACATCCCCTCCCCAGGGGGGTGGGTGTGGGTAATATAAACGAATCAAATCGTATCGTCAATAGTGACAAATGTCATCGGAAATCAGATAAAATCAAATGATGAAACGCATCAAAATTAACTTTGTGCTGATCCTGGTTCTATTGGCAGCCTGCGCCCCTAAAACAACCACCCCCGCCGAACTGATCCGCCAATCTGTTGCAGCCACATTGGCCGCAATTCCAACCGCAACATCCATTCCCCCAGCCACACCATTTCCATCGCCCACGCCCTTTAATCTCGCAGGTTTATTTTGTGAATATCAATTCTGCATCGGCCACCCAATTGACATGGCCTACTTCGACGTCAGCGCACAGCAAAACCCGGCCGCGCCGAGCAGTTACGGGCAGGGGATGATCGCGGCGCTGAATGCGAATCTATTCATCCAGGTCATATGGCAGGCCGCGCCGGGCGCATCCGACCCGCAATTCATGCTGGACCTGATCCTCGATGATGAAATCGACACCCGTCAGGGGAATCTGGAAGTAAAGCTCATCCGCAATATGAATGTAATGTATACCGCCATCACATCCAGCGCGACGACGCTGCTGCCCTTTGGCGGTTCAGGCGCATGGATTTGCGGCGACCGCGCCTTTGCATGGAAGGTTTATTCGCCGCAAGCCGGGCCCCCGGCCGCATTGTTTGAAGAAATGCTCTCGCGCTTCACCTGCGGAAAATGAAAAACCTGCTCCTACAATCCCAGCGACTTGGCTTCATCCCACAAGGCGTTCATTTCTTCCAAAGTCATATCGGATAAATTCCTGCCCTGTTTCTTCGCGCCCTGTTCCACATATCCAAAGCGTTTCTTGAATTTGAGATTTGTCCCGCGCAGCGCAGACTCGGCATCCACTTTACGCCAGCGCGCGAGATTGACCAGCACAAAAAACAGGTCCCCCAATTCAGCGGTAACTTCATCGAGATTCTGCGCCTGCCTGACCTCTTCAATTTCCTCGCGGATCTTGTCGAGCACGCCTTCGACCTCCGGCCAGTCAAAACCGACACGCGCGGCGCGGCCCTGATATTCAAGCGCCTGAGTCAAGGCAGGCAATGCGGCTGGAACACCATCCAGCAATCCTTTTTCTTCCTTCTTCCCTTCGACGCCGCTCAGGGCAAGTTCCCTTCTTTCCTTTTCCTTCAATTTTTCCCAATTTTGTAAAACGCCATCCACACCATCGAGTTGAACGCCGCCAAACACATGCGGGTGACGGCGGACGATCTTGTCATAAATGGCTTTGATGACCTCCGTCATTGAAAACGTTTCTGTCTCGCTTCCGATCTGGGCGTTCAACACGATTTGCAGGAGCAGGTCGCCGAACTCCTCGCGCATCCCGGCGGAATCATTCTCATCCATGACGGATAATGTCTCATAGGCTTCTTCCAGCAAGTGTGTCCGCAGGGTTTGGTGCGTCTGCTCCCTGTCCCACGGACAACCGTCCGGCGCGCGCAAATGCGCCACGATCTCGGCGAATGATTCAAAAGATGTCCCCTCGCTCAATGATGGAATATAGAGGCAAGTTGAAGGTCGAAAGTTGAAAGTTGAAGGCTGCAAGCTGTTTAAACTTTCAACTTTCAACATGGAATCATCAACCAGGTTGACCTCATGCTCTTTTGGATAAACCGCCAACAAAACTTTCTTTATCTGCAAGGCCAATTCAAGGGAATCAATCCCCGTCAGCAGGGCAGGCATGTCGGGCGGAAATGGCGGGACGTGAGCCGAGGCGAGGGTCTGCGCTTCGAGCAGAATCAGCTTTGAGGGCGGTGTGATGCGCAGAGTTTCAAAAATGGAAGAGACAAGGTTGAAGTCCATATTCAATTCCTTTAAAACAAAACGTAATGCGAAACTCTCGTCACGCATTACGTTTCAATTGATCCAACAGCCACGTGACACCTGGTACGTGACGCCTGACCACTGGTTTAGCGTTTGGTGTAAGTGGGCGCCTTGCGGGCTTTCTTGAGGCCGGGCTTCTTGCGTTCCTTGACGCGCGCGTCGCGGGTGAGCAGGCCTTTCTTGCGCAGGGCGGAAGTCCAGTCGGCGTTGATGAGCTGGAGCGCGCGGGCGATGCCGAGGCGGACAGATTCGGTCTGCCCGGTGGTGCCGCCGCCGTTGACGATGACGCTCACGTCATATTTGGACGGCTCCTGGCCGACTGCGCCGAACGGGCGCATGATGTCTTCAAGATCGCCCATGCGGGTGAAAAACGCGGCAAATTCCTTTTCGTTTACGGTGAACTTGCCGCTGCCGGTCGTAAGGCGCACGCGGGCGGTGCTTTCCTTGCGGCGGCCGATACCTTCGTAATATTGAGCCATATTCACTTACCTCTTTATCCCGAGACCTTCGGGGTTTGAACCTGGTGCGGATGATTGGGGCCGGCGTAGATCTTCAAGCGTTTAAGCGTGGCGCGTCCCATACGGTTGTGCGGGAGCATGCCCCAGACTGCATCGCGCAGGGCGCGGTCTGGGTGCTGGGCCAGCTGATCTCTCAAGGAAATGCTCTTCAAGCCGCCCGGATAACCGGAGTGGGAATAGTAGATCTTGCTTTCAAGTTTGCTGCTGGTCTTGGTGCCGGTCACGGTCACCTTCTCGGTATTCACCACCACAACAAAATCGCCCATTTCCACGCCGGGCGTGAAGGTTGGTTTGTGTTTGCCGAGCAGGACATGCGCGATGCGCGCAGCAAGGCGGCCGAGGGTCTGCCCTTCTGCATCTATTACAACCCAGTCGCGCTGAATTTCAGCGGCTTTCGGATAATATGTTTTCTGTTGCACTTTTGTCACTCCATTTTGATATTGCGTATGATGCGTTCTCTAACGCACCCGCCGACATAAGAGAGTGTCGGTTACGCTTTTTGCGATCCATATTTTACTTCGACCAGTGTCAGCCCATGCGCGGGGGCCAGGCCGGAGAGAAGTCTGCCCTGCTTCGATAAAGCATGTTGGACTTTCTCCACCGAACATCTGCCCTGCGCGGCCGCCACCTGCACAAACACCATCCGTCTCACCATGCGATATAAAAACGCATCGGCCGTGACCTCGAACTGCCACTCACCATCCGGCATTCTCTTCCATTCGGTTTTTGTCACTGTGCGGGTCGTCGTACCTTTTGGGGTGGTCGGCGAACCGAAAGCGGCAAAATCATGTGTGCCGAGGAAGATGCCTGCGTTGTGTTTGAGGGCTTCTCCATCCACATCAGGCCAGATGCGCCACAAAAACTTTTCCTTGAGCGGGTCGCGGAGCGGCGTACAGATCAGCCTGTAGCGGTAGGTGCGCGAGGCGGCATCAAAGCGCGGGTGGAAGTCTTCCGCGGCTGGGGTCAGGTCTTTTATAACGAGATCAGGCGGAAGGTCGGCATTGAGCGCCCGCAGAAGTTTTTCTGCCGGGTGCGCCCAGTCGAAGTCGAAAGCCGCCACCTGCCCTGTCGCATGAACTCCTGTATCTGTCCGGCCGGCCATAATGACCGTCCGTTCAGACCAGCCCAGCTTGCGGAGCGCTCTTTCCAGTTCGCCCTGCACTGTGCGGGAGTTTGCCTGTACCTGGCTGCCGGAAAAACCGGTGCCATCGTAGGCAAGGATCACTTGGTATCGTGCCATAAAGCGATTAGCCTTTAGCGGTTAGCCATTGGCTGAACGCCAAATGTTTCCTACTCTTCCACCAACTCAAGAAGTACCATTTCAGCCGCATCGCCGCGGCGCGGGCCGAGTTTCATCACGCGGGTGTAGCCGCCGGGGCGGGTTGCGAAGCGCGGGGCGATTTCGTCAAACAGGCGTTTGATAAGCTGGTTGTCGCCCAGTTTGGAAATGGCCAGGCGGCGGGCGTTGAGCTTTTCGACGTCCGTTCCGTTCGCGCTGTTGCGGGCGAGCGTGATCAGGCGTTCGGCGTCGCCGCGAATTGCGGCGGCCTTGGCCTTGGTGGTTTGAATCCGCTCGTGCATAAAGAATTGTTTGATCAGGTTGCGCCGCAGGGCAATTCGTGCGCCTTTGGTGCGTCCCAGTGTGTAACCTGCTACTGAATGTCGCATCTCTAACTCTCCGAGGATGTATCGTCTTTCATAAAGCCCTTCTCCTGCATCTTCTGGCGGAGTTCATCGAGACTCTTTTCGCCGAAGTTGCGGATGGACATGACCGCGGTCTCGCCTTTTTCAAGGAGGTCGAGCACGTCACCGACGTTGGTGATGCCCGTGCGCTTGAGGGAATTGAAGACGCGCACAGAAAGGTCAAGGGCTTCGACTGGCGTTTCGGCCAGTTCGCTGCTCAGGCGGCTTCCCGAGGAATCGCGTTCCACAGCCACGGCCAGCATTTCTTCGTTGATACCGGCGATGTAGCGCAGGTGGTCAATCAGGATGCGGGCAGATGAACTGAGGGCGCGTTCAGGTGAAATGGTGCCGTCTGTCCAGATTTCCAAAATCAATTTGTCGTAATTTGTGCTCTGTCCCACGCGGGCAGAGCCTACTTCCCAATTCACACGCTTGACGGGGCTGTAGATCGCATCCACAGGCAGTTCGCCGATGGGCATGTGCCCGGAGCGTTCGTTGGCCGGTGAATAGCCGCGGCCGCGCTCGACAACGAATTCGATGTCGTGCTTGGTCTTGGCGCCGTCCACAGTGAAGAGATATGTGTCGGGGTTGACGATCTCGATCTCGGCGGGAGTGATGATATCCGCCGCTGTGACCGTCCCTTCGCCGCGCACTTCCAACTGCATTCGGGCGCTGTCCACGCCGTCCATTTTGATGCGGATCTGTTTGACCTGCAACATGACCTGGATGACGTCTTCGCGCACGCCGGGGATGTCGCTGAATTCATGCAGCACATCTGCGATGCGGATGGATGTGATGGCAGTTCCCTCCAGAGAGGAGAGCAGGACGCGCCGAAGCGCATTGCCCAACGTCACGCCGTAGCCGCCCTCTAGGGGGCTAATTGTGAATTTGCCGTAGTTTCGAGCTTCTGCTTCGCGCTCGATTTTTGGCATAACCATGTTCGTGATAATACCGGTCACGATTCACCTGTCCCTTTTGATAATGCGCCGCGCCGGAACCAGACTGAAGGTCCGGCACGATGCGCAATTGGAGGTTTAGCGTCTGGAGTAGTATTCGACGATCAATTGTTCGTCGAGACTTCCGTCAATTTCAGCGCGTTCGGGCATGCGGGCGACAGAACCGGCCATCGCTGCGAGGTCGCGGTTGAGCCAGCCGGGGGCGTTGCGTTTTTCGGTGTAGGCGCTCAAGTCTTTGAAATAGGTCAATTTGCCGGAGCCTTCGCGCACGCCAATAACATCGCCTTCGCTGAGGAGCATGGAAGGCACATCGGTGCGGCGGCCGTTAACCGTGAAGTGGCCGTGGGTAACGAGCAGGCGGGCCTGTGAGCGGCTGGATGCAAACCCGAGGCGGAACACGACATTGTCGAGGCGTGATTCGAGGATCTGAAGCAGGTTCAAACCTGTCAGGCCGCGGCGGGTGATGGCTGTATCGTAATAGCGGCGGAACTGTCGTTCCATCACGCCATAGATGCGGCGCGCCTTCTGCTTGGCGCGTAACTGGCGGGCAAAGTCGGAAGCGCGTCCGGTGCCCATGCCCTTGCCTTTTCCGCCGCCTTTTGCGGCGGTGCGGCCATGCTGGCCGGGTGCAAAGTCGCGTTTTTCAAAGGAGCATTTGGAGGTAAAACACCGCTCGCCCTTGAGAAAAAGCTTTTCGCCTTCGCGCCTGCAAAGTTTACAAACTGGACTTAAATTTTTAGCCATATCGTAACAACCTCATTGATTACACGCGTCGCTTTTTCGGAGGACGGCAGCCATTGTGCGGCACCGGTGTGATATCCGAAATCGAGCGGACTTTCAAGCCCATGGCCTGCACGGCGCGGATTGCATTCTCGCGGCCTGGGCCGGGACCTTTTACAAAAAGCTCCACATCCTGCAAGCCCAGCTGCTGGGCGGCTTTGAGGGCCTGTTCGGCGGCAAGGCGCGCGGCAAAAGGTGTGCTCTTGCGCGAGCCTTTGAAGCCGGCGGAACCAGCGGAGCCCCAGGAAATGGTATTGCCTTCCGTGTCTGTGACGGTCACAATCGTATTATTGAAGGAAGCAAAAATATGCACCTGTCCGGAGGACAGGGTACGCTTCCCCTTTTTTGCGCCCGATGGGCGGCGGGTGGAACGAACACTCTGAGCCATTTTTATTTACCTTTCGGACAGGATTACTTCTTGGCGCCCTTGCGACGACCGCGGCCGGCAACCGTTTTCTTGGTTCCCTTGCGGACGCGCGCGTTGGTCTTTGTGCGCTGTCCACGGACGGGCAGGTTGCGGCGGTGGCGCAAGCCGCGATAGGAGCCGATTTCGATCAGGCGCTTGATGTTCAATTGAACTTCGCGGCGCAGGTCGCCTTCAACTTTGTAGTTCTTGGCAATATATTCGCGAATGGCGGATACTTCCGCTTCGCTTAAATCTTTGATGCGCGTATCAGGATTGACTTTGGTTTGAGCCAGGATCTTGTGCGCGCGGGTCGGTCCGATACCGAACAGGTAGGTCAGGCCGACTTCAACCCGCTTGTTGCGGGGTAGATCAACACCTTCAATTCTCGCCATAGGTCACCACACTACCCCTGTCTCTGCTTGTGTTTTGGATTTTCGCAAATGATGAAGATTACTCCCTTGCGCCGCACAATGCGGCACTTGGAACAACGCTTGCGAATGGAGGGTGATACTTTCATGAATTAGATCTCCTTGCTTGCGGCTTGTCTTTAGACAGCCAAAGGTCGTGATTATACTTGCAATTATTATGTTCGTCTATATTTTTCAGTTTTTCTGCATGGTTCATAGAACAGTCAGGATGAGGGGGTCTCCTTCGGTGACGGCGATCGTATGTTCAAAATGCGCCGTCAGGGAACCATCTGCAGAAGCAACCGTCCATTTATCCGGCAGGACGCGGGTTTCGTACGTCCCGATCAGCACCATAGGTTCAAGGGCTATGGTCATCCCCGGGCGGAGGAGCAGTCCGCTTCCAGCAAGGCCGATATTCGGCACCTGCGGACCTTCGTGCATTTTCCGTCCAACGCCATGGCCGGTGTACTCGCGTGTTACGTGGAG
>Ga0233425_10009130_pt1 | contig 12744 bp, 9 predicted proteins | sample Watercolumn_Towu_2_FD_181712 | JGI IMG/M metagenome (GOLD analysis project Ga0233425, IMG submission 181712) | Freshwater microbial communities from Lake Towuti, South Sulawesi, Indonesia - Watercolumn_Towuti2014_140_MG | ecosystem: Environmental > Aquatic > Freshwater > Lake | place: Indonesia...
CCGCCCTCCCCCCTCCTGCTCGCCCCCCTGCTCACGGCCTGCGCGGCCGAGGACTACGTGCAGCTCTACTACCACCAGCCGGTGGCCCCGAGCTGGACCCTCGAGGACCTGACCACCTTCGAGCACATGGGCCCAGAGACCATCGACCAGGGGGTGAACTTCTGCACCTACTCCGAGAACGCCACGCGCCTGGAGCTGTTGCTGTTCGACGACCCGGAGTCCACCCAGCCGAGCCAGCAGTACGAGATGACGCGCTACGGAGACTTCTGGAGCACGTACGTGGAGGGGATCGGGGAGGGCCAGGCCTACGGGTACGTCGCCTGGGGGCCGAACTGGACCTGGGACGAGGCCTTCCTGCCCGGGTCCGAGCTGGGTTTCCGCGCCGACGTGAACAGCGATGGCGACCGCTTCAACCCGAACAAGCTGCTGACCGATCCCTGGGCCCATGCCTACACCCGACCGCACGACTGGTCGCGTGGTTCGGTGGCCTCGGGGCCGTGGCGCACCGAGTCCACCTACAGTGGGGGCGCCAAGTCCGTGATCGTGACCTCGGACTACGCCTGGTCCGAGAACGAGACCCTCTGGCAGCAGGCGCGGGCCGACGGCTCGCTGGCCGGTCACGACTGGAACGAGCTGGTCATCTACGAGGTCCACGCCAAGGGCTTCACCGCCAACACCGCCTCCGGCGTGGAGCACCCGGGAACCTTCCGCGGATTCGGCGAGAAAGCCGATTACCTGGCGGATCTCGGTGTCACCGCGGTCGAGCTGCTCCCCGTCCACCAGAAGGAGTACTCGCTGGGCGGCTACTGGGGCTACTCCAACCTGTCCTACTTCGCCCCCGAGGTCTCCTACTCGGCCGACTATGGGGCCACCGGCGATCCTGGCGTCGTCATCGACGAGTTCAAGGGCATGGTGGACGCCCTGCACCAGGCCGGCGTCGAGGTGATCCTGGACGTGGTCTTCAACCACACCGGCGAGGGTGGGCTGTGGGAACAGAAGGTCTACTACGGTCCCGACCCCGACGAGTACTACACCATCTCGTGGTCCGAGGTGACCTCGATCTTCAACCTGCGCGGCCTGGACAACCGCACCTACTACGTGGTCTCCGGCGACGGGCAGGGCTTCCACGACAACACCGGGGTCGGTCACGACGTGCGCGCCAACCACCCCGCCACCCGCGCGCTGATCCTCGATTCGCTGCGCTACTACGTGGAGGAGCTGCATGTGGACGGCTTCCGCTTCGACCTGGCGGCCGTCCTGGGCCAGGTGGACGGCAGCCCGGACTCCTGGGATCCGGACGGCACGGTCCTCAGGGACATCATCGACGATCCAGTGCTGCAGGCCCACAACACCCGCATCATCGCCGAGCCCTGGAGCATGGGCAGCTACGCCGGCTACGACTTCCTGCAGGGCAGCTACCCGAGCGCCACGGACAAGGAGGGCTACGCCTGGGCCGAGTGGAATGACGCCTTCCGCGACTTCTGGCGCCGCTTCACCAACGCCCCCGGCATCGGCTACGACTACCCCCTCAACTCCACCATGTACTGGGACACCATCGACGGCGGGGGGACGCTCACCGGTTCCTCGGCCTTCTACGGCGACAAGCGTCCGTACCACGGGATCAACTTCCTGACCGTGCACGATGGCTACACCATGTACGATCTGTTCTCGTTCAACGAGGCCCGCAACATGTGCGGCCCGCTGAATCCGGTCTGCTGCAATGATCCCTACTCCGTCTGGTGCGACCTGCAGGAGCCGTGGAGCCAGAACGAGCACGACTGGGGCGATGAGACCGTCAAGCGCCAGCTCATGCGCAACCTCTTCACCGTGCTGCTCATCTCCCGGGGCACCCCCATGCTGCTGGGCGGCGACGAGTGGATGCGGACCCAGTACGGCAACAACAACGCCTACGCGCTGGAGGCCGACAACCCGGCCAACTGGTTCAGGTGGGGCGAGTGGGAGAACGCCTCCAATCCACGCCGCATCCGGATGCACGACTTCGTGCGCCAGGTCATCGCCTTCCGCAAGCAGCACGAGGCGGCGTTCGCCCCCTCGACCTGGGACGGAGGCATGGAGCTGGACTGGCTGAACGAGCGCGGCACGGCCAAGAGCGACTGGAGCGACCGGCACCTGACGATGCACTACCACGACGGCGATGCCGCGGGGGAGGCGCCTGTGCTGGTCCTGATCAACGGCGAATCCGCCCAGCTCGACTTCACCCTGCCCGCCGGCTCCTGGGCCCGGGTCATCGACACCAACTCCTGGTGGGACGCCTCCGACGGCTACTACGCCACGGCCGAAGGCCAGACCGCCGATCCCGAGGTCTCGGCCAACGCCAGGGTGGACGAACCCATTCCCCTCACGGGGAGCAGCTACGGGGTCGCCGCCCAGTCCGTCGTCGTCCTCGTGGGCCGGTAGGGGAGGGGACCATGAAGCGCCAGACTACCATGATCGCCGCGTTCGCCGCCCTGCTCATCGCCCCCCCGGCCCAGGCCGGGCGCGCCGATGTCGGCGGCTACTTCCGCATCGCCGCCCGGCCCGATCTGCAAGGGGGTGACGGCAAGCTCGGCTACTGGAACCTCTACGGCCGCCTCCTGAACGAGGGGCCCTACGCTGCGGTCGAGATGAAGTGGGACATCCTCGAACGCGACCCCGCCACCCGCGCGGTCTGGACCAGCCTGCACGCCAAGGTCGAGGGCGGCTCCATCATGAACGCGGACGCGGGCAACGGCAGCCTGGAGAACCTGCGCCTGTCCCAGGTCTACGTCGAGGCCGGCAACGTGGGCCTGGAGCGCGTGAGATGGCGCGTTGGCACGCTGGATACCTGGTTCGGGCAGTTGGGCCTGTACGACGCCTGGCCCGCGCGGCTGTTCTACGAGACCATCGGCGTCTCGGCCGACTACGAGACCGACGTGGTCGATCTCATGCTGGGGGTCGGCGACTCGGGCTACGGCCTGAAGGGGACGGAGTACGACACCATCCTCACCCCCGGCGGGGCCCTGCGCCTCTCCTTCGGCTCCCACCTCGAGCTCGGGGTGGGCGGCGAGTACCGTTACGAGCCCTACGTCGCGGGCAACACCCACGCTCCCTACCAGACCCCCGGTGTGACCTACGAGGACTGGCTGCGGGGCGAGTCGGTGGAACGCTGGGTCGAGGACAACCCTGATTTGCTCGATTATTTCCCCGATCCTGAAGGGAGGGACGCCCACTCCTGGAAGGCCATCGGCTACCTCGGCTTCGGCGGGCTGGGGCCCATCCGCTGGAACAACCTCTTTGCCAACGTACAGCGGCTGCACCCCGAGGGCCACGTCACCGAGAGCTACCAGGGGCACGACGTGGACGTCTACATCCACGACTTCACCGACCAGCGCTACCAGTTCAACGCCGGTGACGAGCTGCAGCTCATCCTCTGGCCGCACCGCGTCGAGGCGGTCTGGGGCGGGCTGTACGGGCGCTACTGGGACCTCGACAACACCATCGCCCCCTCGGACGACGCTCGGGTGTTCTACTCCACGGTCTTCCGCCTGCAGGTCTTCATGACCGACACCGTGCACCTGCTGGGGGAGACCAGCCTGGCCCGGGAGATCTCCACCAACGGCAACGCCTACCGGGAGCATTGGGACTCCATCTTCGCCAACACCGACGGCGTGTCCGACACCCGCGGCCTGGAATACGGCGACGCCGATCACCGCGACACCTGGCAGGGCAAGGCCGGCATCGTGTTCAACCCGCTCGGGCCCGGCATCTACACCCGGCCCTCCCTGCGCCTGCTGTACGGCGTGCAGCAGTCCAACGTCCACGCCGCCTTCGGCAACGCCTTCGTGCAGACCCTCGACCAGTACAATGACCTCGAGCTGCCCGAGAAGGATGTCCACACGCACCATCTGGTCGCCCTCGAGACGGAGGTCTGGTTCTGATGCCCCGCGCACTCTGCACCCTCTCGTTCGCCCTCTTCCTGATCCTCGCGGGCTGCGTCGCGCGCCATCCGCCCGTCCAGGCGGCCCGGCCGGCCGCGGTGGCCGTGGCCGCGTGCCTGGGCGTGCTCGACGACACCGCGGTCCAGCCCGTGCCCGCCGAGCTCTCCATGGCCATCGGCGGGCTACTGGCGGCGCGCAACCTCAGCGCCAAGCCCATGGACCCGGCGGGCTACCTCGATCCCTTCGCGACCCGCCGCACCACCCAGCACCGCCTCGCGCTGCTGGCCGAGCAGGCCGGTGGGGTCGAGCTGGTGCTGCTGGTGGAGACCATGGTCTCGTTCTACTCCCCCATGAACGGGCGCTTCCGTTGGACGGTGGACGTGGACGCGACCATCTCCCCGGCGGGCGACCTCACCCAGGCGTTCTCCGCCCACTTCCAGGTTCCGGTCTTTCTGGACCACGTCCACGAGAAGGAGGTGGCGGCCCTCACCGCCGCCAGCCCGATGATCGAACGGCGCCTCGGGGCGCTCCTGGATGCCTACCTGGGCGGGCTCTAGGTGATCGCGGTCTTCGCCGCGGTCCTTGCCGCCTGCCACCCCGCGCCGCCTCCGCCGGTGGTGGAGCCGGCCTGGCACCCGGCCCCGCCGCCGCCGGACGACGCCATCTACTTCGTGATGGTGGACCGCTTCGCCAACGGCGACCCGTCCAATGACGGGACCCTCGACGCGAGCGATCCCAGCGCGTTCCACGGCGGCGACCTGCGGGGGGTGATCGAGCACCTGGACTACCTCCAGGCCCTCGGCGTGCGCACGGTCTGGCTCTCCCCCGTCTTTTCGATGCGCACCGAGAAGTTCTACGACTGGGGCGCCTTCCACGGGTACTGGGTGCAGGATCTCCAGCGGATCGAACCACGCTTCGGCACCGAGGCCGAGCTGCGCGAGCTGTCGGACGCGCTCCACGCGCGCGGCATGCGCCTGCTGTTGGATGTGGTCTGGAACCATGTGGCCATGGATGCGCCGCTGCAGGCCGAGCACCCCGGCTGGTTCCACCAGGAGGGCGGCATCCAGGACTGGAACGACCCGCACCAGCTCGTCTTCGGCGAGGTCCACGGGTTGCCGGATTTCGCCCAGGAGAACCCGGAGGTCTACGACTACCTGCTGGGTTCGTCCCGCCACTGGATCGAGGTGGCTCGCCCCGACGGCTTCCGTGTGGACGCCGTGCGCCACATGCCGAAGGACTTCCTGGCCCGCATGAGCCGGGATCTGCGCTCCGAGGCAGGCGACGGCTTCCTGCTGCTGGGCGAGGACTTCCAGGGCGATCCCGTGGCCCTGGCGGAGACCTTCCGCGAGGGCGGCTTCGGGGCCATGTTCGACTTCCCCATGCACTACGCCATGCTCGACGTCTTCTGCGACGATCGGCACCCCGGCCGCCTCGGGGCCATGCTCTCGGGTGATTCCGCCTACCCCGACGCCCAGCACCTGGTCACGTTCCTCGACAACCACGATCTTTCGCGCATCGCCACCCGCTGCCACGGGGATCTCTCCCGTGTGCGCCGCGCGCTGGCCTTCCAGCTCACCACCCGCGGCATCCCGGCCCTGACCTGGGGCACCGAGGCGGCCCTGGAGGGGGCGGGGGAGCCAAAGAACCGCGCGGACATGGTGTTTTCGGAGGAGAACCCGTTGGCGGCGGACATCCAGGCCCTGCTGGCCTTCCGGCGGCGGCATCCGGCGCTGATGGGGGGGGCGACCGCCTTCCCAAGGCTCGGGGACAAGGCGGAAGACCATTCGCGCGTGTTGTCCTACTACCGGGGCGCCGAGCCGCGGGAGTTCGCGCTGGTGATCCTCAACGGCGAGACCGAGCCCATCCCCCTGGGCCGGGTGAAGGCCCTTCACGCCTGGGCTCCACCCGGCGAGATCCTGGTGGTGGACGACCGCGTCCACCTCTACGACGCGTCGGAGGGCGAGGTGGACATCCCGACCCTCGCTCCAGGTGGCCTCGCGGTGCTGACCTTCCGGGTCGATCCCACGACCGCTCCGGAGAAAGTCCGTGTGGGGCGCGATGTGGAGTCCCAGCCCGGGCACACCACCGTCCCGTTGCGCGTGACCGCCACCGGCGCCCCGCTCGCTCCAGGCGACCGCCTCGTGCTCACGGGCGGCGGCCGTGCGCTGGGCAACTGGGACCCCGCCCATCCGGCCGGCACCTTCGCGGAGCGCGAAGGCGCCCAGGTGATCGACCTGCGGGCGCCCTCCTGCAGCATCCTCGAGGTCAAGCTGGTGGTGGTGCACCCCGACGGCTCGCTCACCTGGCAGGAGGGGGAGAACCGCTACCTCACCGTCCCGCGCTACACAGGAGAGACCCCGGAGGCGCGTTCCCTGACCGTCGCCTGGTAGGCGGTGCCATCGAAGTCCTCCGCACCCCTGGTGCTGCTCATCCGCGCTCCCGGTCCCATTCCTCTCCTGGCAACGCCTCGATGGCTTCGAGGAGCGCAGGAAGATCCTCGACGACCGTCTGCCAGACCGTTTCCACCCGCACGCCGAAGTACTCGTGCACGAGCAGGTTTCTGAACGCCCCGATCTGGGTCCATGGTATCCCGGGCATGCGCGCGAGTTCCCTGTCCGGGATCGCCCTGGCAGCCTCCCCAACCACGATGAGCCTGAACACGACGGCATCGACGGTCCTGGCGTCGGCGGCGAATTCATCCGCGGTCAGGCCCGCGGTGTAGGCGCGAATCTGGAGCAGGGCGTCTCTGATGTCCGCGAGGCGAAAACGCTAGTCTCTAGAAGGCATCCACCGCCTCGGCCATGATGCGCTGGCGCAGGGCTGGATGGACGGCCGCGGGTTCCACGAGGTCCACAGTGCAGCGAAACACCCCCTCCAGGTGCTGTTTGAGGGCGGCGAAGGTCAGCAACCCAACTGGATGATCGAATTCCACCAGCAGGTCCACGTCGCTGTCGTCGTGCGCCTCCGCGCGCGCCACCGACCCGAAGATCGAGAGCCTGCGCACCGCGAAACGCCCTCGGAGGTCATCGGCCTGCGAGGAGAGGACAGCGAGGACGGATGCGCGGTCGATCATGGCACCACCGCGGTCATTCTACCATGTCGTCCGTGGCCAAGGCCCCACCGACGCCAACCGGCAGCAAAAGGGGCCCGGGGCCGAAGTAGCCTCGGCCAGTGCTTCGACCGGCAGCCCCCACAGCCCCTCGCCCCAGCCCATAGCCTGCCGCTCATGCCGGCCGGTGCTATCATGCCCGGCATGCTGCGCCTGATCGCCGTCCTCCTCTGCTGTGGCTGCTCCCACCCCAACGTGGCCGTCGAGCCCGAGCCGCGCGACACGGATCATCCCCCCGTGGACAGCGATCCAGGCGATGACACCGCCTCCCCCGAGGACACCACCATCGAGGAGATCCCCGGCTACGACCCCCGGCTGCTCAACGACTGGCTGTTCCGGCTGGACGAGGTGCACCAGGTCGAGCTCACCATCTCCGCCGACAACCTCGCCGCCCTCGCGGCCGATCCCTTCACCTATGTCGCCGCCGACATCGCCGTGGACGGGCGCGCGCTGCCCCAGGTCGGCGTGCGGGTCAAGGGGCGCCTCGGATCGCTCCGGGACTTCACCCAGAAGGTGGCCCTCAAGGTGGATTTCAACCGCTACGATCCCGAGCAGACCCTGGACGGCCTGGAGAAGCTCAACCTCAACAACATGGTCCAGGACTCGGCCCAGGTCCACGAGGTGCTGGCCTACGAGGTCTACCGGCTGGCCGGCGTGCCGGCCCCCCGGGTGGGCTACGGCTGGGTCGCGGTCAACGGGGAGGTCTTCGGCCTCTACTCCCTGGTGGAGGCCTACGACGACGTGTTCCTCGACGGCTGGTACGAGGAGTCGCACGGCAACCTCTACGACGGCGACTACCTGTGGTACGGCGGCCACAGCTACACCAAGCTCGACTTCTACGAGAGCCTCGTGGATCTCTTCGTTCAGGACGAAGGCGAGGACGTGGGGCGCGCCGACCTGTACGCCGTCACCGACGCCCTGGCCCAGGGGCCCAACGGTCTGTGGGACCGCATGTCCGGGGTGATGGACATGGAAGAGGCCCTCGCCATGTGGGCGGCGGACACCTGGGTCGGGCACTACGACAGCTACTCCTTCAACCAGAACAACTTCCGGGTCTACTTCGACCCGGCCGACGGCCGCGCCGACCTGTTCCCCTGGGATCCCGACTGGGCCTTCTACGACGGCACGCCGATCACCTACCCCTCGGGCCTGATCGGTGCGACCTGCCGGCGCGACACGCCCTGCTACCAGCGCTATCTGCAGGCGCTGCGGGACGTGTGCGCCGCTGTCGAGGGCTCCGACCTCAGCGCGCGCCTGGATCTGGCCGCGGCCCTGATCGCGCCCTATCTCGAGATCGACCCGCGCAAGGAGGTCTCCCCGGCCGGCGCGGCCGCGTACCAGCAGGCCGCGCGGAGCTGGATTTCCAACCGCCACGCGCAGCTCTCCGCGACCTTCGGGCTGTAGGAGGACAGGTGCACCTTCCGTCGTGGCTGCCGCTGCTCTGCGCCTGCCGCTGCGCGCCCCTCGTCGAGACCGGACCTGAGCCCGACGACTCCCAGGACAGCACCCCGCCCGCGGGGCCGACCCTGGCGTTGCTGCTCACGTTACCGGAAGACACGAGCCTTGTGGGGGCACTGACCGTGGGGGCGGTGGAGGTCCACTTTGGCCAGGGCCCGGCGCTCGGTCCGACCATCGCCAGCGCGGCGGCGGGGGAGGGTAGCGCCGCCCTGACCTTGCCCGCGGCCCCCGACGATCCCCCCAACGCCGTCCTGGGGCACGCCGTGCCCGCCGAAGGCGTGCTGTACCTGCTCGCGGCGTTTTCGGACGTCGACGGCGACGGCGCCTTCTCGGAGGGCGAGCCCCTGCTCGGGGTGGCCCTGGATCGCCTCTTGCTCTGGCTGCACGCCGAGAGCGACGAGAGCGCCGCCCCGCCCCTGGACGAATGGCGCCTGGTGGACCTCGGGATCGCCGGCCAGTACGCCCCCAACCGCTGCGCGCTGGACAGCTCCTGGCCGATGGAGTGGATGCAAGACCGCGGCTACCCCGTGTACCACGACCTCGATGAGCCCGTGACCCTCACCCTGCGCGGGCTCGAGGCCCGCCTCACCATCGCCGGCAGCGTCGAGGATCTGCCCTCCGGAACATGGCGTCTGGCGGCCTTGCCGTACCCCTGGGTCGGCAAGCGCGCGGTGACGGCAGCCTTCGACCTGACCATCGCGGACGGAGCGACCAGCTTCTCCGCGGACCTGGCGGAAGCCCCGCCCGCCGAGGACGACGTGGGGGCCGACCCGGACTGGCGCTACACCATGCACCTGCCGCTGCTGTTCGCCGACACGGATGAAAGCGGTGGTTGGAGTGCAAAGGACACGCTGCAGGGCACCACCGCGTGCTATGACGGGCGGTGGGCCTGGGCGCGCTACACCCGGTCGGTGGCCTCCTACCGCGGCTACCGCTTCCTGGACTGCTACGGCGGCACGGCCGGCTGGCGCGCCGCCCACTACGACGCCAGCGGCTACCTGGAGTACCTGAGCTCGGCGCAGGCGCAGAGCCTGGTGCTCGACGGCGCCACCTGCCAGGTCGAGTGAGGCATGGCGCCGCGCGCCTGGAGCGCGGGGGCGCTGCTGGTGGTGGCGGTGGTGGCGGCGCTGACCGCTGAGGCCGGGGCGCGGTGGCTGGCGGGCCCGCTGGAAGACCGCGCTCGCAGCGCCCTGGTCTTGGCGCTCGCCCTGCGCTCAGTCCTGTGGGGTGGGCTCGGTGCCTGGCTGCGGGTCCCTGCACCGGTGCCCCCCCAGCGGGAGCACGGCGCCGGGTTCATGGCCCTCGGAGTCGGCCTCGGCACCGGGCTGTTTTCAGCCTTGGTCCTACGCCTTCTCACGGTGGCTGCGGAGCTGGAGCCCCCCCCCGTGCCGGCCCTGACCGCCTTGGGCGCCCCCTGGGTGGTGCTCTTGGCGCTCGGCGCCACCCTGCTGGCCCCGCTCGGCGAGGAGTTGTTCTTCCGGGGGGCCCTCTTCGACGCCCTGGCGCGTGTCCACGGCGCCCGCATCGCGCTCCTCGGATCCACGGCCGCCTTCGCCCTGTTCCATCCACACCCCGCGCACCTGCCAGCCGCCCTCGTCGCGGGCCTCGCGTTGGGCTGGCTGCGCCAGCGCACTGGGCGCCTGGGCCCATGCGTCCTGGCTCACGCGCTGCACAACGCGCTGTGGCTGGGGTTGCGATGAGCTACCAGGTCGCCGGCTCGCCGAAGAACCAGAGCGCCGCGGCGATGCCGCGACCGCCGTCGGCCAGCTCGATCTGGGCGACGTTCTCGTTGGAGAGCAGCGCCTCGATGGTCTCGAGCAGCTCCTCTTTGGTCTGATCGCCGTAGCCTTCTTCCGGGATGAGGGGCTCGACCACCTGCACCATCAACTCGTCCACCGGGATGGCACCGCCCAGTGTGCAGGTGGTGCCGGCCACGGTGAGCTCGCCCTCGGCGATGGCCTGGGCCACGGGGATCATGAGGGCGGGCTCTTCCGGGTAGAAGGTGACCGGGATCTGGACGTCGTCTGGACCGAGGCGGATGGTGGTCTGGTCGAGGAAGGCTCCCTCCAGTCGCGACCAGGGCTGACCCTCGCTGTCGTAGGACTGCGCCTCGTCCAGGTGCAGCGCGCCGTGCTCGTCCTGGCTGCCCACCAACAGGTCGTAGGTCAGATCGACCTCCACATTGTGCGCCTCGATGAGCTGCACGAGGTCTCCGGCCTCGATGGCAGCGCCGATCGTGGCGTTCATGCCCTCGCGGGACATGTCGTCCTCCATGGCCATGTCGAGCAGGGTGAGCACGGCGGGCAGTTTGTTGTCGATCTCTCCGTCGCCCGTGAGATCGAAGCCCTGGTCGTCGTCGAGGATCTCCATGGCCGTCACGTGGTAGGTGCCATCGGTGAAGTCGCTCTTCGGCTCGTCGGGGGAGGAGGTGTCGACCGTGTCGCCGGTGTCGATGGGACCGGAGTTCGTGTCGTCGGCCGAGTCCACTGGGTCGGGCTTGCAGGCGGCCAGCCCGATGGCGGCGAGGATCAGGACGAGAGCGGGGCGATCCATGGGGGTCTCCGATGCTGGTAGGATGCAGCTTACCGCGCCCCGCCCGCGTCCGCATGGCCCCGCCACATCGCGCTGGCCAACCGGCGTGATAGGCAGCGGGTTCCCATGTTCCCGGAGACTCCCATGGCGCTGCTCGACCTGCTGCTCGCGGATGATGCCGAAGGGTTCAACGCCGCGCGTGGGCGACGCACCGCACCCGCCCTGGCCGCCGCCGACCTGGCGGGCCGATCCCTGGCCGGGGTGGACCTCACCAACGCCGACCTCGAGAACGCGGATCTGTCCGGCACCGATCTGCAGGGCGCTGTTCTCGTCCAGGCCCGGCTGGACGGTGCCGACCTCACCGGCGCCGATCTGCGCGGGGTCATCGCGCACCGCTCCCGCTGGCGCGGAGCCTTCCTCGGCCAGGCCCGCCTCGAGGGGGCCGACCTGTCGCGCGCCGACCTGTCAGACGCCGAGCTTCCCGGGGTGCAAGCCGAGGGAGCCACGCTGTCCGGAGCCAAATTGCGCGGCGCGGACCTCACGGGCGCGTGCCTGGCGGGCGCCGAGCTCACCGAGGCCCAGCTCACCGGCGCCCTGCTCGCCCGGGCGAACCTGCGGGGGGCCCACCTGGCGACCGCGCTGCTCGGCAAGGCCGATCTCGCTGGCGCCGACCTCTCCGCGGCCGATCTTTCGGGAGCCCGATGCTCCGGGGCCAACGCCGTCGGTGCGAACCTGGCCGGAGCCAACCTGACCGGCACCGATCTGACGGGAGCCGATCTGACGGGGGCCGATCTGACGGGGGCCGACCTCAGTCGAGCCGATCTGGGCGAGGCCAAGCTGGACGGCGCCCGGCTGGAAGGCGCCGTCGTGCGCGAGGCGCGGCTCGATGGGGTCGCCCTTGGCAAGGCGGGGCTCGAGGGCGCCGTGCTCGACGACGCCAGCCTCGGCGCCCCGCCCGACGACGATGGGTCCCCCGCACAGGGCCTGATGTTCGAGGACATCACCGGCTGCGTCTCCCAGGGCAGCGTGGGGATCCTGTGGGAGAACCAGGATGAACCTGGGCACCCCCGCCTGCGGGTCGCCGTGGTCGGCCCAGATGGGCGCTGGGACGGGCGCGCCCGGGCCCTGCCCGAGCCGGCAGACCTGGTGGTGGCGCGGGGGCTCGTGCCGGCGCCCTTCGGGTTTCTGGCCCTGCTGTTCGTGCAGCGACCCGGGGGCATGATCTGCCGGGTCACCGAGATCTCACCCCAGGGCGACGTGGGTACCACCCGCAGCCTGCCCTGCGATGTCGTCCCGGCCGTGCGGCCGGTGTTCTTTCCAGGCCGCAGCGGGCCGCTCATGGCCCTGCTCTCCCGCCGCGGGCCAGGAGTCCACATCCTGGCGGTGGAGGAGGCCGGCTTGGTCGCGCGTGCGCGGCAGGGCCTGGCCACGGCCAACGCCTTCATCGAAGGGCTGGAGCCCGCGTTGCTCACCAAAGGTGGGGTCGTGCTGCCCGTGGGCGAGCAAGGCCTGGGCGCGGCGGTGTGCCTGCCCGAGGGTTTCCAGGCACGCGCCTGTGCGGCGGCCCGCTGTGCCGGGGAGCTGTTCCTGGCCTGGATCCCGGCGGGGGGGCGTGGGGTGGCCTGGGCCATCGTGACCCCGGGTGGCGCGCCACGACAGGGTCTACTGGCACGGCACACCGCCGTCGGGTCCCTGGACTGCGTCGCCCTGGCTGATCAGGTGCTGGCG
>Ga0233425_10009131_pt1 | contig 12743 bp, 14 predicted proteins | sample Watercolumn_Towu_2_FD_181712 | JGI IMG/M metagenome (GOLD analysis project Ga0233425, IMG submission 181712) | Freshwater microbial communities from Lake Towuti, South Sulawesi, Indonesia - Watercolumn_Towuti2014_140_MG | ecosystem: Environmental > Aquatic > Freshwater > Lake | place...
CAACGCGAACGCCGATCCAGGGATGGAAGCAAGGCGAGATCGCCTCAAGACGACCTCGTCTCCCATTTCCACAACCGCCTTGCTTTCATCCCAAGGCGAGAAATTCCGGGGTCTGGGGCAGAGCCCCAGGAACTATCACAAAAACCACGCACTAATTACGCGGTAGATCTCCATGTACAAATATGTCAGCCGGATTCTGGAACTTGCTGTTCGAATTGCCCTGATCTGCGCCGTCGTTGGCCGTTTGCCCGCGGCCGCTTGCGCGGGAGACGACCGGTTGGCAGTCAAACGATCGGCCTGGCAGGGTTTTGAACGACTGGACTTTGTCGTCGATGGCCGGGCGTGTCTTCTGATTGTTCCGAAGTCTGCTGCGGAGGGGCGTCCCTGGATCTGGAGAACCGAGTTCTTTGGACACGAACCGCAAGTGGACCTGGCTTTGTTGGGCAAGGGATTTCACGTCGCCTATATCGACGTGCAGAACATGTACGGTGCCCCGGTCGCCCTCGATCACATGGATCGGTTCTACGAGCACTTGATTCGCGAATTTCAGTTGTCGCCCAAAGCGGTTCTCGAGGGCTTCAGTCGCGGCGGACTGTTTTCGCTCAACTGGGGCGCGAGAAATCCAAGCCGAGTGGCATGTATTTACAACGACGCTCCGGTCTGCGATTTCAAGAGTTGGCCCGGCGGTCTTGGCAAAGGAAAGGGCTCGCCCGAAGATTGGCAGCGGTGCCTGGCCGCATACAATCTGACGGATCAACAGGCCCGGGAGTATCGTCTCAATCCGGTCGACAATCTCGCGCCACTGGCCCAAGCAAATGTCCCGCTGCTGCACGTGTGTGGCGCCGCCGATGAGGTCGTGCCGATCGACGAAAACACGCGGCTCGTCGAGACTCGTTATCGCGAATTGGGCGGCTCGATCACGGTGATCGCCAAGGACGGGGTCGGCCATCACCCGCACAGCCTGAAAAACCCTCTTCCGATCGTGGCGTTCGTGCTCGAAAACACGGGCGTCGGTTTGTCCGCGGCCGAGTTGCTCGACCAATCGAAACGAATCGTCTTTCTGGGAGACAGTATTACCGCGTCGGGCGTGTACGTCGGCTATTTTGAGGCCTGGCTCGCCGCGAAGAAGGATGCCAATTCGCACCACGTAATCGATGCGGGACTGCCTAGCGAAACCGTTTCTGGACTCAGCGAAGAAGGACACGCCGGGGGTCAATTCCCCCGTCCCGATCTGGCCGAACGGCTCGACCGCGTGTTGGCACTCACGAAACCCGATCTCGTGATCAGTTGCTATGGTATCAATTGCGCGATCTACGAGCCGTTCGAGAATGGACGGTTCGAGCGATTCCAGCGCGGTATCCGGAATCTCAAGCTGGCAGTCGAGCAACGGGGTGCACGACTTGTCGTGGTCACTCCTCCATTCTACGACGACCAGCGAGCACCGAAATCGTTTTCTTACAACGCCGTGCTCGATCGATACAGCGACTGGCTGTTGGAGCGCCGGAAGGAAGGGTGGCACGTCGTCGACCTGCACGGCCCAATGACGCAGGACGTGGCCAAACTGCGTAAGACTGATCCGCAATTTACGTTTCAACCCGACGGGGTACATCCGACCGAGGCCGGACAGTGGTTTGTCGCCCGGCAGCTCATTCGCTGGTTTGGAGACGAGGAATCGGCTGCCGCGGAAACCGCCGTGGAGATGCTGAAGTCGCTGCATGCCCCCGCGGAGCTATTGCCGCTGGTGCAACAACGGGTCAATGTCCTGCGGGATGCGTATGTGGGCGCCGCCGGGCACAAGCGCCCCGGAATCGCAAAGGGGATTCCTGTCAGCGACGCCGAAAAACAGGCCCACGAACTTTCGGTTCGCATTCAGAAACTCCTGGCGGAAGAAGTACCGTAGCGCGGGCAGTCCGCAATGTGGCCGAGTCGCTCCGCGACTCGGCGTCGAGTTGCGGAGCAACTCGACCACAAAACGCTGGGCGTGAACATTGAAAGGCGCAAGCATGACGGATCTTCGCACGCTGGACGACGCCGACGACCCGCATGATTTGAAGCGGTTTATGGCAGCGCAGCAAGACATTTACGCACAGGCGCTACTGGAAATCCGAAGCGGGCACAAGCAATCGCACTGGATGTGGTACATTTTTCCGCAATATGACGGACTGGGGCTCAGCTCGACTTCCAAGCGTTACGCGATCAAGAGTGTTGCGGAGGCCGAGGGCTATCTGCGGCATCCTGTGCTTGGGCCGCGGCTGGTGGAATGCGCCGAGGCGGCCGTCGGCATCGAAGGGCGGTCCGCGATCGAGGTGTTCGGCTCTCCTGACGACATGAAACTGCGATCGTGTGCGACGTTGTTTGCTGCCGTGGCGCCGGCCGGATCGGTATTCGAACGGGTTCTGAACAAGTTCTTCCAAGGCGCGCCGGACGAAACGACGCTGCGGCTCATGGGAGCTGCGCCGAAAGGCGAAACGCATTCTGGTGGGCCTCGGAGTACCTCGACCCACCCTACTACTCCAAGTGCGTCGAAGCCGTAGGGTGGGTCGAGGTATTCCCGAGGCCCACCATTCAACGCAACCAAGTCCAACCAGAGCGTGTCACGGAATTTGGATGCCGACGGTATGCGGCATGTTGGCGCTTTTGGTGAGGCGAACCGCATTCTGGTGGGCCTCGGAGTACCTCGACCCATCCTACTACTCCAAGTGCGTCGAAGCCGTAGGGTGGGTCGAGGTATTCCCGAGGCCCACCATTCAACGCAACCAATTCCAACCAGAGCGTGTCACGGAATTTGGATGCCGACGCTATGCGGCATGTTGGCGCTCTTTGGTGAGGCGAACCGCATTCTGGTGGGCCTCGGAGTACCTCGACCCACCCTACTACTCCAAGTACGTTGAAGCCGTAGGGTGGGTCGAGGTATTCCCGAGGCCCACCAGTCAACGCAACCTATTCCAACCAGAGCGTTGCGTGGAATTTGGATGCGCTCACTATGCGGCATGTTGGCGTCTTTGGTGAGGCGAATCGCATTCTGGTGGGCCTCGGAGTACCTCGACCCACCCTACTACTCCAAGTGCGCCGAAGCCGTAGGGTGGGTCGAGGTATTCCCGAGGCCCACCAGTCAACGCAACCAATTCCAACCAGAGTGTGTCTCGGAATTTGGATGCCGACGCTATGCGGCATGTTGGCGTCTTTGGTGAGGCGAATCGCATTCTGGTGGGCCTCGGAGTACCTCGACCCACCCTACTACTCCAAGTGCGTTGAAGCCGTAGCCGTAGGGTGGGTCGAGGTATTCCCGAGGCCCACCAGTCAACGCAACCAATTCCAAATTGAGCGTGTCACGGAATTTGGATGCCGACGCTATGCGGCATGTTGGCGCTCTTTGGTGAGGCGAACCGCATTCTGGTGGGCCTCGGAGTACCTCGACCCACCCTACAAGCCTTACGAGTTACAATGTTCTACCGCGCCGCCACGACTACAACAGTTCCAGAGACCGGTTCACGATCGGCATAACTTCCCTTGCGAACAATTCCAGGCTGCGGATCCACCGGGCACGATCATCCCAATCGTGAGCGACCAGAACCAACGAGCCGAATGGCCCGGTACGCTGCCGCAAAGCGCAGAGCTGCTCGGCAACATGCGGAGGATCGCCGGCAATGATCACGTCGCGCATGAAGTAATCGAGATTACAATCCGACTCGTCCATCGCCGGATCCGGCTTCCACATCTTGAGTCCCGTCGGCGACGTGCGTTGGGTCAAGTTGAGTATGTACTCGATACACGATCCGAGTGAATTGGTTCGAGCCACTCGCTGCGCTTCGGCCGTTGTTTCCGCGACGAAGACATTTCGGGTGATGCCCCAGTCGGCGGAAGTCGGGATTCGACCGGCGAACTCGGCCGCCTCGCGGTAACTCTGCCATTGTGCGGCCAGCACATCGTGACGAACCATGTGATGACTCAACAGACGAAACCCGCGCGTCGCGGCAGCCGTGAGTCCTGGCGAGGAACGACTGATCCCTGGAACGAAAATCGGAGGATAGGGTCGCTGATACGGCTTGTGCAGCTGGCCGATTCCCATCGCCAGGTCCAGCGAGTCCTCCAATCTCAACTTCCAGAACCGACCCTCCATCCGGTACGGAGGTTCGCTGGTCCAGATTTTCAAAATCATGTCGATTGCTTCGGCAACACGAGCCCCCGTCTCGTGAGGCTGGACACCGAACAATTCCATGTCCGTTGGAACCGCCCCTGGCCCGAAGCAGATGTTCAATCGCCCGTGCGACAAGTGATCCAGAAACGCCAACCGGTTGGCGACATGAGCCGGATGATGATATTGCAAACAGACCGGAGCCGGGCCGACGCGTATGGAGCGTGTTTGACCGAGAACTTTTCCCAGGAATATTTCCGGCATCACGATGTTTTCGTACGTCGACGAATGGTGCTCGCCAACCCAGAAATCATGAAATCCCAGGTCCTCACAGAGAATGGCCAACTCCAGGTCTTCATCGTAACACTGCGCTGCCGGCTTGGCCGGATCGTGAATCGGCATCACGAACATTCCTAACCGCAGCGTGCCGTTGTTTTGATTCACGACCAACTCCAAGCGATTCCAAGGGGGGCTCGGTCGAGTCCTCAGTCGAACGTCAATTGCAGGCCGACATCGTCGGCGTAACGACGCAAGGCTGACAAGGTAGGCTCGTCGACGGGAATTCCGGATTGCATGCGTGCTCGGCGCGTGCGGAACTCCAATTCTCCTGGCACCAGCACTTCGTCAAATCCTTCCGCCGGCGGTGACGACTTCATGTACGCCACGGTCTCGTCCATCCGTTCCCGAAAGGCAGCCAGGGATCCGAATGCCGCGGGATTGATCAGGATCAAGCAGAATCCGTTTCCAAATGCGTTGGCATCTGTCGTCGAGACGCCGGCTAACACGCCGGCGAGCACTTCGACCAGCAAGCCGAGTGCGTAGCCTTTATGAGCCGCGTCGCCGCCGAATGGCAACAAGCCGCCTCGTGGCGGGCCATAGAAGTCCGTCGGGTTCGTGGATGGTCTGCCGTGGGAATCGAGTATCCAGCCGGCCGGGACCGATCGCTGCTCGTTTCGGTAAAACCTCACCTTGCCCTCCGGCGCCACCGACGTGGAAAAATCGGCGACAATCGACTCGCCGCTGGTCGGTAATGCGTAGGCGATGGGATTGGTGGCGAGGCGTCCAGCGCGACCTCCATAGGGCACCACAAAATGCCCATAGACAGGCGAATTGCAAAACGCAAACGCGATCATCCCCTCTTCGGCAGCCGTCTGAACATAGGCTCCGACGCGACCCAGATGATTGCAATTCCGCGTCAGCACCACTGCGGACATCTGTCGGTGGGCAATCTCGATTGCAACTTCGACGGATCGAGCCCCACCGACCGCACCGAATCCATGAGCGCAATCGACGATGGCGGTCGATGGGCCCGTTTGCTCGACGCAAATCTCGGCCGCCGGTTTGATTTTTCCCTCACGAATGAAATCCAGGTACTCCGGAACGCGCAGGACGCCATGCGAATCGTGTCCCATCAAACTGCTCTCGATCAGACTCGACGATGCGATATCAGCTACCTTTGCCGGCGCTCCGAAGGCTCGGAAGAGCTCGCGACTCCAGTCGGCGACGCGCTGATGGGGATACAGCCGACTCATCTCATCGCACCGCAATCGGATTACCGGGTGAGCCGGTTGCACCGCGAAGTCGCAACGGACAGAAAACGAACGCGAATTCGGTGACCTGGTCGGCGGCCAGTTCCTCCAGATCAAGATTCTCGAGGTGGTAGACACCGTTGCGAGTCAAATCCCACTGATGGACCGGGAAGGCCAAGTCGTTGTTTTCGTGGGGAACAGCCTCGATCGCCCAGGTGTCAGCCCCGATCAGCGCGACTTTACGATCCGTGAGGAACCTGGCTGCGGCGAGTCCAATTCCAGGCTCGCCATCGCCATAGGTGTCATTGTCCGTCATCCAGAGCTTGCCATGGCCGGTGCGCAGCATGACCACGTCGCCGGGACGAATTTCGAGTTTCGCTTTCGTCAAGCAGGCCTGCAATTCCTCCGGCGAGATCACGTAGCCATTGGGCAATCGATCCACCATCCGAATTGCAGCGACGTCCAGGAGGATGCCGCGAGTAAAGAACACTCCCACATTTTCTACGCCCAACTTGGTCAGACCATAGGAATTGCCGAACTCGGCCAGGTCAAATCCGTTATAGAACAAGTCGCGCCCTTCGACCCGGCAACCCACATGTCCCAGGCCGTCGAACTGGGTTCCCACCTGTCCAATCTCACCGCTGAACAATTCGTCATTCGAGACCATCTGGTTGGAGCCATTGGGTTTGCTGGTGGGCAATCCGGGAATCACGAGGCTGAAATGACGTTTGCCTGGCAGAGGCATTCCGTATTCATAGACACGGCCAAGTTGGTAGATTTTGCCGTCGCGTATCAGGTCGCGAGCCTCAGTGACTTTCTTGGGCGTGATCCGATTGGCCGCGCCACGCTGATCATCCGGGCCGAATTCCGAAGGCCACCACTTGGTGCCGATGGGAGTTGGGTCGCCCCCGAATCCAATCACCAGAGTGGTGCAACAGACCCCGCACGCGAAGGTCAAGATGCTCCTGCGAATTCCCGTTGACACTATGAATCGAAACAGAGATTTCGTCGATTGCATAAGTAACTTCTCCCAGTCGAGTAACGGATTTCGCCATTGAGTTCCGATCGGCGGACCAGTCTACCCGCGGATCGCGGCTTGTCAATTCAATTTGGCTTCCCGGTCGACGTGGCGGGCCCGCGCGATGGCGGACGATGATTCGCATTTCAGCGGCCGGCGCTCTGGCGCTGGAAACGGCCCCACACCAGCCGGTAACCAAAGGCACGAGCGGCGGCGGCGGCGAATACTACCGTCGCGGCGAAGGAGATAATCAAACAAGAGAAGCCGAGGACGACCGCCAACGGGGGGACGTGAAAGAGACCGGTATTCCGCGCCACGAGGATCACCAGCCAGAGAAGTCCCAGCCAGAAAGCCGCATACAGGCCGGCAAACACCATTCCCCGCTGGAATTGCTGCGTTCGCAGCAATAGCGCGCTGGCAGGCATCAGCGCAATGGTGCTGACGGCGCTCGCCATGACGAATATGATAATCCAAAGACCTCCGAATTCCTTGTCATCTGGACTGGGCGCCAATCGAGCCGGGGCCAGTGCCAGCGCAACCATCATGGTTGCCACCATCAGGTCACGAATCGAAAGCGGCGCGGGGCCAGTGTTTATTGACCGATCGCCACGGATCAAGCGCCAGCCGAAAACTTGCCGGGCAATCCACAGCGGCGATTGCGCCGCGATGCTTACCAGCGGAACGGATAAACCGACGAAAGAACTCACGCGGGCGAACTCGTCGGAATGGCTTGCGGCCAGTCCGGCCACCCAAACGAGATACAGGATCGCGGCAAAGGTCCAATGCCGAGTGAACCGTTGCCAGAACGGTTGATCACCCCATGCCAACCAGGCGGCGAGCAGACAGCCCTGGGCGAGCACGCATCCCACGATGCCCAGCAGAAGTGGAAAGCCCAAAATTGGCGAGATCGGCACGAATCGCAAAATGGGCACCACCAGAAAATCACAGGCCAGACAGACGACGAGAGAAAATCGCATCAAGACGACGGGTTGGCGGTCATTACCGTCCATAGGAGGCATGTCGCGATGTCTCATTCACAACTTCCGCAACCAGGTTTTGACGCAATCCTACCACTATACCCTGTGCCCTTGCCTCGCCAAATTCATCGATCATCTACTCGCCGCGATGACGACCGACGCCGGATTTGCACGAGAAGTAATGAAATTCCATGAAAAACGCGTGGATCGAATCGTGAACTTCCTTCACGAGATCCGCGGATTGCACCGTCGGTGCGAAATGCTAGATTACGCCGATCGCGATTTTGCTTTGATCCAGGATCGCGAGGTTTTTGACACGGCACCTGCCCAATCCGCCGGGTTGAAAGTGGCTGGCATTTCGCCAGAACTTTCTAAAGGCGTTGAATCCAAGGAGTTGACCGCTATGAAGAGAGTTGTCTGTTGCGGGCTGGCGTTCGCCTCGGTGCTGTGCCTCGTGGTGATCTCGGAAGCCCAAGTGAAAAAGGGCAAGACACGCGTCCTGCAGACCAAGCAACTGATGGGCGGACTTGTTCGACCGAATTGCGCCGGGATCGGCGAGGGCCTGAAGACGGCTCCCACCGATGACAAGGGATGGGACGAATTGGCGACCAAGGCAGCCTTGTTGAACGAAGCCAGTTTTGTGTTGATGGACGATGGTCGCTGCCCCGATGGTGATTGGGCGAACGCGGCGAAGGCCCTGCGCGAAGCGAGTGCCGCGGTGCTTGCCAAGATCGAGGCCAAAGACGCGGCTGGCGCCCAAGCAGCGTTCAAAGGCGTGACCGACTCGTGCGGGGCCTGTCACAAGGCGCACAAGAAATAGGTCTTGCGTCTTCAACGCCTGAATTTTTGGTTGGTCATTCCCGCAGGCCAGCCGTCGGTGCATGCCACTGACGCTGGCCTGCGATTTTTTTTTCCGCCATCTGGCATGTCGATCCGATTTCCAAAACGTATCGTCTGTTTGTCGGCGGAGTCCGCGGATTGGCTGGTCCGACTCGGCGCCTGGGAACGGGTCGTAGGTGTGACCGCATTTTTCGAGCAGCCTCGCGAGTCGCCAGCCCGGCCACGGATCGCCGGTTTCTCCACGGCACAGTTAGATGCGATCGTGGCGTTGCATCCCGATCTCGTCCTCGGCTTCTCGGACGTGCAAGCTGCTGTCACGGCAGAACTGATTCGCCGGGGTCTAACGGTCGTGGTCACCAATCAGCGCACAATCGAAGAGGCGTTCGATGCACTGGAACTGATCGCGCGTGTCGTCGATCGGGCGGCCGCGGCCGAGCCATTTCTGGTACAGCTTCGCGCCGAGTTGGCCGCCGTTGAACCGCCGCCTCGACGGCCGCGTGTTTACTTCGAGGAATGGCACGACCCGCCTGTGAGCTGCATCTGCTGGGTGAGCGAATTGATCGAGCGGGCGGGTGGCGAAGATGTGTTCGCCGAGTTCCGGCGCCGTGCCGCGGCCGCCGAACGGGCTGTCGCGACGTCGGCGATCGTCGCGGCGGCGCCTGAGATCATGATCGCGTCGTGGTGCGGGAAACCCGTCGACTGGCGACGCGTTCGCAGTCGGCCAGGCTGGGCGCAACTCCCCTGCGTCCAAGCCAACCAGTTGTATGAGATCCCCAGCGATCAGATTCTGCAGCCCGGTTTCGGGCTGGTGACCGGTTACGAAAAGATCAAGTCGATCGTCCGGCAGGCGACTGTTACTGCAGAGCAGATTTCTTAATCGTGATCAAGAGCGCCACGTTCCGCTCGGATTGCGCACCTTCCGCAGCGGGGCAATAGAGCAGGTGTGATTGTCCGAGCTTAGAATCGAGCGCCAGTTGGATCCGCAGTGCGGCGATCTCAGGAACCTGAACCTCTTGACGCTTGCCGTTGACTTCGACCGGCAACATCAGCTGCCTGATCGACTTGATCTGCTCGAGGTCAACCTGCAAATCCACTCGAACCCGATCGTCGCCTGTTTGCGTCGGGCGGAGTTGAATCGTGGTCCCTTCTCGCACCAGCCGAAATTGCGGTTCATAAGTGGGTGTGTCGCTATTGCGTTCGCTCGCGCTTGAAATCTGGTTGCCTGTTGCATCGGCGGGCGGCGGCTCTTTGAGCCGCAATCCCACCAGCAGCGAACGCTCCGTCGTATCCTGGATGGTGGCACTTTGGGAGTTCAACATCGTCACCTTGGGGGCCAAAATCATGTTGGTGTTTCGCTGCTCTTGCAGGCGCGCGCAAAACCGGTCCGCGGCATGCTCATCCAAGATTGCGTGGCAAACCGGAAACTGTTTCTCCACGGTGGAAGTCGCCAGATGAGGTCCGCCACTCGATGATTCGACCGTCGACGAGGAAAACGAAGTTGCCGGCGCAATGGAACTCGGAATCTGATCGTGGTCCGCCGCTACCGAGGTCACGTTCCAATTCTTTGCCGAATTCATGATCACCGGTCCGGGCGCGGCGATGATTCGGACTTCGACGGCAAATTGCTGGAAACCGTAATTGCGCCATTGGGTTAGCGCGGAAGCGATTCGTTCGTGACCCGAAGGCGTCGCAATCAATACGAGAGTGTCGCCCTCGTGTGCGGTGACTGCTGGCTTGATTGCCGCCTCCGGCCGAGGGAGGCGCGATTTGACAACGCCCGAAATACCGGCGTCCGAATTGGCGGCGGTGCCGGCAGCCGGAATCGCGACGGGGTTGGGCAATATTCCGCGTGTTTCACCATGAGGAGGAAGTCGGGGCTCCGCAGCCATCGCATCGACATATGTCGCGAACTCTTGCCGCGCCGCATTGACATCGGCGATGCGAAAATCGGTGGCAAACCGCTCGATCACGTCCCCTAGATGGTAAACCCGTGTGGTGAGTGCCTCGTTTGTTTCCGCTGAGGCTTGCCTGACACCCCACGCCTGCGGCACGTATTTGGATGCTTCCCCAGGCGCGGGTCTGGTTTCCGAAGCCGGCACGTTGCCCGCCGCTATCGACGACCGGTTGGTGGCATGCCGCGGTGTCTCCCCAACAACTCGTGGGTCGCGGACGCGGCGACCCGACGGACGCGCGTTGACCTCGGAATAGAAAGCGGCTCCGGGAAGCGCCAAGGCGCCTCCGATGACGATCCAACTCCAGCCGCACCACGGCGCTCGCCGTCGACATCCATGTCTCAATGGCATGATTCGCTCCATTCGTGAACGTGCCGCATCGTGGCCTGGCGCAATTGCCAGAACAGCCGGGCAACCTCCATTTCCCCTTTGGAAAGGGGCGGACGCTCCGGCATCGTCGGTCCTCGTCTTCGAATCCGTTCAGGTACAACCGTACTTGGAAAACTTTAGACGTACCGTGATCCTGGAGTCAATGTCAGATTTCGGAAGACGAAATGTGGGGCTTGTTTGAGCTTTTCTCATCGGTTCGGCATATCACGCTCGAAACAAGTTTCGAGCTACGTTTGTCTGCCGCGGATCGGGTGAGATATCCCCGCTCCGATATCTTGCGGCGAGGCTCGCGACCAGGAACAATGTTGCGGCTGGAGTCTTTGTCCCTCGGTATGAAATAAGCTGGTGAAAGGAACCAAGTTATGCGTCGATCGCTGTCGGTGATGTTCTGGTCCGTGTTGGTTGTGCTTGTCATGAGCCTGGGAAGTTCGGCGCGGGCGGCCGACGAGTACAGCTACGATGCCGTCCATTCTTCCGTGAGCTTCAAGGCCCGGCATCTGGATCTCAGTTGGATTCACGGCCGATTCAATGAGGTCAGCGGGAAGTTTTCTCTCGACCGCACCGATCCGTCCAAGTCGACGTTTCAATTATCGATCAAGGCCGACAGTGTCGACACGAACAACAAAGCTCGAGACGAGCATCTGCGGCAGCCTGATTACTTTGATACCAAGCAGTTCCCCACGATCGACTTCAAGAGTACGCGCGTCAAGGCGGTGGAGGGTGGCTATGAGGTGACGGGCGATTTCACAATGCATGGAACGACCAAGTCGATCACTTTTGTGCTTCACGGCGGCAAGGAGATCACATTCCGCGACTCGAAAATTGTTGCCTTCTCCACCGAGTTATCGCTGAAACGCAGCGATTTCGGTTTTGACAAGAATGCGATCGGCCTGATCGGCGATGAGGCTCGGATCCTCATCGATTGCGAAGGCGTGCGCAAATAGTCGATGCCTGACTGGGGATTGTACCTGCAGGCGTCGCTTGGCAGCATGGTTGCCAGCGCCGTCGTGGTGTTCCTCAGCGGCTGGCTCGGGCGGCCAGCCGCTGCTTTGCGGACCTCGGCCGGCGGCATCTTCGCCCTCGGCGTGGGACTGGCCAGTGGCTATCTGATACTGCGTTTCGCCTGGGTCTGGCCTCCCGTCAAAGGGCTCGATCGACTGCTCGAGCTCGTATTACCCGCCGCGCTGGCCATCGAATTCGCGGCCGCGATGCCGCGGGTTTCGCGCCGGCTGGCTTGGTGTTTGCGCATCGGCCTCGCGGCCTTGACCGGCCCGGTTTTGTTGCACGGCTCCGTTTATCTGCGGTACGACCGGCCGGAATGGACCATGCCGGTCGCCGCAGGCACGCTGCTGGGAGTCGGCCTGTTGCTGGTACTTACCTGGCTGCTACTGGATCGTCTCGCGCAGCGCTCGTCGGGAGTCTCGATCGGCGTCGCGCTGAGCATGGCGACGCAATGTGCGGGAGCGACGATCATGCTGGCCGGCTACATCAAAGGCGGCATGGCCGCCGGGCCGCTCGCTGCCACCATCGCCGCCACCGCGATTGCGTCGAGCCTTATGAAGAACCGTGCCGCGATGCAAAGCACGATTGGCGTCGCTCTCGTCGGATTGTCTGGCTTGCTGCTGATCGGGCGGTTCTACGGTGGGCTGCGGACTCCCGGCGCACTCGTGACGTTTTGTGCGCCGCTGCTTTGCTGGGCGACAGAAATCCGAGCAATGCGAAATTGGAAGCCTTGGCAGGTGTGTGCCCTGCAGTTGACCCTGGTCGCGATCGTGCTGACTTCGCTTCTGGTCCTGGCCAAGCGTGATTTTGATCGCGATTTCGGGCCGCTGCTGAGGTAGGGGAACGGGGAACGGGGAACGGGGAACAGGGAACGGGGAACGGGGAACAGGGAAAGGGGCA